>Ga0208916_10000773_pt1 | contig 14455 bp, 16 predicted proteins | sample DEB19_08_DNA_5_FD_184523 | JGI IMG/M metagenome (GOLD analysis project Ga0208916, IMG submission 184523) | Aqueous microbial communities from the Delaware River and Bay under freshwater to marine salinity gradient to study organic matter... | ecosystem: Environmental > Aquatic > Marine >... | reverse complement strand
GCGATGACTTATTCTGCAGTCTGGGCAGCAGTTCGGGCAATCTCTGAAGGTGTAGCCAGTCTGCCATTGCAAGTGTTTAGAAGGGGTCATGATGGTTCAAGATCAAAGGCTAATGATCATCCACTTTATAGAATCCTTCACGATCAACCAAACCCAGAAATGAGCGCACTTACTTTCCGTGAAACCCTCATGGGTCATGCTTTGGTATGGGGTAATGGCTATGCAGAAATCGTCAGAGATAAAAACTCTGGCAGGGTACAACAACTCTGGCCACTCGATCCTTCACAGGTTGAACCTGTGCGAGATGAAAAAGGGGAACTGTTTTACAAATACGGATCAGTGATCTTTTTACCCACTGAGATTTTGCACATCAAGGGCTTGAGCTTTGATGGGGTCAAAGGCTACTCAGTAATTGCCCAGGCTAAAAACAGCATAGGCTTAGGAATGGCTGTTGAGGAATTCGGCTCAACCTTCTTTGGTCAGGGTGGAAAACCTGCTGGGGTCATTTCGGTACCAGGTAAACTAAATTCAGAAGCAATTCAGAACATGCGTAAATCATGGGAAGATATGCATGCTACTGTTAAGAATGCCCATAGAGTAGCTATTCTTCAGAATGGTGTAACCTACCAAACGATAGGCACCCCACCCGATGATGCCCAGTGGATAGCCAGTAGATCTTTTCAACTTCAAGAAGTGGCACGATGGTTTAAGATTCCAGCATCCAAGATTGGTGCAGGTGCAGGAACTTACAGCAGTCTCGAGCAAGATAACTTGGCATTCCTTCAGGAAACTTTGCGCCCTTGGTTGATTAGGTGGGAGCAGGAAATTAACTTTAAGTTGATTAGCTCGCTTGACCAGCTTTATGCTGAACACAATCAAGATGCATTGCTTAGGGGTGACACTGCAGGCAGATCAGCATTTTATGCTAGTGCGCTTAGTTGGGGATGGTTATCTAGAAATGATGTCCGAGCATTAGAAAACCTGCCACCTTTTGAAGGTGGTGATGCCTACATGATTCCAAAAAATATGGATCCTGCCTTTGGACCAGGACAAACACCAGCAGCAGTAGATCAGGCAAAAACATTAGGCCAGATGCCAACCTTACCCGCACCCGATCCAACCCCAGCACCTGCACCCCAACAAAATAACTTTGGCTTTGCTAAGTTGTTGGAAGCTGCCAGAAAACAAATCCGCAAGATTGAAGCCAATCACCTTGGCCGTATTTCTAATAAGCCTGGGGAATTTATCCCAGCCTTAGAAAAGTTTTTGGAAGCCCATCAGGAGAGGGTGCAAATCATCCTTGAACCTGTCATGGAATTCATCCAGCCAGAATCGGGTGGTGGTGTCCGAGCTGCTGCAGATCATTGTGAAGCATTGAAATCTGAATGGTTGGACTTAGCTGGATCAGCCACACCTAGAAATCTAAAACTTTTGGCCGATGCTAAATTAGAAAACTGGATCGAAACCAAAGCTAACTGGGAGAAAATATCATGGTTAAACTAGAAACAAGATACACCGCAGAGTTCCGAGTTGAAGCGGATGGGAAGAAACTGGTGGGTTATGCTGCCAAGTTCAGCCCTAATAGGTCTCAGGATCTAGGTGGATTCCTTGAACAGATCGATCCTAAAGCTTTCACCCGATCATTGGCGCAGGGTGCAGATGTTCGCGCACTTATTAACCATGATCAGAATCTAATCCTAGGAAGATCCACCAGTGGCACTCTTAATCTTTCAGTTGATTCTGAAGGTCTGCTTGTAGAAATCACACCACCGGACACATCTTATGCAAGGGATCTCATGATCAGCATGTCCAGGGGAGATGTTACCCAAATGTCATTTGCTTTCATCACCAAAAAAGATAGCTGGGATAAAGAGGGTGATAAGAACATCAGAACCCTGCTCGATGTCGATTTACATGATGTGTCTGCGGTGACCTACCCTGCCTATTTAAATACAGAAATCGGGTTAAGAAGCCTGTCAAGTTTCTTAGCAGAAAAACAGGATGAGTTAGTAGAAATGCAAAAAAGACTTAACCAGGTTAAACTGATGAAGTTGTCTTCTAAAACTAAGTTAGGAATTGTAGTATCAGACATTGACAACACTTTATTATTGAATGGAACTCAACCAGTAAAAAAAAAATAGATCAGTTGAATGAGCTTTACAAACTCCATTTGATTTATGTAGTCACAGGGAGGATGGAAAGTCAGAGACAAATTACCACCAGTAGCCTCAAAGCTGCTGGTGTTTTGTTTGATAAACTCTTGATGAACGATGTAGGACCATCCAAAGAAGAGCAGATTCAATCCAAGAAAGAAAATGTTGAACCAATAGCATCACAGGTGGTGATGGCGTTTGAAGATAATCCAGAGGCTAAGAAAATGTATAAAAGTCTTGGGATCCCAAAAGTGATCTGATAGCATGGTTTCATTACTCTTTCATGAGGATGGAACCATGGGTCATGCTGTTTTTATTGTGCTGCACTTCTTAGCATTCATGTGTGGATTCTTTGGGTTGTTCATAACCATCCCACTCCATGTCATCTACACCGCTATAGCTGCCAACAATGCTGGTTCAAAAGTTGTTAGGAAATCCGAACCACAAAATGTGGGAAGATTGATCGGATTGTGCATTCGTGTAGTGCTTATTTTTATAGCTGGAATAATAGTGTTTGTTTTATTTTCTAGACTTTATTTTACTATTAATGGCCGATTCCCTTGGCAATAACCCCACCTCATCCACTAGCCCCTAGCTAATCCCTAGGGGCTTTTTTCGTTTCATTCCATACAGTTTGACACATTTCCAACCCATGTGAAAATGGGGTTAGCCCTGCAGTATTTACGCAAGGTGGCCACTGGAGCATTCCAGTAGGTGCCACTGCGTACAAGCGGGCACCTTGAAGAACTCTTTTTCAAGGAAAATACCTATGAGTATTAGTGAAATCAAAGCATTGCAGCTTGATCGGATCGAAAAAGTCAACTCCATGGAAGCCATGGCAGTTCGTGCATTGACCCCAGAAGAGCAAACCAGCTTTGATAATCTTGCAGCGTCTGTTGCAGATATCGATTCCAGATTGATGCTCTTAGAAGATGCTGCTGCTGGTAATGCATCCATCCAACAAAATTCAGAAAAGCTGGAAGCTGCCAAACGCAGTGTAAGAAAATCTGCACCTATTGCAGCTCCAAACTTTGTTGCTGATCTTTCTGATAAAAAATCCAAACGCACCAAATCTAATGCTGTGCGTGGTTGGTTCCTCAGAGGCACAAGGGGTTTCAGGTCTGAATTTGCTACTGCTGCAAATGAAATTGGACTAGACCTTAATTCCAACGAACTCAACCTAGAAGCTCGTGCCCAGGGTATTGGTTCTACTGGCATCGGTGGTGCCTTGGTGAATGATGAGTTTTACGGCACTTTGACACAAGCTATGCGCAATTATAATGCTGTGCGTCAGGTGGCAACTGTAATCAGCACCAGCACTGGTTCAAATATTCAAATGCCATGCTTGGATGATACTTCCAACGCTGGAACCCTGATTGCTGAAAATGGTTCTATCTCGGAAGTGGCTTTAACTTTCACCAACAAAACCATGGGTGCATATAAGTTTTCATCGGGTCAGGTTCTGACCAGCTATGAACTTATGCAAGATGCCCTGATTGATGTTGAAAGCCTTGTGGCAGAGCAGGCAGGGATTAGGATTGGGCGAATTCAGGAAACTTATTTTAGTACCGGAACTGGATCTTCCCAGCCCCAAGGCCTTGTAGTTGGCAGTGCTGCAGGTAAAACTGCTGCTGCAACCAATGCCATCACTGTGGATGAGATTATCGATTTAGTATTCTCAGTAGATCAGGCATATAAGACCACTGGCAATGTTGGTTTCATGTGTCACCCTTCTATTTTGGCAGCCATTGCCAAGTTGAAAGATGATAACGGATCGCCAATCTTCAGCCAAACCTATGCTGGTGCAGATGCTAGGATTCCAACAATCATGGGTTATCCTGTGACCTTGAACAGCAACATGGCATCTAGCCTATCTGCTGCTGGTAAAGTTTTGTTGTTTGGTGATTTTTCCAAGTATGTTGTTCGTGATGTGGCAGGCGATGGCGGTATCACCATTGTGCGCCAATCAGAAACCTATGCGACATCTGGCCAAATTGGTTGGGTGGCTATCGCTAGATCTTCTGGTTTGCTTTTGAGCGCAAATGCAACCACTTATAACCCTGTTAAACACCTAATCATGGCGGCATCCTAATGCTAGTAACTATTTTAAAAAACCTGTCTGGTCTTGGAAAGTCCTTTAGGACTAGACAGGTGGTTGATCTTCCAGACGATGTGGCTGTTGAATGGTGCAGGATTGGTTATGCCAGTCCTGCCTCACCAGCAGTTAAAGAAAAATCAGTTTCAAAAGTCATACCTGAGGTAAGAGACCATGGAAATCAAGGGCAGAATTCAGGTAGTGACACCACCGACAACCGAACCTCTGACACTGCAAGAGGTAAAAAACCATCTAAGAGTTGATGGCAATTATGATGATGCGCTTTTATCTAGCTGCATCACCAGTGCAAGGATGTACTTTGAATCGCAGTGCGAAATATCCATAGCCAGTCAGGAACTCCTACTGGCTTTGGATTCTTTTGATGACATCATTTATCTGCCAAAAGGCCCAGTTCAATCCATTGAAGATATTGGCTACGCAGACACCGAAAACAATCAGCAATATATGGATGACTGGATAGAAGACTTAGTAAGTAATCCAGCTAGAATCACCCCTGCCTTTGGTCAGTCATGGCCAGCAACGGCAGATGTAGTGAACGCTGTGCAGGTTAGTTACACCACTGGCTACAGTACGGCAGAATTGGTTCCTAAATTATTGAAATCTGGAATGTTATTCTATGTGTGTCATCTCTATGAAAACCGATCAGCGGTCACAGATGGTGACCTTAAAGAAGTTCCTATGGCTGTGGAATCTATCATCCAACAGTACACCTCAGGGATCTACCACTAATGCGCCCAGGACTATTGCAGTATAGGGTGGAGATTCAGCAATCAACATCTACAAGTGATGCCATGGGTCAGCCTGTGATGAGTTGGACCACATCCCAAACAAGGTGGGCAGGAATAATCCCACTGACATCCCGGGAAGGTTTCTTTGCTAAATCGGTTAGGCCAGAACTATCCCACCGGATCACTCTGAGATGGTTTGATGGTTTGGAACATGGGCACCGGATTAAAATGGATGCGCGAATCTTTGATATTGCATCCATCATTAATGTTGAAGAAGGCAACCATACTTTGCAGGTGGACTGCATAGAGGTGGTAAACTAATGAGCAAAATAGATAAATCATTTTCGATTAAGAAGGGCAAGGTTTCAATAGAAGGTTTAGATGCCCTGCTGCAGACCTTCAAGGATTTAACAGGTGGGAAGAGTGATGGAAAGTTAGTTAGTGCCATGCGCTATGCCTTGCAGCCCTTGCAAAAGCAAGTCAGGGCAAATGCACCCAAACAAAGAAGCAACAAAAACAAGTCTGGTAGAACTGGCCTACTTAGAAAATCAATTGCAGTTAAGGCTAAAAAGTTTGGCAGGGGAAGTAAAAAGAAAATATTAGGACTAGTGGGTCCAAAGTTCAGTACATCGATCACATTAAAAAATGGTCATAAAATTGAACCTTTTCGCTATGCTCACTTAGTGGAAAGAGGCGCAGCATCACACACAATTTCACCAAGGCGCAAAGAAAAACAGAAAAGCTTTGTGGGTCCAGTTATGCCTGGCAGATTTGAAAGCTGGCAGCATCCTGGTGCAACAGCAAAACCATTCATGAAGACTGCGCTTGCTGCTGCTGGATCACAAATATTTAATAGGTTTGCTGAAAAGATGGCTGAAATTATCTCTAAAATAGGGGTAAAGAAATGATTGAAGCTGATTTTTATTCCTACCTGACTGGTGAAGGATCTATCACAGCACTGCTGGGAACTAGGATCTATCCAGATGCCAGCCCGCAGAATGCACTGTTGCCACTTTTGGTATATGAAAAAACATCTGTTGATCGGCAGTTGACTTTGCGTGGGGCTACTGGTGTATGCACTGCAAGGATCACTTGTGATATTTTTGCTACAAGCCGTACAGTTTGCGAATCGATAGTGGAATCAATTAGACTAAGGGTAGATGGGTTTCAGGGAAACTGGGACACCACTTACATCCACCAGTCTAGATTAGATTCTGAGGATGTGGGGTGGGATCTGGAATCTGCAAAAGATACTGGGATCCACCGAGCAACGATTGATGTGGTGGTCTTATTTACTGAAACTGTAACCGACTTTTTTGGAGGCTAGAACTATGGCTGTTCAATCTACTTATGGTGTTACCCTTACTGCTGGTTCTGCTGTTGCTGAGGTGATATCCATCACTCCACCAGTTAGCAAAATTGGTTCGATTCAGGTGACTAACCTAAGCACATCTAATCAAGCTCATGAATTTATAGCTGGATTAGAGGATGCAGGTGAAATGAGCTTTGAATGCAATCTGACCTCTGCGAATTTTGCAGCATTGAATGCCATTGCATATGCTCGCACTGAATCAGCTTTTGTAATTGCAATTCCTGCACCCATATCTTTTTCAGTTACTGTTAATGGATTTATTACCAGCAGGGGTATTAGTTCCATTGCTGTTGGTGATGAACTTATCAAGTGTACTTTCACTGTTAAAGTCTCGGGTATTTGTTACCCAGACTAGGGGAGTTTATTCATGGCTTTATCGCGATCACAGATCCTTGCAAAAAAAGACAACCTGCCTAGGCAGGAAGTTTTAGTTCCAGAATGGGAAGGATCTGTTTGGGTCAGAAGTTTGACAGTAGGTGAGCGAGATTCAATAGATAACGAATTCAATTCAGCCCGAACTAAGGGTAAAACCCCTGACAACCTTAGAGCAAGGATGCTCATCAAGGGGTGCTGTGATGAATTAGGAAAACCGCTATTCACAGAAGCTGACATTGCAGAAGTGAATGTGTTACCTGCAACGATCTTAGAGAAGATCTTTGATGCGATTCTTAAGATTAATCGAATAGGTGCAGGGGCAGTAGAGGATGCGGAAAAAAACTAAGGGAAAGCCCATCTAGATTATTTTTATTTAGATTGGCTGGCCACTTAAAAAAGATGGTGTCAGAGATCGAGCAAGAGATGAGCCACAGTGAAATGATGGAGTGGGTGGCATTCTCTAGGATTGAACCCATAGGGGATGCGCGATTAGATTTCTTAGCTGGAAGCATGCAGCACACCCAAGTGGCTTGCACCAGCACCAGCAAACATAAGCTATCTGATTTTATACCTGACTGGTTAGGTGAGAGAGCAGAGCGGAAACAAACCCCAGCACAGTTGGCAGCAATGTTAGGTGGGTTAGTTACTAAGAAAAGGAAATAGACATGGCAGATACAAGTCTAGGTAGAGCCAGTCTAAGTGTTACAGCAGATCTGTCAAATTTTGTGCAGGGCATAGAAGATGCTTCTGCAAAATCCAGAAATCTAGGCAACAGCTTTGCTAATGCAGCCAATTCATCTAACAGAATAACCACTGCAACTGAAAAACAATGGGCAGCAATGAACCAACTGCAAAGGGCTGCAGTTTTTAATTTAGCCACCCAAAAATCCAACAACATCGAAACAGACATAGCCACCAGAAAACTGGAACTGCAAGCAAAACAAATGATGATTGATTCAGGAGCTGCTGCGAAACTTGCTAAAGAACTGTCAGCACTTGAAAAGGCAGAGGCAAAATTAGCAGCTCAAGAAAACAAAATTAATGCTGCTGCGGGTAGAGGAAGCCCTGCAAAGGAAATGGCTAAGGCTGCACCCAAGGCAGCGGGTGGCGGTATTAAAATCACCGACATGCTAGGTATAGGATTCTTCACTAGCGCATTCACCAAGATCTTTGATGGGGCACTGGCCCTGGTAAAAAGTCTAGTCCATTCAGTTATTGATCTAGGTGCCAAGGTTATTGAGTCTGGCAGTAAGTTTCAGGAACTGGATAACCGACTTAAGGCACTAACAGGATTTAAAGGGATAGCCAAAGGGCTGCAGCAAATTATGACCACTGGCCCCAGTGCCAGCTTTAATGCACTAGGGGAAGCTGCTACCCGATTAAGCCAAATGAAATTCCGACCCGATGTAGTTACTGGATTAATCAAAGACTTTAATAGACTTGGTGTAGCTTTAGGAAATCCCGAAAAGATCGTAGCACTGATTACAGATAAACTTGCTGACATGGCTAGTGAGGGTGTGGCCACTATGTCAGCCTTGGGCAAATTGGCTGAAGAGGGCATACCAATCTTTGAAGCCATGGCTAGTAGGATGGGAATCAGTGTTGATGAACTAAAGAGAAGAGTAGCTGCAGGGCTGATATCTGTTACAGATGCAGCCGTAGGTTTGCAAGATGCAGCCAATATGCCAAACATGACGGCAGCAGCTCAGGAATCTGCTAACAGTTTTTCAGGAGTTTGGAGCAGAGTTAGCAATAATATTGAAGTCCTGATGCAGAAACTGGGAACCAGTCTGCTAGAGGGTTTTGGTCTAGTCAACCTTGGTGATACTGTTACCAACTTTTTTGATTCTGTGTTTAAAAAGGCTGAGGATCTAGAACCACTGTTACAAAAGATTGGTGCCTTTGTTTCCACCACCACCGCAATGGTGATGGATAATTTAGCTAGTGTGGTTGATCAATGGGTAATATTCACTGAAAAAATGACCATCGATGAAATGTTGCAGTCAGTTAAAAACGCAGCATCACAAATGCTAGAAGATCTTAAGCCAATGATTGATGCGCTTTCAACGATCATTGGATTCACTGTTGATTTTATCAGGGTAGGTGGCACTGTACTAAAGAAGGGTAATACCTGGGCACAGGCTATCCAAGACAACATACTTAACCCCATCTCTGATGCAGGCGCAGCAACCGCAAACTGGGCACTGGGTTTAACAGATGCAGCCAATGGTGTCACCACCATAGGAAACAATGCAGCAGCAGCAACCGATGCGGCAAACAACCTAGCCAATGCTTTTGATCTAGCAGCACAGAATGCACAGAATTTAGCAGATACAAACTTTAGTGGTGCTGGTGGTGGTTTTGGTCCAGAAGACATTAATAACATGTTGCAACCTGCATCTGGTGGGGGTGGAACTTGGCTAAGTGCAATTGAAGAGGAAGCCCAATTAGCTGCAATGGAATTGGCCGACTTTGATAAGCAGTGGCAACAATTAGCTGATGAAGTTAAAAAGCCATTACGCATAGAAGAACCAGGGTGGAAGAAATTTTTTGCCGATAACATCACACCACTACAACAGTATGAAAATGAACTTGCCAAACTTAGGGGCATGCTGGATGGATCTAAAGAAGGTGCCATGGCTTTTGCTCTTGGTAGTGCTAATGCCATTGCCAAACTAAAACAAGCCACTGGATTAGGCGGTCCTCAGCAGTTTGCATCCGCAGTGCAGGCTGGATCGGCTGCAGAATTCCAAGTCCGTGTGGATGAGATGGGCAAGGCCAAAAATGTCCAAGAAGAAATCAGGCAACTCATGGAAGCTGCTGCTGAGATCGAGCAACAGCAACTTATAGCAGCGCAAGAAATTGCTACAGCTATTCAAAATTTACCCGCACAAATGCCAAGACCTCAACAAATTGCAGTGGCCCTTAACCCTTAGGAATCATCATGGCTATTGATATTTTTGAAGAACTATGGGAAGAGCGCAAAGGCACACTCGATAAGAGTTACCAGAACACCTACACTCGCACTTTCATCGTTCACACCGACACCATCGAACAGACCGACATCAGCATCTATAATGCCATTTATGGTCACGCAAGCTGCCCGCAGATTGGCGATAATTACCCTGGGGATTCTGACACCTACTGCCAAAATGTGAACATCACCCCTGAGCAGTCCGACCCCCAGACTTGGAAAGTCACGATTGAGTATTCATCGAATCCAGATGCATCCTCTACCAGCTCAGGTGGCAGCACTCCACCACCACAAGTGGAAACCCAACAGGCAGGGCAGAAGCCAGAAAACCGAGAATCAAACCCCACCTTGAGACCACCCGATTTCAAAGTAAACTTTGTCAGTTTTCCTTACATAGTGCCCAACATTAACAACAGTGCAGGCGATCCATTTGTACCACCTATTACAGTGGAAAAGTTTAGGCCAGTGTTTTCGATTGGGTGCAATGTTAGCAGCATCAATAGCTACACCCTAGCCACCTACATTGGAAAAGTGAATTCCACCAGTGTTACTTTCACCACAGGCACTGGGTGTGTGTTATCGATCCCAGCAAAAACTGGAAAGATTAAGAACATAAACACCGAACTGTTGCTGGAAGGCAGCTTCCAATACTGGCGATTGACCTATGAAATAGAAGTGAATACAAGCTTAAGTCCAGTGGATGGAACCACTCTTATAGGTTGGGATATGTATCTGCTGGATATGGGATATCGCATCAAGAAGGATGATGGGGAGCGCGCTCCTATTTTTGAAGGTGGGTTGAAAATCACGCAACCTGTGAAGCTCAATGGTGCAGGTAAAAAGGGTGCGCTAAATAGTAGCAGCTACATCATATTCCCAGCATCAACCATTTACGGCACAGTAAACTTTAAGACTTTACCAGGACTAGGATTCTTCTAATGCCAGATCCAGTAGCATTTGAATTTGAAACAGCTAAATCCTTACTGCGACTCCTGAAGAAATCCAAGGATGGAAATTTCTCAGCAGAGATCGATGATACTATCCCTTTGGATCATGCACCTGCATTTGTGTGGGCTTATGTGCCAGCCACAGTTACTTGTACCTATGATGCCACAGTGAAAGCTTGGATCATTGGTGGTGCTGTAACCTGTTATCCGATCAACTCAGGGGTTGATGCAAATGGACTAATGCAATGGGGCAGAAATAATAGTGATGGGATCGTGACAGGTGGGATTACCTGCACGACTTTCACACCAAAGCTGGCATCTGATCAGGCAGCACCCAGCATAGGGAAAGGATTCTATCTGGGCACGATCTTTGATTATAACTCAAGCGAGCAACCAAGGGTGCTAATAGGTCTGCCACCTGTTAGCAGTGCAAGTTCTGGTGGTGGTTCTGCAGTGATCGATGTGGTGACTGATGTGCAATGTGGCCCAGAAGGTTTGACCCTATCCACTGTAACTTTTAGTGGTGCTGATTACGACAACGCAGTAATAAGAAACTTTCTAGCCCTTAGTGATGTCACGGCAAAATCATACACCGCTAACCAAGGTCGAGTGGTCAAAGTTAATGACGCGCAAACTGGGCTGGAATTTGGCCCTATAGTCGATGCTGAATATACCACCTTTATTGCTCTATCTGATACCCCATCAGTTTACGGCAGCAATGCCTACAAGGTTCTAACTGTAGGATCTGGTAGCGCATCCGTTACATTTTCAGCAAACAACATCACAACTACAAAGTCCATTGCAGGTGGTGGTAACCCTAACGACCCTGCCTATGTTGCTTTAAGTTTATTGAATGATGAAACAAGCCCTGGTAATAATCGGGTGTATGGAACTACATCAGCAGGGGTCAAGGGTTATAGAACTTTACAGCTAACAGCACTTACAGATTTTCCTTCAACCACAGGGCATGGGGGAAAATTCGTAAAGGTCAACAGTGGTGGGACTGGTTTGACATATACAGCAGTAGACATTCAAGCCATGTTAGACAGCATCACAGCCCTAACAGCTAGAGTAGTGGCACTGGAAGGTGCCTAATGCAATTCTCAACTGGTCACACAGGAATCCCAGTCGCATCATGCACCGCTATTAATGCCAGCACCAATGCCCTGACCATATCTGGGGTAACTATTACAGCAGGCACTATTTATCAGGTGTTTTTTACCAAGTATGTTTTAGATCTACCTGTGGAAGTGGAAGTGCAGACGATTTATTTTCTAAGGATATCAAGTTCAGTAGTCAAAATTTATACCACCCTAGCAGATGCAGAGGCGCAGACAAGTCCAGTGGATTTTGCCACCAGTGCTAGTGGCACTTTGTTCTATGTTTACTTTCCTGTTTACACTTATCCGGCACTCACTTGCTGGCATCCAGGCGCAGCAGAATTAGAAAATGTGGTTTGCTGTCCACCAGTGCCAGAGGTTTACACGGACTGTCCAAATGCTGGTTCTATTGTTTATGATGGCGCAACAAGGAGCTTAATAAACTTTACCAGCATACTTGGTGGCGCAGGTGAAACCTACAAAGTAGGATCGTTAAATTCTGAAACATTTACTGTTAATTTTGCCCACCCTTCCACAGGAGTAATGAAAACATGGAATGTGTCAATTCAACAGTTTTTTTCAAACTACAGATCTGACAGAGGATTGTCTAACCCTGGGCTAGTGCTTTATTTTTCTAATGCGGATTATGGAAGTATTCAGCTATTTTATCAGGCTTCTGCCAATACATTTCCTACCACCACCTACACACAGCATTGGGATGGTGGAGAGGAAGCATATTTTTATGCTGGTTCAGTTATGACAGCAGCAGGGTTAATTCCAAGCACTTTATCCGTTACCTTTAGTGGTCAGCTTTTGCCACCACCACAAATCAAAGTTCACATGCCTAATGCTTATTTTGAAAACAAGGCTGCATCCATCACCTTAGGATTGGTGGAAGAAACCCTAACCTATGATGCTGCAACTCTAACCTATTGGAGCGATCTGAAAACTTATGCAGGAATCAAAGGAAGGCTTCACTTTGCCATTCCTAACTTTTACCCACTGACTTCCAGTGGGATTAAGTTTGTTGATAGTGGAATTAAGTACGAGTATCAAAGCTTTGGCGGTTCCGGTGTTTCTTATCCTGCTGGAAGTTTCCCCAATGGAATGCTGAACACTTATTCTAATGACGAGTTCACTTTCTATTCAACAGTCTCTTGCCAGCATGTTCTTTTAAATGAAATATATTTTGGAGAGTCAAACCTTCTTAGACTGTTTACCGCTAGAGATGCTTATGATGGCTACCCGACTGGACTGGCATTAGGCACGACATGGTTTGATTCTAGGGTGATTAGGAATGTAAGTTCTTCATCACCTTTATACACTGGCCCAACCTTTGTTAGTCGAACCAATCAGAAAATGGTAATAGCTTTTTCAAAGTGGGCATCAGGCAAGTTCCTAAAATCCAATCAGCTAGGATCTGAACTAGGCGAAAGCCCTGGGAATTTAAACCACTACCACCAAAGCGCATACTTTATCCAGAGCGATGATGCGGGTGCTTATGTCACCAGTCTGGGGTTTGCTGCCCCCACTCCTACACCAACACCTACACCAACCCCTACACCAACCCCTACACCAACACCTACACCAACACCCACACCTACACCAACACCAACCCCTACACCAACCCCTACACCGACTCCTACTCCAACACCTACACCACCAGACATCTTCTTGGGTGCTGGTCTAAATACTACCTATGGTACTTTTTCTAACAGTTTCACAGGTGCAGGGAAATTGGGTGATGAAGCCATCTTAGATTCCACCAGCTCTAGCCAGTATGGATCCGATTATGTGGTCTGGGAAATAACCCCTCAGATAAGTGGTACCCTTTATTTTAACTTCACTTTCACTAACCACACAAGTGAAAGCAATGTCAATTTAACCTATGTCACTAGTTATGGGATGCCATCATCAGACAACCTGACAGGATCTTTTGCTGTTACTGCAGGTGTACCATTCTACATCACCATAGTCCGACCACCAGACATCGATGGAAATGGTAACCCCACCACCAACCTGCATGGTTGGATGTACATAGCACTTTAAGGGGATTCCATGGTTATTCACTTTGAGTTACACCCTTCATGGACTCAATCCTTACTATTTGGAGATGCCATCAGAGCTGGTGTAAGCTTAGGGAAGGATAATCACTGGCATTACAACGGAATTACTGGACTTTGGGTGGTTTCAGGTGGATTCCTAATCATTGAAATCATCGAAAAGCCATGTGATATTGAACCCAGTTTGATCAGGGTAACCATCAGGCAGATTCAAGCACGACTGATGCAGCCAAGGAAAAAGAATGGCAAGTGAAGAGGTCAGCTATGAGGGGTATAAGTCCAGCACCCTCAGTCAGACATCTGATGACACAATGGTGGTAATTTTTTCTAGGAGATCACTATGTCAGCCGGACAGTACACATTTAACGCTGAGCAAGGCGCAACCCTAGAGAGAGTGATTACCTATACCGACTCCCTAGATGCGATTATTAATATCACCAGCTACACCGCTAAAATGCAAGTACGCACCACCGCAGCATCCCCAACAGTCATTCTCGAACTCACCGACACTTCAGGCATCACCATCAATGGATCTGCTGGAACCCTAACCCTGTTAGTGGATGCTTCTACTATGTCAGCTATCGCACCTAATACTTATGTGTATGACTTAGAAATCACTGCACCGAG
>Ga0208916_10000772_pt1 | contig 14471 bp, 15 predicted proteins | sample DEB19_08_DNA_5_FD_184523 | JGI IMG/M metagenome (GOLD analysis project Ga0208916, IMG submission 184523) | Aqueous microbial communities from the Delaware River and Bay under freshwater to marine salinity gradient to study organic matter... | ecosystem: Environmental > Aquatic > Marine >... | reverse complement strand
TCGTCAATCTGATAACTCTTGAGACCCTTGGAATACTTGGAGTTAAGCCATGGCGTAATGGTTTCTTCGCAACGTTGCAATGGACTTACTCGAGCGCTATCAAATGAACTTGCGCCGATTCGCTCGACCAAATCTAGGGCTTGCTTCTCTCCCTTTTTGCTCAGCGAGACACCTGGCAATTGCCCGCTAAGAATCCCTGCATCATTCGCTGTCGAATGAGCATGTCGAATAAATACTAAGCGAGCCACAACACGAAGATTATCGTGCTATTTCTAATAACGAACTTTGAAGGCCGCTATTGCTAGGGTTGCCAACCATGGAGATGAGAAGAGCAGGTAATTCAGGGCTCTCGCTCTCCCGTATAGGGCTCGGAACTATGACGTGGGGTCGCGATACAGATACTCACGAGGCAGCCGACCAATGCAGAGCATTTATCGAAGCAGGTGGAAATTTTCTTGATACTTCTTCAACCTACGGAGATGGAGATAGTGAAAGAGTTATCGGCGGTCTCATTGGAACGCTCTTTAAGCGTGAAGATGTCGCTATCGCATCGAAAGCTGGAGTTTCATTCCCTGACGGAGTAAGAACCGTTAACAATTCACGACAAACCCTGATCACAGAACTCGATCGATCGCTATCACGACTTGAGACTGACTATCTAGATATCTGGCAGATTCATTCTTGGGATCCTCACAATCCACTCGAAGATACGCTCTCCGCTCTCGATTATGCATATTCATCGGGCAAAGCTCGCTATGTAGGTATATCGAATTTCTCTGGATGGCAGAGCTCTCGCGCAATCACGATTCAAGAGACCAACTCCGCAAAGGCTCCGATTGTCACCCATCAAGTTGAGTATTCATTACTCAATCGTGAAATTGAAAGCGAAGTACTCCCTTGTGCCGATGAGACCGGAGTCGGAATTTTGGCGTGGGCTCCACTTGGTCGAGGCGTTCTGACAGGCAAGTATCGTCGCGGAGTTCCCAGCGATTCACGTGCCGCAGCTCCACACTTTGTAAAACACGTTGAACCTTATCTTCGTGAAAAACCACAACGCATCGTCGAAGCGGTTTGCGTTGCTGCTGAAGGTTTAGGTTTTGCGCCTCTTGAAGTTGCCCTAGCTTGGGTGCGAGATACACCGGGTATTACTAGCGCGATTGTTGGAGCTAGAACCGGCGCGCAACTGCGTGGGATTCTTGCTTCTGAAGAGATCTCACTTCCTGATGTTGTTCGTCAGGCACTCGATGAGGTTTCAGCTCCTTAAAAATTAGTGAGTCAGCAATTCTCCAAGAAGTCAGCGAGAACATTGACGCCGAATTCGAGTCCTGATATCGGTACTCGTTCATCAACACCATGGAATAGCGCCATGAAATCTAAATCAGCGGGTAGTCGAAGCGGACTAAAGCCATAGCCGATGATTCCAAGTTCTGAGAGGGCCTTGTTATCCGTTCCCCCACTCATTAAATATGGAACCGGGATTCCCTCAGGATCGTGCTTTGTAATGGCGTTACACATCGCATCAACAAGATCACCTTCAAAGTTCACTTCTAAGGCAATATCTCGAGAAACGGTTTCGATGGTGATATCTGGACCAATAATCGAACGGATAGTTTCATTCAATTCATCTTCATATCCTGGAAGGAAGCGCCCATCAATTACTGCGCTAGCACTTCCGGGGATTACATTTGCTTTATAACCGGCTTCCAGCATTGTTGGGTTGGCAGTATTTTGTAGGGTTGCACCAATCATGCGCGCTGTAGGTCCAATCTCTTTGAGTAGCGGTCGCAAATCCTTTTCGTCATAAGGCTTGCCTGTTGCTTGCGCGATCTTCCTAAAGAGAATTTTGACGGTATCGGTATAACGCTGAGGCCAATTGAATTTACCAATTTTGGCGACAGCCTCCGAAAGTGCTGTCAGCGCATTCTCATCGTTCATCATGGAACCATGTCCGGCCCTACCGGCTGCAGTGAGCTTCATCCAGTGAATACCTTTTTGCGCAGCTTCAACGAAGTAGAGTCGTTTTCCATCTCCAACAGTTACAGAGAAGCCGCCAACTTCTGAAATTGCTTCTGTGCAACCAGCGAAAACTTCAGGGTGCTCAGCAGCCATCCATCGTGAACCGAATGTCATTCCCGCTTCTTCATCAGCAAAGAATGCAAGAACGATATTGCGTGGCGGCTTGTATCCAGTTCGGGCCCACTTGCGAACAATCGCGAGAATCATGGCATCGACATTCTTCATATCTACTGCGCCTCGACCCCAGATCATGCCGTCGCGAATTTCGGCGGCAAATGGATCGACAGACCAATCAGCTGCGTTAGCGGGAACTACATCAATATGACCATGGACTACCAATCCTGGGCGAGAAGTATCTGCTCCTTCAATATTCGCGATCACGTTACAGCGATTGGGCGCTGACTCGTAGATAGTTGCCTTGATTCCGACCTCTGCAAGAGATGCGACAACATATTCGGCAACTGCTTTTTCGTCGCCTCTTCCTTCTCCATAATTAACTGAAGGGATACGGATGAGATCCTGGCAAATCTTTACAACTTCTTCTTCGAGAGTCATATCCGTATTCTGCCTCGTTTCGCACTCTCTCGGTTGGATGGCTTGGCTCACTTTTGCGCGAGAAGGCGTGGCTAGATATAGTTACCCAGTTATTTCGGCCCGAACGCTTAGACTCACATCTTGAGCGAGCGGGTTACTCGTCCGGGTGGCGGAATTGGCAGACGCGCTAGCTTGAGGTGCTAGTTCTCGCAAGGGATTCGGGGTTCAAGTCCCCGTTCGGACACAGTTACGGTGGTTGGATACAGCAATGGTTTTACCCTGGTGGAATTCACGATGATGGATTTAGGTCGCGCGCTTTCACTGATTCGCCCTATTCCTGATTATCCAAAACCAGGAATTCTCTTTCAAGATATCACTCCACTTCTTTCAGATCCTGAAGCTTTTCATCGAGTTATCTCCGAGATCGCTTCACTTGATGCTCATTCCGAAATCGCCGCAGGAATTGAAGCGCGCGGATTCATCTTTGCCAGTGCTGTTGCCTTGCAGAAGAAGATTGGCTTTGTGCCAGTAAGAAAGAAGGGCAAGCTTCCATCGGCTACTTACTCGCGTTCGTATGGACTCGAGTACGGAATTGATGAGATTGAAATTCATCAGGATGCTTTAACACCTGGTTGCAAAGTGACTCTCATTGATGATGTCTTAGCAACCGGTGGAACTTTAGAAGCCGCCGTCGCACTGATCGCAGATGCTGGTGGCGTAGTTTCAAGCATTGTGGTTCTTCTTGAAATCGCCTCGCTCGAGGGCCGATCTAGGATCGAAAAGATTGCACCAGGTGTTCCACTCCATGCGTTGGTGACCATCTGATGCGTATCCCCCAAATTCAAGCTCTACGCGCTTTTGCTGCAACTCTTGTCGTTGTTTATCACGCTGGAATCACATCGGGTGGATATATCGGCGTGGATATTTTCTACGTAATCTCCGGTTACCTCATCACAGGATTGCTATTACGCGAGTTAGATAAGACCGGAACTCTTGGGCTTAAGGCCTTCTATCTCCGGCGCATCAAGCGCCTCTTGCCTACATCTTTCTTCGTTCTCTTTGTAACAGGCGTAACTGCTTGGTATCTATATCCCGCGACAATGCGTGCAGATCTGGGTAAAGATATTGCCGCAGCTGGTATTTACATCTCTAACTATTTATTCGCTTTCTGGCAGATGGATTATCAAAATCTCAGCGCTGTTCCGCCAGTAGTAATTCACTATTGGTCGCTGGCTGTTGAAGAACAGTTCTATCTCTTCTGGCCATTCATCATTCTCGCCCTGTACAAACGTGGGGGTCGCCGAACAGTTGGTTTTGGAATTCTTGCAATCTCCATTGCCTCGTTTCTCTTTAGTTTGTATCAAACTTCGACAGAACCAATCTGGGCTTTCTACTCGCTACCTACGCGGGCATGGGAGCTCGGAATTGGTGCCCTACTTCTGTATATCCCGCAGCGGATAAAGTTCTCCCAGAACTACCTTTGGATTGCTCTCGCTCTCTTTATCTACGGAACTCTTCAGTTCAGAGATAACACGCCATTCCCTGGTACAGCGGCACTGGTACCAGTTCTAGCGACAGCTATCTCGATTGCGGCGGTGCATTCTTGGCCAAAGATTCTTAACTCCATCGGAAGCCACCGAATAGTTCAGTGGTTGGGCGAGATTTCATATCCTCTCTATCTATGGCATTGGCCTCTCTTGGTTATTCCAGCAATTTACTTTGGTCGCAATTTAACAATTTTTGAACGCTTTCTCGCTGTAATAGCAACGCTCCTCTTCGCCGAACTCACACACCGATATATCGAAGAGCCACTTCGTCACGCAAAACTTCCCCAAAAGACGGTCATCCGTGGAGGAATTGCTGCAACGGTAATTTCTCTCACTCTAGGTCTCGCAATTAATTCATCGTATTCAGATATCGTGACGTTGAAGGATGGCAAGAAGATTTCATTGCAAGAAATCATGAAAAAACCAGCTGTCTATGACGATGGATGTCATGTGAATAATGGCGAAATAACATCCCCTGATTGCACTTACGGAGTTCGTGGGTCATCGCGCAAGATTGTTCTCTTTGGAGACTCTCATGCGGCGCAATGGTTCCCAACACTCGAGAAGCTGGCACGCGAGCAGAGATTCGAATTGATCTCACTTACCAAGTCAGCATGCCCAGGAGCTGCGGTCACGAAGGTAGATACTGGCGAATACAAGAACTCTGATTGCTTTGCATGGCGCGACTACGCCTATAAACGAATAAAGTCGATCAATCCTGATGCCGTTCTTGTGAGCGGGTTCCAACACTTCGAAGTTCCATCACAGTACTCAAGTCGTGAATCTTGGTGGCGCGAAGGTCAAGTCAAGACTTATAACTCACTTCGTGGAAGTTCACCACGAATCATCTATATCTCCGACACTCCGCATCCAAACCGAGATATTCCAAGTTGCATCGCTTCTGGAAGCCTGGATCGTTGCAACGGTTCTGAACGTTCAACTCCGATCTTCTCCCCTGGATTTTTGAAAATCAATCCGACTTCTTGGCTCTGTGAACGCAATTGCCCTGGGGTTATTGATGGCGTTGTTGCCTATCGCGATGCTTCGCACCTTTCGGTCGATATGGCGCGTGCGCTCTCACCAAATCTGCTGCAAGCTCTAAGAAATCTCGGTGCGCTCGGCAAGTCATCTGATGAGCGGAAGTAGTCAAAAAGTGGCAGGATGCCGCCGTGGCTGAATTGGTGTATTACTGCGGAACAATGGATAGCGGAAAATCAACTCTCGCTCTCCAAACTGCGCATAACCATAAGAGCCGTGGACGTTCAGGTCTCATCTTTACCAACAAGGACCGAGCCGGTTCCGGCGTCATTAGCTCACGTCTAGGTCTGAAGTCAGATGCGATTGAGGTAGAACCTGAACTCGATATCCATAAATTTGTGGTTGAACATCTCTCGATGGGTGATCGCATCGATTACATCATCTGCGATGAAGCTCAGTTCTATCAGCCTGATCAAATCGACGGCTTAGCCAAAATTGTTGATGGACTTGGTATCGATGTCTATGCATTCGGTATTCTCGCTGACTTTAGAACGAAGCTATTTCCGGGTTCGGCGCGACTGGTTGAACTAGCCGATCGCGTAAACACTCTTCAGGTTGAAGCTCTCTGCTGGTGTGGTTCTCGAGCTACGCACAATGCTCGCACCGTCAATGGCGTGATGGTTACCGAAGGTGAACAGGTTGTTGTAGGCGATGTCGGCAAGAGCGATGAGATTGCCTACGAAGTTCTATGTCGTCGCCACCATATGCGTCAAGTTACAGCGCGCGCATCGCGTGCAGGCCATATAAGTTCTGATCCCCTCCCATTCAACGAGTAGAAAAGGTCCCACTTATGAATACACGCTCCTACGCAGTGATGGAAGCAAAGAAACCTCTCGTTCCTTACGAATTTGATCGTCGCGACCTCGGGGCTCACGATGTCGCACTTGATATCGCATACGCGGGAATCTGCCACAGCGATATTCACCAGGCACGCGAAGAATGGGGCCCTGCGATATTCCCAATGGTTCCAGGCCATGAGATCGCCGGCACTGTCACATCTATTGGATCATCTGTAACCAAGTTTAAAGTGGGCGATAAAATCGGCGTCGGTGTATTCGTTGATTCATGCCGCACCTGTGAAAATTGCAAGCAGGGTTTGCAGCAGTACTGCCTCGAAGGAATGACCGGCACATATAACCAACTCGAGCGCGATGGAAAAACAGTCGCAATGGGTGGATACTCAAATTACTTCGTCATTAACGAAGATTACGCAGTACACATTCCTGCAAATCTTCCACTCGAAGGTGTTGCACCGCTTCTGTGTGCGGGAATCACTCTCTATTCTCCAATTAAGCATTGGAACGTTGGACCTGGCAAGAAAGTTGCCGTCATGGGCCTCGGTGGGCTTGGCCATATGGGCGTTAAGTTCGCTGTCGCAATGGGCGCTGAAGTAACCGTTCTGTCTCATTCACCTCATAAGAAGGATGACGCTCTTGCAATGGGCGCCCATCACTTCATTGCAACTAATGATGACTCTGTATTTGCTGCGCACGCAAAAACTTTTGACGTCATTCTAAACACAGTTAGCGCTGAACTTGATATTAACAAGTACGTCTCACTCCTGAAACTCGATGGCACCTTGGTGGTAATCGGTCTTCCCGGTAAGCCTTATGCGGTGCATGTGGGATCACTTCTTGATGGTCGACGCTCAATTGCAGGTTCAATGATTGGTGGGATTCCGCAACTACAGGAGATGCTCAATTTCTGCGGAGAAAAATCGATTGTGAGCGATGTCGAAGTCATCAAGGCTGATTACATCAACGAGGCATACGAGAGAACAGTTGCTAGTGATGTGAAGTACCGATTTGTAATCGACGCTTCGACAATCTAATTCTGACTAAGTTTTCTCGATCAAATGAACTGATGTAGCAGCGTGGCGATTACTGGCGCGATAATGAGCGCTGGTAATAGGTTTGCAACTGCAATCTTTTTAATTTCTAAAAGGCGTAATCCAATGCCCACGAGCATTAGGCCTCCACAGATAGTCATGGCATCGATTTGATAAGGCTGAAGTACTGAGCCCAAAAATAGACCGACCAATGTCCAGGCGCCTTGATAAATAGCAACAGGGATAGCAGAAGCCGCAACTCCCCATCCCAGCGATGATGCAAAAGCCATTGCTGCAAAGAAGTCGAGAGAGGATTTAAGAATCAATTGATCCAAGCCCTCTGACATTCCATCACTCACGCTTCCAAGAATTGCAAGTGGTCCAATCACAAAGAGAAGCGAAGCCGAGACAAATCCTTCAATGAATGGTCCGTCACTTGATGCCTTGAATTTCTGGCGCAGGGTTTCGCCAAACTTATCCAATCTATTTTCAAGAGAGAGTGCGGATCCGATAAGGCCGCCAATAAGCATCGCTCCTAAAATTACGAGTAGGGTTGAACCCTTCGGTAGTGAATCAATAAAGCTCGATGACCATAATGGAATGAGCGCTGATGCCGCCCCGAGCAAAGTGATAAGACCAAGAATGTCCGTGATGAGGCTCAGAGATTTCTTAGTCAAACGAGCGCCGGCACCGATACCAATACTGGATCCGATGACTATTGCAATGACATTGATGAGCGTTCCAAGACCTACGAACATTGTTTAACTATAGACTTCCATAATGAAATTTTCCGAACTTCTAAGCGTTCTCAAGCCACATAAGACTGTTCCGGTTACCCCATGGCGCGCAGAACATAGGTGGCAACTCTCCCCCACCCGCGTGCTCATACTCTTCTTCGGTCTTGCAATATTTGGTCTCGGCGATTCACTTCTTGTTCAGGGCAATGTGGGTAATGCGCCCTGGACTGTCTTCTCTCAAGGTTTAACGTTGAAAACAGGCATGAGTATTGGGTGGGCTACCTTCGTAATCAGCGTCTTTGTACTTCTGATCTGGATTCCGCTCAATGAGAAACCTGGCTTTGGAACGCTTTCGAATATTGTTCTCATCGCGACTTTTATCGAAGTTGGAACACACATCTTCCCTCAACAGAATTCAACTCTGTCAGGCATCCTCTTTTCACTTACAGGAATCGCATTGGTTGGACTTGGTTCAGCGCTCTACATCACCTGTGGGCTTGGACCAGGTCCTCGTGATGGAGCTATGACTGGAATTCACTACAAGACTGGGATCAGAGTTGGACGAGTTCGCCTGGGTATCGAGGTCGTAGTTCTCATCATTGGATGGCTCATGGGTGGCACCGTCGGCATCGGAACAGCGCTATTTGCCCTCTTGATCGGCCAATCTGTGGCAATTTTCCTAGGAATCGTGGCGCGTTTAACCCATAAGTAGCCTTCCGACTGAACTAGCCTTCAGACATCTTCCCTCGGTCTGTGAGCCGTCATTTCACACGGGGTCGCAAACACCCCCGTTACCAAAATCAGGAAGGTTCGTCATGCTCGATAGTTTCTTCAAAATATCTGAACGTGGCTCCACTGTAGGTCGTGAAGTTCGTGGCGGTCTCGTCACATTCTTCACCATGGCTTACATCGTGGCGCTCAATCCACTCATCATTGGTCTCAGCAAGGATGCAGATGGAAAATTCCTTGGTGGTGGAGATGCTCCTAACCTAGCTCTCGTTGCCGCAATGACAGCTCTTATGGCTGGCGTACTGACAATCCTCATGGGCGTTGTTGGTAACTACCCACTCGCACTCGCAACAGGACTCGGTCTTAACACCTTCGTCGCAGTTGGAATCGCATCAAAGATGACATGGGCAGATGCCATGGGCCTCATTGTTCTTGAAGGAATCATCATCACAATTTTGGTTCTCACAGGATTTAGAACTGCTGTCTTCAAGGCAGTTCCAGCACAGTTGAAGATCGCTATCTCAGTTGGTATCGGTCTCTTCATCGCTCTTATCGGTCTTGTTGATGCAGGCTTCGTTCGTCGTACAGGAACTGGTCCAGTACCAGTAACTCTCGGCGATGGCGGAACCCTCGTCGGCTGGCCAATTGTCGTCTTCGCACTTGGTCTCTTCCTTACTATCGGTTTGATTGTCAAGAAGGTTAAGGGTGCAATCCTTATCGGTATTGTTGTTGCAACAGCAGTTGCTGTCTTCATTGAAACAACTCTTAAGGTTGGTCCACTTTTTGACGGAGCTACAGGTAAGGTCAATCCAAAGGGATGGAACCTCAACGTTCCTGCAATGCCTGAGAAGGTAGTCGCAACACCTGATTTCAGCCTCTTCGGCCAATTCAACCTCTTCGGCTCACTCGATCGCGTTCCATTGATCACTGTGATCCTGCTTGTCTTCACCCTTTTGCTCTCAGACTTCTTCGACACTGTCGGAACAGTTACAGCAATTGGTCACGAGGCAAACCTCATCGATCGCGATGGAAATATTCCTAACAACGATCGCATTCTTCTCGTTGACTCACTCGCAGCTGTCGGCGGCGGCGTTGGAAGCATCTCTTCTAACACCAGTTACATCGAATCAGCTGCTGGCGTTGGCGAAGGAGCTCGTACAGGTCTTGCATCCGTGGTCACAGGTGTGTGCTTCTTGTTCACAACCTTCCTTGCACCACTCGTAGCAATCATCCCTTACGAAGCAGCTACTCCAGCTCTTGTCATCGTTGGTTTCTTGATGATGACGCAGATTAAGGGAATCGATTGGGAAGATTACGGAATCGCAATTCCAGCATTCCTAACAATCATCTTGATGCCATTTACCTACAACATCTCAGTTGGTATTGGTGCAGGTTTCGTAACTCACGTTGTGATCCGTTACATGCAGGGTCGTCGCAAGGATGTTCATCCTTTGATGCTTCTCGTATCAGGTCTCTTCATGATCTACTTCCTCACATCACCAATCAACCAGTGGGTTGGCTAAATAGATAATAAGTAAAAAGACCCCCACTTCGTGATGAGGTGGGGGTCTTTTTCTATTTCAACTTCCAGTCGATAGGTTCTCGTCCTTGTCCAACCAAGAGCCGATTTACCTGAGTAAACGGTTTAGATCCAAAGAATCCTCTATAGGCGCTCAGCGGACTTGGATGAACGCCCTCAACTCTATGGATGAAGAATCTTGAAAGTTCTTGAGCTTGCTTTCCCCAGAGAACTGCAACGACATTTCTCTTGCCTAACTCTGCTGCAATGTGATCAGTTATTCGCTGCCAACCAATATTGGCATGAGCATTCGACTCTCCTTGACGCGTTGTCAGCACCCGATTGAGTAGCAGAACACCTGCTGTACTCCAGGCAGAAAGATCACCGCTAAGCGGCGGTGTGATTCCTTGATCATCTTCCAATTCGGCAAAAATGTTTCTCAAGCTTTGTGGAATCTTCTTCACTGATGGTGGCGTTGAGAATGCAAGCCCCATTGCGTTCCCTGGAGTTGGGTAGGGATCTTGGCCGACGATCACGCATCTGATTGAGTTGAGGTCAGATTGAAAAGCTCGAAAAATTGAATCGAAGGAAGGTGACAAATCCTCACCTGAGATCTTGGAGAGCAACTCTTCAATCAGAGGATCAATCGGTTCGAAAACCGCCGCCCAACTAGAGTGCACGTGCGAAGAAGCGAGATCCTTCATTGCGAACTTCCATAGGTAGTTCAAAGACTGCGGACATGTGCTCTGAAGTAATGACTTCATGAATTGGGCCCGAGACAGCAACTGCGCCGTCTTTGAGAATGAGGGCATGCGTAGTACCACTTGGAATCTCTTCAATGTGGTGCGTTACAAGTATGGATGCCGGTGCAGCAGGATCAGAAGCGAATTGAGAGAATCGTTTCAAGAGATCTTCTCGCCCACCCAAATCGAGCCCTGCGGTTGGTTCGTCAAGCAATAGAAGTTCTGGATCTGCCATAAGTGCCCGAGAAATCTGAACTCGTTTCTTCTCCCCATCACTTAAAGTTCCATAATCTCGATCTGCTAAATCCCTGACACCAAATGTGGTTAAAAGCGCGACGGCACGAGATTCATCCCAGAGGTCATAAGCCTCGTTCCATCTTCCAAGAACAGCGTATGCCGCTGTAAGGACAACGTCGCGAACTTTCTCGTCGTATGGAATATCTTCTGATATCAAAGTCCCACAGATGCCGATGCGATTACGAAGTTCCCAGAGATCTACGCGGCCCATCTCTTTATCTAAGACTTTTACTTGGCCTTGTGTTGGGAATATTCTGGTTGCAAGAATCTGAAGCAGAGTAGATTTACCGGCTCCATTGGGTCCGAGAACAACCCATCTCTCCCCTTCAGATATTGCAAAGTTGATGGGACCAAGAATGGTGCGAACGCCACGGCGGACTGAAACTTCCCTCAATTCGAGGACGCGTTGGCTACTCATAGGGCTAAAAGATATATCGTCGAGGTGCAAAATCACTCGCAATTGTCTGCCTTAGGTAAGTGATTCGCGATAACCTGCGCCATATGAGCGATGAAAAGAGTGAATTCACTGGGCTAATTCTCGTCTCTGGTATCGATACTCCAGGTATTACCCAGGCTCTCTTTGAGACCCTGGCACCATTTGCGATCACGGTCCTCGACATTGAACAGGTTGTTATCCGCGAGCGATTGATTCTGACAGTACTCATCTCACTCAACCCGGCTCATGCTGAAGCAATTGAGGAAGATCTTCAGCTTTGTGGGCAGAAACTAAGCGTTGATATCGCGACGTCATTCCTTGAACAAGGTCAATCTTCTATTGCCGCAAAGACTGGCCTGGTGCATGTTGTTGCACTCGGCAGCCCATTGGCACCAACGGCCATTGCAGCAATCGCTTCAGCCGTTGCAACTCGCGGTGGAAATATCGAACGAATTCATCGCACTGCAAGCTACCCAATCACTGCAATCGAATTCATCGTCTCAGGTGCGGACCAAACAGATATCCGCGCATGTCTTGCCGAGGTTACAACGGCACATTCCGTTGATATCGCGGTTTCTCCTGGTGGCCTCATGCGTTGGGCTAAGAAGCTCGTTGTTATGGATGTTGATTCAACCCTGATTCAGCAAGAGGTCATCGAACTACTCGCCCATAAGGCCGGAGTTCAGGAAAAAGTTAAAGAGATTACCGATTCTGCAATGAGAGGTGAACTCGACTTCACTGAAAGCCTTCGGGCACGAGTAGCACTCCTTGAAGGACTTCCTGAATCTGTCATCGCCGAAGTTCAACAGGAGATCGCACTTACACCCGGCGCCCGCACACTGGTTAAGACTCTGCATCAGCTTGGACATAGCGTTGCGGTCGTCTCAGGTGGATTCGTCTCAGTTATCGAGCCGCTCGTTAAGGAATTAGGCATTGCGCATTACCGGGCCAATACTCTTGAAATCATCGATGGGAAGTTAACAGGCAAAGTCATTGAGCCAATTATTGATCGAGCAGCCAAGGCAACCGCACTCAGAGATTTTGCTGAAATCGAAGGCGTACAACTTGAGCAGACTGTTGCAATCGGAGATGGCGCGAATGATCTGGACATGATTTCAATTGCAGGACTGGGTATTGCATTTAACGCAAAGCCCGCAGTAAGGGCAGCAGCCGCTAGTTCAGTCAGCGCGCCATACTTAGATTCTGTCCTCTATCTCCTCGGAATTTCGCGTGAAGATATTGAAGAAGCTGGCGCGCAGCGAAAGTAATTAGAGTCTGCAGGCGTGAATATCTGTAACAAGAATTCCACGAGCACCAAGTGCCCATAGTTCATCCATCAATCTGTTGGTATCTTTACGAAGAACCATTGCACGAACAGCTACCCAATCCGCCTTCTGTAGTGGTGAGATTGTCGGAGATTCAAGGCCTGGAGTAATCGCACAAGCTTTATCAACACTCGATGTTGGTATGTCGTAATCGAGAAGAACGTATTGACGAGCAGTGACAACGCCCTGTAGGCGCCGAATGAGGATCTCAAGTCCCGCAGGCAACTCTGAATCTGATCTCTTAATGACAATCGCCTCAGAAACCAAGATTGGTTCTCCGAAAATTGCTAAGCCAGCCTGTTTCAATGTGTTTCCGGTGCTTACAACGTCGGCGATGAGATCTGCGACTCCGAGGCGAACGCTACTTTCGACTGCGCCATCAAGGCGTACGACAGACGCCGACATATTCAAATCAGCAAGGTGTTTTTCAACTAGCCCAGGGTAGGCAGTTGCAACGCGCTTACCTGCGATATCCGAAGGCTTCCACTGGGTGGTCGCTGGAGCTGCAAAGCGAAAAAGGCTTCCACTGGTTGCTAGCAGGTGCTGCAAACCTAAATGTCGACGAACCGAAATCAAGTGCGAGAACTTCTTCAGCTTTAGCCCCTGAATCAATCAGCAAGTCACGCCCAGTGATGCCAGCCTCTAGTTCGCCAGAACCTACATAGATCGCGATATCACGTGGGCGAAGATAATAGAACTCAACAGAGTTATCTGGGTCTGCAAGAACGAGATCGCGTGAATCGGTGCGCTGTCTATAGCCAGCCTCTTTTAGAATCGCAATGGATGCATCAGCAAGTGACCCTTTATTTGGAACAGCTATACGTAACATCTTCTCCCCTAGCAATTATTATAGAAATTTATAGATATCAGCAGGCGTTAAGCCTCGTGCAAGCATCAAGGTTTGAAGATGGTAAATGAGCTGACTGATTTCTTCAGCTAACGCCTCATCGGACTCATGTTCAGCTGCAAGCCAGACTTCGCCGGCTTCTTCAAGAATCTTCTTACCGATGCTGTGGACTCCGGCATCGAGAGCAGCAACCGTGCCAGAGCCCTCAGGGCGGTCTACCGCCTTCTGTGCCAACTCTTGCCAGAGCTGATCAAAAGATTTCATGGTGCGAGTTTACTGGAGATGGCTCGCTCGCGAAGAGCATTTACCATCTGGGCAGGATCTTCAGCGTTAAATACAGCGCTTCCAGCGACGAAGGTATCTGCGCCCGCTGCCACTGCGATTTCAATGGTTTCAAGTGAAATTCCACCATCTACTTGAAGCCAGATAGGGCGTGAACCGATAATTTTACGAGTTATCCGAACCTTCTCCATCATCGATTCCATAAATTTCTGTCCACCAAAACCAGGTTCTACTGTCATGATCAGGAACATGTCTACTTCATCAGAGAATGACTCGTAATCTTCAATTGAGGACCCTGGCTTTACTGCTAGCGCTGCTCTAGCGCCGTGGCTTTTTATTCCCTTAAGTGTTGAAGAGATATCAACAGTAGCCTCAGCGTGAATCGTCACACTGGCGGCTCCTGCAATTGCATAATCAATAGCAATCGAATCAACATCGGCCACCATTAAGTGGGCATCAATTGGGATTGGCGAGGCAGCAATAATCTTTGAAGCTGCTGCAAAATCAAAGGTGAAGTTGGGAACAAAGACATTGTCCATGACATCGAGATGTATGAAATCACTAACAGGGGCAATCTTCGCTATCTCTTGATC
>Ga0208916_10000771_pt1 | contig 14472 bp, 16 predicted proteins | sample DEB19_08_DNA_5_FD_184523 | JGI IMG/M metagenome (GOLD analysis project Ga0208916, IMG submission 184523) | Aqueous microbial communities from the Delaware River and Bay under freshwater to marine salinity gradient to study organic matter... | ecosystem: Environmental > Aquatic > Marine >... | reverse complement strand
TAAAGTTTTGTGAAGGTCTCATCGACGTTCAAAAAAAGTTATATAATTGTATGTATTCATGAAGGTTCCCCGATGTAAACGGTCTAAAACCTTGTTTTATTCCCATTTAACTTAAAATGTAAACCTATTTTTTCACATTTTTCTCTAATAATTTATCTTTTACTAATACTATTTGGTCAGCATTTGTTGCACGAGATAAACAAACATATAGCATATTTTCTTCAAATTGATTATTTAATACAATAAAAATTTTATTACTTAGTGTTAATCCTTGACATAAATGACATGTCAAGGCATTAGCCATTTCCATTTTATCCTTATTGAATTTACTTTTTTCAATTATTTCTATTTCATTGTTTGCATAGAATCTGCCATCTTTAGTAAAATTTGAATTATATTTAATTTTGATAGAATCGCCAGTATTAATACTAGAATTAAATAAACTAATTTGTTCGTTGGTTGGACATAAAACTAAATCATTAATTGTATATTGTTTAACTGCATCATCAAAACTAATAGTTTTAAACATATCTAATTTAACATCTTTATTTTGTTTACCTCTAATACTTTGTAAATATTCAGAGAATTTTAAATCATTTCCTTGTCTATGGTTCTTAATTAAATGTAAATAATAACAGTTTTTTTTACTAAATTTATAATCTAAAAATGAATCTGCCTTAACCGGATTCAATTGAAAAATTTGTTTTGTTTTATAATCAAAATCGCCAACAATAAATAAATTAATATGGTATTGTTTACAAGCTTCAACAATTATTTTAATATCTTTGTCTGAAATCATAGTAGATTCATCTAAAACAACTGATGTATAATATGTTAATTGTTTTGCATTTTCTTTTAAATTAAAAAATAATGAGTGATAAGTATGAGTAAATACATCATAACTATTACCAAATTTTTCTTTTAAATTATTATTTGGAAAGCATACACAAAAATTATTTAGTCTTTCATCTTGTGAACCATCAAATACATTTAAAAATCTTGTTGTTTTACCACACCCAGCGCCACCACTAATAAAATTTATTTTTTTATAATTAAGTTTAGCATCTGAAAAATCAATTAATGTACTATTATCAAAAATATCAGAACAAGGTATTAAATTACTATTACTAAACATTTTAAATTCATTTTTTTCTATTTTAAAATCTCCTAATTTACGACTAATGTTAAAAATATGACCATAATCTTTTTTAGTTATAATACAATCTACTTTTAAACATACGATGTCTTTTTCATCAATAAGTTTAATTTTTTCTAAAACATTAATTAAGGCATATGCAAGCACAAAAGAACTAATATGGCTTCTATTAGATAAGTTCATTTTTTCAAATTGATATTTGACTGTATTTTCATCATATTCAATAATATCTTCATTACAATAATAAAGAATATCCTTTAATTCATCATCATTTTTGTATGAACAGAAAATATCTCTTGTTCTTTGTTGTGATTGCATAACACCAAAAAATTTATTATAATATTTATTTTCAATTGCTTCTTCGCTTAACTCAATATCTTGTATAAATTCTGAATAAGCAATTGTTAAACAATCAAATGAACAACCATTATCTAATGCCCATTGTAAAATAGGTGTAGGGTATGTGTAACCATCAATAAAATATTCTAATGATTTGATTACAGGATTAGTAATATTAAAATTAGTACATTGGATAAACCCAACTTTTGAAACTAATTTATTAATATCAAATTTACCATTAATCTTATAGAAGTTCATTTTAGATGTCGCAAGAAATTTATAATGTTCGTAATATTTATTAAATTTGTAAGATGCATAATTTTTATTTGAATCATAGCAATAATAAGAACTTATATCAATTTTTTCTATTTTTTTTTTGTTATCAAATTTTACAACATGTTCATCAACTACTTGTTTATTAATTATTTGTCCTTCATCATTTTTACTGTAAATTGTATGTTTAGTAATAGTTTTTTCTAATTTTTCATAAATTTTTTTATCATCATCAATATTTTCAATAAACCATTTCTCAAAAACATTATGATTAGAGTTTTGAATAAAATTAAATAATTCAGTATTTGGATATTCATATATTTTATTAAAAGTTAATTTATTATTATTGATAAAATGATATTGTTGAATATCGTAATCATTACAAATATTATATTCTCCGAAATCTTTATCTTTCATAGTATCAGATTTATAAATAAATGAATCATCATAAAAATATTTAATTTCTCCTTCTCCTGTTTTTTGTATAATTTTCCATCCTTTATTATTTTCAAAAGCTTGTTTAACATTAGGAACATAAACAATTTCTTTTTTCTGCATATTGAAAAAATCAGGATTAAATTTTACTACATGGTCATTTTCTGTTACAACTAAAGAAACTGTTTTATGTTTATTATTATAAATATGTTCAAAAATTTGTTTATTTAATTTGTTAAAAATTTTAATATTAATTTTTAATGTGTTGCATATTGTTTTAATATCATCAAAACTAACGCCATTTTCTAAATATTGTTCATTTAATTTTTCAATTTGATTTTTATATAAAAGTTTATATTTTAAATTTATGTCGCTTGTGGTGGTTTTATCTGATTTACATATTAAACCGGATTCTTTTGATGTTGTATTAAAAATATGTGGTTCCATTTTTTGTTTTTTAACTGTTGTTTTTATTCCATCGTCTTTTTTAACTTCTTCTTGATATTGTTCTTTTAATTCTCTGTACTTTTTTAAAATATTTCTTATTTCTTCTTTTAAGTATTCATTTTTAGTTTCTTTATATTGTTGTTCTTTTTTGCCTAATTCTAATTTTATTTCTTCAAATTGATTATTAAATTTAATTGTTTCTGATTCATCATAATGTTTAGGCATTGATTCAATTAAATTTAATTCTTGTTTAATAACAGACATTACACAATTATACATTCCATGTTTAAAATTATGAAAATATTTTTGTCCTTTTTGTACTGGTATTAAATAAAATTGAACAGAAATATCATCTATATTGCCGTAATATTGATATAAATGATGATTCAATCTATTTTTAAAATCTTTTTTACCATATTTATTATAATCTTCAACTTTTGAAAAATTAACAGGACTATAAATATTATTTAAGTTAATAGTTTTTTTGTTCTTTTTAAATTTTGGATCTGCCTTTTCTGTTATTAATATTTTACCATCTGGAAGTTTCATTTTTTCTTTAATTTTGAACATATCCATAAAAATATAATTTTTTCTAGATTGACCATGTAATTGACGGACCATTTCAAAAGCTTTATTACGTGTTAATACTTTATATTTTTTAATAATTTGTTTTTTTAATATTTTTAAATCTTGTTCAAGACTATTAAATTTTTTACTCCCGACTTTTAATTTAGGAAATTCATTTAAATAATAATCTCTGTTGTTTTCGCCTATTGTTTCATTTTTATAAAGTTTCTCAACTAACTTATAAATTTTTCCTAGACCTTTTTTTTCAAATTTTAATTTTATATCTGTCATATAATAATACTAGATATTTATTTTTTAAATACATTTTTTTATATATTAAATTCTTCAATATGAATATTTAGTATATAAAGGATTTTAGACAGCCACAATTTTTTTATGTTCTCGTCTTAGTGCTTGGTATATTCGTTTTTTCTCATTATGTGCCTTTCTGAATTCAGGGTCAGCCATCTGTTTTTCATATAATTGCTTTTGGTATTCATTATATTTTTGTCTGTTATTATTTCTATAATTATAAATTGATGCTTTTTGGGACTCGTGATAAGTTCCTTTATTTTGTTTAACTTCGGGTAAATTCTCCATATAATATAACTAGATTTTATTTTTAAATATCAATCTATAAATATTGATATTTAAAAACCTTTGGTTTTATATGGTTCCCAGAAAAAAAACTAGACCTTTTTAAAGTCCAAACTTTTTCTTATATTTTTTTTTTATTATTATATCTAATTTTTCTTTTAACTGTTGCGCTTACATCTTTTACCATGCTAGCAGGTACAACTAATTCTCCTTTATGTGCATAAATTGGACCAGTTTTTTTAACCATACCACCTTTTTTAAAAGGGACTAAACCGCCAGCAATTGTACCGCCGATTTTACCAATTTGGCCGCCTATTTTAGCTCCTGTTTTTCCTCCTAATCTTCGACCTAATGCGGCACCACCAGCGGATCCAACTGCTCCACCTATTAATTTACCGAACACACCCATTTAATTATATAATTTAGACTAGAAATTTTTTTATATTATTTATTCTATTTTTTAGTAAATTTTAATGGCATTTTTTCTTGAATTTCTTCATCACCAAAAAAATCATACATATCCGATACATCAACTTTTTCAATTTCTTTTTCATCTAATAAACTATTATATTTTATTTCATCATCTAACAAATTAATTTTACTAACTTTTATTTTACTTTTTGCGATGTTTACTTCATCTATTAAATCATTATTTGCGATTTTATCATCAATTAAAGATTTAGTTTCTTTTCTAACAAATATGTTTTTAAATTTTGAAAGAATATCGGAAGGCATTGATCTTTCGGCCATTTGTAGATCGTGTTTTTCTTTTACAGATTTTAATTCATATTTTACGCTAGTTAATAAATCACGATTACCAGATGATAATTTATCGCCTAACATCGAATTTATATTTGATTTAATAAATTCATAATTTTCATTATCATAATTAGTTCTTAAATCATCAACTTCGCTACTTAACATTGTAATGGCGTTTAAATCTTCTAAGGCTTTTATTTCTTTATTTTTGTTTTCAAATTCTATTTTAAAATCTGATAATTTACTTTCTAATTGTAATTCTTTAGATGAAATAACATCTAATTGTTTAGATAATGCCCCCGACCCTGAAGATTCATTACCGCTTAACATAATAGGACGAGAAACAGAAATAGGAGGAACAAAGGGCGCTTTTTTCTTGGGTGGCGCTTTCTTGGGTGGTGCTTTCTTGGGTGGTGCTTTTATTTTCTTAGGTTTAGGTGCTTTAGACGCTTTATTTTTTTTTAATATTTTACTTGGCATTATTAACAAACAATAGAAATTAATTTTTTTATATTATTTTTTCTAATATAAATTAATGGGTAAAAAAAAAACTTTAGAATTATTAGAAAAATTTAAAAATTTCGTAAATTCTAATAATTCAGAATCAGAAAGCGACGGAGAAATTGAAGCAACTAAACCAATTAAAATAAAAGAAACAACTAAACCAATTAAAATAAAAGAAACAACTAAACCAACAGAACCAACAGAACCAACAGAACCAACAGAACCAAATATACGCCCCGATGGCGTAGGCTCGTTCCGAGACGCTCCAACCGAAACGCCAACCGAAAAGAAAAAAAGAATACAATCAGAAGCGCAAAAATTAAATACGCAAAAAATGCGTGAAAAATTAAAAGAAGCCCATCAAAAAAGAGCAATTGAAAAAGAACAAGCAAGAATAGAAGAACAAAGGATAATAGATGAAAAAATAATTAAAAAAGCTATTGAATTAAAACGTAAACAATTAAAAAAAGAAAAAATATTAGATGAAGAATATGTTCCTAAACCCGAATCGGTTTCTATTCCTCCCAAGAAACCTCATATAATTGTTCCACAGGTTCCCCAGCCTCAGAAACCGAGCGGACTAATTTTAAATTTTAAAAAAAAATAATATAATTTATTAATTTCTAAACTATGTTAATACAACATGTTTAAAAATTACGGTAGAAAAGATTATAAAAATATGATTAACTATAACATCGAAATAAAAAATAATTTCCCAGTTAAACGAAATGAAAAAGATTTAGAATTTATAAAAAAATCATACCCTACATTATCAAAAAAGGAACATCTTCAATTATGTATAAATAAATGTAATCTCGATGAAGATACAAAAGATTATTATGAATTTTTAATACATAAATATAATAAGGAAGAATATGAACAATTACAAAAACTATTTAAACAATTTTCACTATAGGGCAAAAGAGTATAAAAAATTTAATTTCTATTCTTTATTAATACATGTCAAATATTTATAATGAAACAATATTAATAAATTTAAATAGTAAAAATTCAATACAAAATAACGGGACTTTTTTATCAGATGTTTATTTTAATTTTAAAAATATTTTAAATGATTCTCCTGATGTAATTGCAACTAATATTTCAGTAACTAGCGCACAAATACCATATTCTTTTTATAATATAAATGTTTATAATAATGTTTTAGCGGTTGATTACAACGGAACGCCATATATATTAACGTTAACCCGAGGGAATTATAACGCCACTAATTTATTAAATGAAATATCCGTACAATGTATTAATGCTGGTATTCCATCTATTACTTTTTCTATTAGTTCAATTACTGGATGTTTACTTATAACTAACGGGGGCGCAATTCCATTATATATAAATACTGTTGACTCCACAATTTACGATGTTTTAGGGCTTACCGTTGGAACTAATTATACAGTAGATACAACGCCATTATTAGTTACACAACCTTTAAATTTATTAGGTACTTTACGTTTACGTATTGTTTCATTTGAATTATTATCGAATAATTTGGATAGTTCACAAATGGGCGCCGTCGCTGTTTTGGCTTCTATTCCTATCGAGGCGGCAACATTTGGCATTATTTTATACGATAATATTTCGGGGTTATCATCTAAATTATTAAATACTAGTTTAGGCGGGTTTGATATCTCTATATTAGATGATGATGATAATTTAATAAATTTTAATGGTCAAAATTGGACTTTACAAATTTCAATAACTTTGACTAAAAAGAGAATAGAAAATAATATAACAAATAAAACTTTTAATGAATTATTGGGTTTAAGGGCCATGGTTCCCGAGCAAACAGAACAACCAAATCCAGAACCCGAGCAAACTGAACAAACAGAACCAGAACCAGAACCAGAACCCCCCATAGATGCTCCACAAAATCCCGATGAAAATAGTATAGATTATTTATTATATTCGGGTAATCCGTATAAACCTTTTCCAAAAACAATATAAGAAATAATAGAAAAATTAAAAATAGAAAAAATATTTAAAATTATTTTCTAACATAATTTATATAAAATATGTCAGATTATACTTTCCCTAGTCAAGTAAATTACACAGAACAAGCCGGATCTTTACCAAAAGACGTTAAATGTCTTAATATATGTACACAACCAAGTAACGGCCAAAGTTTTGGGCCTTCTTCTCAAATATATTTAGATTTAGTTTCAGGACGTGGTTATTTAGATCCCCAATCAGTTTATATAAGTTACACCTTATCTTTAACAAATGCCGCCGCTACACAAATGATCGGTACCCCTGTATACACCCCATTTAATCGCGTCGCCGTCGATATTGGTTCTCAACAAATTGATCAAATTTCTAGTTATAACGTAGTAATGAATACACTTACCAATTGTAATATGTCAGTTGCGGAAAAATATGGTGTTCAAAGTGCATATGGGTACAATGATAATACAACCGTCCCATCACTCGAACAACTCGATGGAAGATTATGCGCAATTAATGAAGTTATTTCTTTAAGTGCTCCCTTATTAACTGTTATTAGTGCATCGGAAAAATTATGGCCTTTATGGAGTATGGGGTCAGTTCGTTTGACTCTTACGTTAGAAGCTATTTCAAACATGTTTAATAGTACTGTAGCTGTGCCAACAAATTACGTGATGAGTAACATCCAATTAAGGTATAAGGTGATCGATTTCGGTAATGAAGTTAATCAAGCTGTTAGAGCCGCAAACCCTAACGGATTAGTTATTAAAACTCAATCTTTTGCTTCTGGTTCTCAAGTTTTACAAGGCGGTTCAAATGGTTCTTTTAACCTCTTATATAATCTTAAATATTCCTCAATTAAAGCTTTAGTTGCTGTAAATGGAAATGGTGCCGCTGCTTCAAATAGACAATATGATTCTATCGATTTATGTTCAACTACTACCGGAACTGATTATCAATTTTCCGTAGGTGGTGAGGTGTTTCCTCCTACCGCTATTAGTACTAGAAATAATAAAGCCGGCGCCCTTATGGAACTCAGATCTTGTTTTGGGTCAATTTTTGACAAATCGAATGCGTCAAGTATCAATAGTGTAGAATTTAATTGGGTTGGAGGTACTGCCGCCGCAACTACTTATCAAGCAATGGGGAAACTATATATTGGCACTTCTACCGAAAAAATGGTAAATAGTGAATCATTATTATCGGGAATTAGTTCAACCGATACCCCTATCGAATATAAAATTAATACTTCTGCTTCTATTGGTGCTAATAATTCAACCGTAACTTTAATAGCTTGTTACGATGCCCTCATTGTTGTAGATACTGAAACTAAACAAGTACAAATTAAAACTTAAAAAATACCATAAAACATTATAAAAATATTATTTCTACCCAACTATAATACTAATAATACATGCAAGTTATAAAAAATAAATCTCCAAAACTTGAACCCCCTGAAATGCTTTGTGATGGCGGACTTCACGAAAAATTAAACAAATACGAATTAACCAAATTTCTTAATGAACACTCAACAACATTATTTATAGGTGCGCCACGATCTGGTAAAACCAGTTTGTTGATTTCACTCATTAAAAAGCCGTTGTCTCGTGTATGGCATAATATCTTTTTATTTCAGCCGGTTGAATCGGCATCATCAATTAAATCTTCTCCTTTTGAAAAATTACCTGAAGAAAAGAAATTACATGAATTAAATCCTGAGACGTTGGGAGGAGTCATGGAATACATCAAGGGAGAAGATAAAAAACATAACAATTTAATTATATTTGATGATATGACGGCGTATTTGAAAAATAAAGACACTTTGAACATGTTTAAGGAATTAGTATTTAATAGACGACATATGAGAACAACAATTTTCTTTTTAGTTCAAACTTTTCATTCTGTTCCTAAGGAATTACGACGCCTATTTAGTAACATTTTTTTATTTAAAAGTTCTCATGATGCAAATAAATTATTGTTTGATGAAGTATTACCAATTATTGACGAAGAAAAAAGAAACGCCATTACATCATTAGTATTTGTAGAGCCATATAAGTTTTTATTTATTAATACGGCTTCTAATAGATTGTTTGATTGTTGGGATGAAATTTTATGGGACTCATAAAACATAGAATAAATATGTAAATAAAACTTTTCTAGTTTAAATTAATAAAATGTTAAATAGTTTTTCCTCTAAAAGTAAACATATGTATGCCAAAGGCTTAAGTAATTTAGGTTCTGGAGCTATGAAATTAAGTCAATTATCTTCTGCCGCTAAAACTATCGGTAATATCGCCGGCCAAACTTCTAATTTAATCGATCCTTCAACTTATAAAGGTTCAGCCGGTCAAGTTTTAGATACTGGAATTGAAAGAGCTAAAAGAATTCAAAAAGAAATAAAAAAAGTAAGTCATATAGCTAAATTAGGTTTTTAATAAATTGAAAAAATATTATAAATTATATTTTCTACTTTAAATTATATGGAAAATAAAAAATCTTATAATATAGTCTTAAATAGTCAACAAAATATAAGTTCAAATACAAATAGTCATGTTGAATTTGGTTTTGATTGGTCGGTAATTCCTCAAGGATCATATGATGTACATTTTACATTTGTTACAAATCCTATGAACTTATCAACTACTGATGTAGCAGTTATAAATATAAATTTTGGTAGTTCTACAGTTTATACCGCAGGAAATTTAATTAATGCTTATACTACAGATTATGTAGGAATAGCAAAACCTTATTTAATTAGTACTACATCTTATTTATTATCTGAAGATAACACAAACCCACCAATTTATTTAAATAATAGACCTAATAACAACATATTTAAAGTAACTATAAATAACAGTACGAATAACGCCTTGTTTGTTCCTACTACTGGTTCTATGGCTAATTGGATTTTAAATTTAAAATTTATTCCTATATAGCCCGTATAAAAAACCATCTAAATTTTTTTTCTCATCTTTATTAATATAAGAAAAAACATGAATAATTATCAAAATAACGCCCGTTCAATGAATGGATTAAATAATATAAATGCTAATGCCTTAAACTCTAATGAAATAGATGTTGATTTTTTAGTTGTTAATACATCGGGAACTTGTCCAACTAGAACATTAGGGGATTCATCCTTAAATCTTGCGAATACTGCCTTTGTCGATAATGCAATTACAAGTATTGGTTCTAATTATGTAGATTTGACCTCAGTTCAAAATATAACTGGAGAAAAGACTTTTTCAAATGCACAGACAATAATCACAGGTAATACAGTCACCAATAGTATTGTGTCGGCAAACCCAACCCAAAATATTAATATAGGTCAAAATCTCACCACTGGCGATATAAATTTAGGGACAACTTTTATAGGTCCTACTATGAATATCGCGTTGAATTGGGGTTTATCAAGTAACGGTGGGCAATTATCACTTAATGGTGGTTCTTTTAATTTATTATCATCTGGTATTTATACACAAAGAAGCGGTCCAACTTTTGGTATGAATATGGGCGATACTCAAAGTTCAGGGATTATGAATATAGCAACTAGAGGCGATAGGTCAGGAGCCATAAACATAAATACTGGTGGAACATCAACAGCGCAAGTAAATATTAGTAGTTTAACAAATACAAATGCGCCTATTACTATAGGTTCGGCATCTTCAACAACTCAAACGGCAACACATAACGCCATAACGACATTTACGAAAATACCCCAATGTAGTATAACCCCTATAAATCCATCTGATTTAGTAAATAAAGATTACGTTGATAATAAAGATTTTGTTAATTTAACTACCAATCAAACTATTACAACAGGAATTAAAACATTTAATGATAATTTAGTTGTTGGTTCTGGTATTAATACTAAAACTGGTTCTAATTTAACATTAACAACAACAGGGGGTGAAGATGTTATTATAAATGGTAGTAATGATATTACATTTAATTCGGCTTTTAATACTGTTTTCAATGCTTCGGCTTATGGTTCATTTCAAGCAGGTATCGGTTATACTTTTGTAAATAATGGTTCATATGGTTTTGTTTTTAATGATAACTATGGCGCCGGTGGCGGTGGCTTACAATTATCAAGTTATTCAAATAATATAGTAAATACAAGTGTAAATAATATAGATTATAATTCGGCTTCAGTATTTGGGACTTATTATAACGGACCAACTAGAGGCGTTATTTATGATAATACGGCTTATAATGTTCCAATAATCACTTTTCAAAATGGACAAGCTACAGATATAGGCGTCACTTTTAATGCCTTAAATGTTTTTACTCCTGTTGGTAACACTTGCAATATGATACGAGTTTCGATACCTTTCAACATTTTATGTTGGAGCACGTTCGGGCTGCCTGCTGGTTCTGGGAACGTGGGTTTAAGATTCGATTCATTTACAGTTGTTTATTTAAAAAATGGTTCTCCTTTTACACCCTTTAGAAGTGAAGCCACTTCATCGGCTATTGGTGTTACTAAAAATTGGGCGAAAACTGGTACACAAAGTAATATTCAAGGCTTATCTAGTTATTTTGGTAATCTTGATATAGCGTTTGGTATTGCTATTAATAATACTACCGCTGATACATACCAAGTTAGAATAAATCCACAGGCTACCATCACATATTCACCTGCTTCTTTTGACGGGTTTAAATTTGTATGCCGTTTAGCTACTGGTGGTCAAACCAATGGAAACGGATTTACTACTACAAGAATTACGGCATATACTGGCGGGACTTTAGTTTTTGATAATAGTAATCCCGCCTTTGTTGATACATCAGTAACTAAATTAGGTTTATCTTATCCGGTTCCTCCTACAACTGCCTCATGTTATATGCCATTAAATAATAACATAACACCGGCTGGTATGATAAGCCAATACGCTGGAAGTATTGCGCCCGCTGGTTGGTTATTATGTAATGGCGCCACATATAACATTGTAGATTATGGTAATTTATACGCGGTAATTGGTAATATGTATGGTGGTAGTCTAGCCGGTGGTACCTTCTCCGTCCCAAATACTGGTGGTTTATTCATAAGAGGCAGTGGTTCGCAAGTTTTAGATGGTGATACATACGTTGGAACATTAGGAGCAAAACAGGGGCACGTTTTAGAAAATCATCTTCATACATATTCAGACGCTCATTATTACGATGATGCAACCTCAGGACAACCAAACGGTTCAACCGCCGCCGGGTGTCTTTCTGGGGCACAGTATCAATCAAGCTCAGGGGATGGAACAGGAATGATTGCCGACGAATCAATGCAAAATAGACTAACCAAAGGAACATATTTAGGAAGCGCCACACAAACTAACCAAGCAACCGCCCCAACATCGGGAGCATTAATAGGAACTGAAACTTATCCCGCTAATATCAGTTTTAATAATATAATTAAATGGTGAGTCTTTTATTAAACAAAAGTCACAATTTTTAATATGAAATAAATATGTAAAAAAAATATTTCTACTTTAAATTATATAATTATGTCTGATATTGCCCCTTTTGTGCAACCGAAAAATGAGCTTTACAAGAGTTTAAAAAGAAGTGAAATAGTAAACAAAATTTTCGATAGACTTGCAAAATTGAATGATATTAAGCTATTCCAACAGGATCTAGAGTTTTTAAATTTCGTTTGTCAAATTGTTGAACACTCATTCGATAAGAAGAAGTATAAATTCGATAAGAAGCAAATTGTAATAGATGTTTTTATTAAATTATTTGGTTCTATAAATAAAGAATTAATTGAGAAAAATATACAGTATTTATTCGATAATAAAAAGATTAAAAAACTAGGATGCTTTAACATATGGTTCGGTAGTTTTTCCGAATGGTGGATGCGAAAAATTGCATGAATGAAAGAATTTATTATTAACTATGTACAAAATTATTTAATGGATAAATTCTGTAAAAAATATAAGTTGAGCGAACAATTAACGCTTATTATAAATATTTTGTCAAATATTGATAAAATGAGCGTTATACAATTGACTATTTCACAAGCCGGAATTTATAAATATTTATTATGGTGTATTTATATTTTATTTATCGTCTAAAACGTTACCCTAATATTACGTTCTATTGATACATTGCATATTTTATTTTTTTTTCTTTGTGCTTGTATTGTTTTTTTATTGTTTTTATAATAAATATTTTTCCAATTACTTATTATAACTTCTTTATTATTATCGTAATATTTTTTCATACGATTTTTTATTTTTTCTTTATTTTTCAAATAATATGTTTTACTGTATTGACTTTGTTTATTTTTATTTTCATCATTTTCATATACCATTATTAAAGTATGATAGAAATTAAAAATAGTTTTTTATATAATCAAATTTATTTATTATAAAATTTATTTGTATTCTTTCTTCTTTCAAATCTGATAATGTTACTAAATGACGAAATTTTAAACCTAAGTCATTTTCATTTTTTATTAAATTTCTATATGTTTTTATTTGTTGGTTAAGTTCGAAACGTTTGTTAATTACTGCTTGTTTTTGATTTTGAATGTCCATTTCTTATTAACATAATTTAGATATTAATTTTAATAAAACGATTTAAAAAAATATCTAGTTTATATTATATATCATGTATAGTTTAGAAAAATTTACATTCAAAACTAAAAAAGAAATGCAAGATTATGTGCGTACTATTGTTTATTCATTAGGTGAAACAATAATCAAATCAGACAACCCGCATTTTACACTTTTTGAAGACATAGTAAAAAAAGAAGGAATTAAAGAATTTTATATTGTTAAGAATCCAATTAATAAAAAGGCTTTTCATATGATGTATAAATTAAAATATGGTTCTACTGTTGATTTTAGTTGGTTAAATTGTGGACTTGAAACAACAGATAAACAAAATTTAATAAAAGCTATGAGAAATGAAATCTATGAAGATATTGTAAACTTTAAAAAACAATGTGAAAAAAAATGTGTATTTTGCGGGGTTACTGATGCTGAATTTCACGTTGACCATCATGAACCATCATTTAAACAATTAAGCGATTCCTTTTTATTTGAAAAAAATGTTGATATCATGAAATATAAATATAATAAAGATAATAAATTGACGTATTTTGATGATAATGATTTTAGAATGGTTGTATTTTCTAATCAATGGAAGGACTACCATAATAAAAACTGTAATTTACAAATATTATGTGCTCACTGTAATTTAACAAAAGCAAAGTTTTAAAATGTGAAAAAATAGGTTGTTTTCAGGTTTACATCGGGGAACCTTCATGAATACATACAATTATATAACTTTTTTTGAACGTCGATGAGACCTTCACAAAACTTTAACAACGGAAAATTCAGTTTTTACATCGGGTTTACTTCACAGCAAAACCACGCCAAAAATCGGATTTTTGAATTCCTGCCCGAACCTACGGACTTATTTCCGGCAGATGTATCAGA
>Ga0208916_10000770_pt1 | contig 14472 bp, 17 predicted proteins | sample DEB19_08_DNA_5_FD_184523 | JGI IMG/M metagenome (GOLD analysis project Ga0208916, IMG submission 184523) | Aqueous microbial communities from the Delaware River and Bay under freshwater to marine salinity gradient to study organic matter... | ecosystem: Environmental > Aquatic > Marine >... | reverse complement strand
TTAAGGGCGGTTAGAGTGTTTGTATATAGTGGTGTGGCTGTTACATACCCATATGGGTTAGCCTGGCTGATGGTACTTTGAATCAGAGTAGCCCATGTAGAGGTACTACTCCAATCACCTGTTTGCCATGCGCCATACAAAGCCGTAGAACTACCCTCTCTCTCTTGCCGTAAAGTTACACCATTGCTGACCTGGCTTCATTTTTTTCTTAAAAGTTATGTAGTAGTGGCAAGCTACACATAATGTTCTGCCGTTATCAACATCATAGCGCAATTCTTCATTATCTGCCCATCTTTCAATGTGGTCTGCATGAAGCGTCCCACCATATTGTTCACACGTCTGACATGTATAGTTATCTCTCTCGAAAACAGATGTTCTCCATCTTTTATACAGCCCACTGTTCATTTCTCGATGTCTGAGACTACTATTGCCGCCTTTCCAATTCCAATGCTTAATACCCGTGTTACCAGGAATAGTAAAGGGTTTGCGGTTTCTAGCTGCTAGACTTATATTTTTTCTAGCCTCTGCTGATACAATCGTACCTACCTTACTTTTATTGCAACAAGCTCTAGAACAGTACTGACGGTCGGCCTTGCTCGGTTGACGATTAAATATTTCCCCACAATAGCGACAAACTATATCAACTCCAGGCGACTTGAGCCAGGGTATATTTCCCTTTTTGAAGCGTGTTCGTGACCCATTTGGGCTATGACCATGTATGTACTTTCTTTCACGACCTCTTGAATCAAATTTTAACAATGATTCCCCACAAGAACATTTACATTCTATCTTTTCATTATGCTTAGCCATTACTGATTCACCACATCACCGACTTTAAGCCGTTTAATACTTCTTAGCTTGGCATCGTAATCATTTAGCATTTGCTTAATCTGGTCTTGAATAGTATCTACATCGCCTAATAATGATTGACTACTTGCGATAATGGTCTTACCGTCCTGAATATCAAACACAACCGATTGCTCTCCGTTTAATGATACGTCTGTTGCTGATGTAATGATTGCTTTCATTGTTTTTCTCCTTATAATTCGTTAGAATGTTGCCCCACGGTCGGCCCACGTAGGCGTGCCAGAGGGTCCATGGGTGCTATCTACATACACAGCGGCGTAACCACCTGTGCCCTTAGTATACTTAAAAACACTAGTGGCCGAAGTCTTGCGAAGGATGTAGTAGCTTGCATCGTCGGCCTCAAAAAAGAAGTATTTATACGTCCCGTCGTCAGATATGGCCTGTATACCATACCTATCCGTCTGACGGAACGGCTCCTGAGAGGCCGAGCTACCTCCCCCTTCACTTGTAGACCCTCCTCCATGACTACTACTAGATGGGATGTAGTCATCAAACTGTAGTCTATTGCCCACCTTCACTACACGACGGTACGGCACAAACTCCTCTGGGGATTGCGACGGCTTGAGCTTAAGTGCTGCTACGAGGTCTTCAAGCGGCTGCTTGATTTCGCTTGGTTGGCGTACCTTCTTCTGCGAGAGTATACCCTTCACTTCAGCTATCTGTTTGGAGAATATCTCTGTATCCACAATCACATCACCAGACTTAAATGTAGGGGACAATTCTAACTCCCCAACGATAGTCTCGAGCTTGGTTGTATCTACCTCAACTTTGTGGCTCTTGAGCCCCTCTACAGCCTCTTCTAAGCGACGTAGGATAGTCTCAGACGCGTCTTGTCTAACTTTCTGTCTCTTAGCCTTGATCTTGGCTATTTTGAGCTTATTCTGGCTCATCGACGAGCTTCTCCAGTTCAGCTGCGTACTCTTTAGCCTCCGCTAGCTCTTTGTCCTTTTTCTTAGCCAAACGCTTGGCTTTCTTCTCTATCTCAGCCTTTTCAGCCTCACTAGCGACAACTGCGTCTTCACTAGCCTTAAGTTTAGCCTTGAGATCCTTAATCGTGTCCTTTGTAGCACTCTTTGAGTCCAATAGTACAGGCAATACATCACATCGGCATGATACGTGGAGCGGTGGGGCACTGATAGACTCGTAATCTAGGGTGATAGCAGTACCATCTGTTCCTTCAACGACTGCACCCTTCTTAAAGAAGAGCTTACTCTTGCCGACGATCTTACCGTTCAGTGGGGCACAGAGGGAACAAGTACGTGAGTCTTCTGCTGTAAGCCACTGCTTGCCCACTACTACCTCACTCTGCTGGTATACATCTACGCTAGCGGCGTTAGCAGCACGGAGGATCTCAGTGCGTACCATCGTGCGTACCTGGTTCTTACGGAAGGTATCAAAGGCAGAACGTATCTCGCTACTGATCTGGTCTACGCCGTTACCCTGATTGAACCCATTCACGATGATATCTATGAGCTTGTCTCGGTCAGTAGATACCATGCTCTCGGTGAACTTCTCTACGTTGGTACGGATGCGCTTCTCAGCACTCATGCTCGGCTTATAGTTTTGCTGTTCCCCTAAGAGAGCAAGAGCTTCCATGCCTCCTATGAGCAATGCCTCATCAAACAGTGGGGTGAAGAGGTCAACACCGCTCTTAACCATAGTCTCCTGATCAAAGAGCGGATCATTCGCAACCTTAGTCAGGCCCTTCTCCTGAATGTTCTCTAGGGCCTTAAGTACGTCGATCTCCATGTTATTGAGGAACTTAAGCAAGCGGTCTTCGAAGCGTGTCTCGATCTGTTCAATCTTACCTATCTTCTCGTTGTGATACTTCCATACTTCCTTGTTAGTAAAGTGAAGGCTCTCACGTACCTCATCCGTCTTGGCGACAATTTTGAGCGGAGGACTGTAGAGAGCCTTAGCAGCATCCCTACTAGCATCAGCAATCGCACCACTCACTTCCTTGATCATAGCCTTCTTAACCTCAGCCTGTTTAGCCTTCTCAATACCCTTGTATATACCAATGCGTCGGAAGTGCTTCACATAGGATACATTCTTCACTGGCTTTGGTATCTCAGGCTTCGGTATCTGATTAGGGTCTGGCTCCTTAGCAAACTCATCTCCACCGTCTACAGGGTCAAGACCGAACATCTCACGGGCCTCATTACGAGTTACCCACTTACCGTATCCCTTTGTAGCCAGGTCTAGGTCTTCTGCGGTGTCTTCTGGGTATGGGTCTTCAAATCCAAAGATCAGCGGCTCACCTGGTGCAACGATAGGGAGAAAAGCCTCATTAAGTGCATTCACGAACCGCTTCATACGTGGCTTGATTGACTCCTTGAGCCATAGGTAGATGGATGCCTCAGCGTTAGCACGGTTCACATCATCAGTGATACCCAACGAAGCTTTGGTATTACCAAACCCAGCCATCAGCTTGTCTCGTGTCCACTGCTGTTGCTTCAAGAACTCCATATCTCGCTGTGAGGTGTTGAGTGATGCAGCTGTCAGCCCACCCGACATGATCATCGTCTTGTGTGAGTTCTGTACGCCTCTAAACCGTTTCTTCATCTCGCTCTCTATACGGGCTATCTGATCAGTGTTGAGCTTCTGGTCGGTAGAGAACACCGTATCTGGCGTAGCGTTATTCATAAAGAAGCGTCGGTTGAATTCCTCTGCATTGATATCCGTTTGGATGGTACGCAATAGCGTCTCAATACGAGACAGTCCACGAATCGGGTTCTTCGGGTTAGGGTTCTTGAACGGCACGATCTCTTCTGGACTGTAGTTGATCTTTACGTTCTTACCGTCAATCGTGTCAGTGTATTCGTACTTAGTGATGAGCGTAGCACCGTTCTTATCTACCGAGGTGTAGACCTTCACCTTATCGGATGGGATGAGGTAGATAATCGCCGCCTTAGGGTTTACGTACCAGAAACAGTCGCCAAAGATGTCCTGCATGCTTGAGGTAAGGTAGATACCATCGTCTGAGGCAGTGTAGTCATTAAACTTGTCTATAAGGTCGAGTGCAGGGTGTTCTTCGATCTCTATGAGTTCAGCACCAGCGGCAAGTGTGCGTACCTTGTACAGCTTGAGTTCGATATTCGACACAGCTAGGGCGATACGGTCGATGTTAGCGGCGACCCAGCCCTCATAGTAGTCCATGAGCTTAGAATCAACTGCTCCGATAGACGGGGTGCTAGACAAAAAGCCACCTGCACCAATAGGTGACAGGTCTGATACGGTCAGCTTCTCAGTCGCCCCAGGTAACGGGGTCGAAGAGTTCTGATTCTTTTTGAATATCTTGTCGAACATCTGTACTCGTTTCTATTATGTGTACATCAGCAAAATTGTTAGCCACTTCTAGGGCAAATGCCCACTCAGCTAGTGCCCAGCTGTCGCAATAATCATCATGTGCGTTATCGTCGTCAGGGTGGGTAACAGTGAGGAACTGACCTTTGTACTCTTGCTGCAAGTCGAGCATCTGTTCTCGGAACCTTGCTCCTTCTTTTGTATTAAGTTTGGGGAGGGTCGTCAATAACTCACGCACTACCACCTTGAGGTTCTTATACATGTCAGACTTAGATGATTGAGAGAACTTGATGCGATATAGACCGCTATTCTCATCCACCCACTGCGAGTCATCTGCAATAAGATCGGGCAAGAAGTCACCGATACCAGTAGAGTCTACCGCGATAGCCTGTACCTTATAGCGAGATATGAAATCCATAATGATATCGTACTGACTCTTGTAGTTCTCACCCCTTAGCTCAAGCCAGTTCACAATCTCTCGCTTCTTCGTATCTGGGTTGTGTCGTAGTACGGTAACAACCGTAGAGTCAGGATGCTTCGCTACGTCTATCCCCACAAAGCACCACATTTGTTTCTCATGGTGTGTACGGCCACGTTCACTCTCTATCTTGTCGATGTCTTCCTCTGTGCAGAACTGCCCTGTTCCGATGAGCCACTTACCAAAGTACGGACGTTGGACTTCATCGCTCTCAAGCCCATGTTTCTCGACTTCACTAGCAACATATTGCTCATAAATTAAGTGTGTAGCGTCACCCGTTTGCTCATACATTAAGCGTCGCTGTGCAGATATAGCGTCTGCGTAGAGCTTCAATGCTTCTGATGTCAGCCCTACCTTACGGAAGTAACACAGTTTAGTTCCTGCCGTACCGATATAGATACGTGGAGCGTTCGTTGTCGCTCCCATAGGCCAGATTTGCTCTTTAACGATACGATCTTCAAGGTCTTGGCTCTCTTCGAAGATCATGAGATCAAGTGACTTCGATTCAGGCTTTGATGTCGCTGTGACAGGGAATATCCAGCACGATGAACCATTAGCCAGCACTAAAGTGTTCGCATTGCTCTCTTCTTTAGCTTTGTCAGCTACTTCTTGCCCTGTAACCTGCTCAATTACTCGCTGTGTCTTCATAAGAGCTGTTTTCAGTCGATCAAAGTCGGTCTTAGCTTGTTCTCGCTGTGGTGCGAATATACCTAAACGTACTGGTCTATTAAACATCTCAGGGAAGTAAATCATAATAAATTCAATAATATGCACGATAGCTGTCGTCTTACCGCTCTGGCGTGAGAACTCGATAGGCACTTCATGCAGTTTGAGCTTCTTGATGTCTTGCTCTGTAGCGCTAGCCGTCAGTCTATAGTTGCGAATAAGAGCGTCAAAGATACGCTCGGCGACACTTAACTGATACTCATAGAGCTGTAATGGCTTACCAGATATAGACTTATGACTGTTCAGGAGATGATATTTGAACATCTCCATCATCTTCTCTGTCATTTTCACCCTCTATTTTATCAAGCCCAAACTTCTCAATCATCATACGAATAGGGTTCTGACCATCACCACCTAATTCAGTACGAACCGAGAACTCGTCTTTACGTTTCCGCTCCAGATACCACTGGGCGTTCTTCACGTCATTCTGTATCTCTTGGACTACCTTTTGTCTTGCTTGAAGTATCGGTCTCTCCTTGAGAGCCTCTTTTCGGTCAATAAACTCAGGGTGCTTTTTCTGGTAATCATAGAGTGTTTGTTTGCTTATATCTGCATAGAAACAGGCTTCTGAGTCGCTACAGCCGTATGCAAATGCTTCTTCTAATTTTTTGACCACGATGTCTGTCATTACTGTTGGTCTACCAATTGCGTTACGCTCTGCCATTCTTCCTCCTTTCCTATGAATTTAGCATACCTCTTACGGATGACATCAACATACTTAGGGTCTAGTTCCATGCCGTAACAAGTACGGTCTGTTTGTTCACAAGCTATTAAAGTTGAACCAGAGCCGAGGAATAAGTCTAGTACCGAGCCTGTCGAGAATGTCTTGATTGCCTGTGCTGCCAACTCTACGGGCTTTTGTGTCGGATGATTATACGAGCCAGCAAAGTCCTTGCCAATACTCCATACACTACCTAATCGCTTTCCGACAATATCGTTACCTCTATTGTAAGCCATAATCAATTCGTAGTCTGTCAACAGACTACCCTTTAAGTCTCCCATGCCACCACCGCCCTTATCCCAAACAATCAGGTTGGTAATTTTATCATCAATAATGTTTAACCATTCAGTAAGTACAGTCCAGCCAGTGCATACCAGTACCCAGCCAGTAGAATGTTCGTAGCCCAACTCAATGGCTCTACCGTCTATGACATCATCATTCTTAATAACATCAAACTTCTCGGTTTTTGTTCGCATATTAGACTGATAGCTAACCCCATACGGAGGGTCAGTAAACACCATATCAGCCTTCACGCCATCCATAAGCAGCTCAACACTAGCCTTATCCGTACTATCCCCACACATAACAAAATGAGATTTAATATCGCTTTCTTGATATTCAAAGTCGTGGCCGTTACTACAGGTAGCTTTCATCGGTTGCCCTTCCCAGAGTTACAGGGCTTGCATAGTGGCTGTAAGTTATCAATATGGTTCGTGCCACCTTTTGACAGTGCAAGTATGTGGTCAATCTCAATCCGTTCAGTCGCTCCGCATAACTGGCATTTGTTACCAAGTGCTTCAAACTTGTCTGATACTGCTTGCCAATCCATATAGCCAGCATTGTAGCCACGCCTTCTATACCAATACTGCTTATCCCACTTGGCTTTCTTATCCTTGTTTTTCTTTGTGTATCTAGCAGCCCTGACAACTGCCCCATGCTTACCTTTTTCACTTTGCCTATACCGCCATTCACAATCTGCCCTAGCAGGACTTTTAAGCCATCTCTGGAGTGATAGCTTACCCTTCTCGGTCTGTTTGTACTTTTTGATTGTAGCTGCTCTGGCTTTCTTGCGACACTCAACAGAACAACACTTAGAGTTGAAGTGCTTGGGTTCAAACCATTTACTGCATATCTTACATTCCATATATTCATTATATCACCACACATCAATTCAGCCTATGCTTCACTTTACAGGTCGGGCAGTAAACCCACCGTCCTAGTTGGTATATCTCGCCTAGCTTGCTAACAGGTGGCTCACTACTAACCTCTGGTGCTTCATCCTCCTCGACTTCAGTTGGCGACAGATCAAGTGGTTCTAATACGTTGAGTCGAAGTGACTCATAGTCATCATCTAGCTTCAGTTCTTCAAGTATCTCCGCGAGCATCAGATCATCATACTTACCGCTGATGGCTTGAGAGTTCATCAAAACATTTAGCTTCTTCTCTTGATGCTTATCGAGATCGACCAGATTACACACTGCATCTATCCAACCCAGAGCCTTCATAGCTTCGTAGCGCTGATGTCCACTTATAATAGTCATGTCTTTATTCACGATCAGATTCTCTTGCTGACCAAATGTTTTAAGAGACTCTTTCAGACCCTCAAACTCCTCTTTTGTCATTACACGAGGGTTGTAATCGGCTGGACGTAAGTCTGTTAGTTTAAGTGTTTTTAATTGCATTGATTAGCTCCTTATACTCTTCGACTGACTTACGAGCGTCATACTCTTTCTTAGCTACTGACCATCGCTGTAATGCTTGGATGTTACGTTCCTTAGGGTCGATCAGTCTCTCTAGGTCTTCCTGGTCTAACGCTACTGGTGTGCCATACAGCTCTGATTTGATTTGCTTGTTCTCACTCTTGAACCTATCCACAGGGCGAGAGCCTTTAGGGAGCAAACAAATATCATGCTTGCGTATCTCATCTGCAAATCCCTCTTCGGTATACTTCACAAAGTGACAACGCTCTTGGAAAGCTTCATCCCTGGCCCAACGAAACACCCGAGGGTCTTCTTCCGCCAGGATAGTAAGCTCCAGTCCCATATCTGATACTACCCGTACTGCACTCTTTAAGGTGTCTGCGTTATGTGAGTAGCCAAACCATATAACCCTCTTAGCCTCCCCCACGTGCTGTCTAGGAGCTGGGATACCATCTACTATGAATCGGTCTTTAATAACTCTGACGGGCTTATCTGTGAGCTGTCTGATGAACTGTGCAAGGGCTTCTGTTGGTGTGACAATAGCGTCTACTGCGTCCACGGTCTCTTTAATCAAACAGGCTTTGTTCAGCCCTCCTGTACCTAGCCAGTCGGGATCACAAATATCGAGTATCTTCGGGCAATCCAGCATATTATGCAGATCGTAACGGTGGGAACGATACTCACCTTGAATATACACTTTTTGGAAGATCATGACATCAGGCTTTTGCCCGTACTTATACAGCTCTGCCTCTGGCCAGTACTTCATCAGGTTCTTAACTCTAATGCGAGTAGAGCCTATGTTCTTTTTGTTATGATATTTTTCGAACGGAAAGATAAGCACTTTCATGAGTTTTTCCCTATATCAAATATTCTATGGCAGCTTACACAAAGCCTCATCCAATCAGTTTCTTCAAGTAGATAGTTATCAGATATATTAGCCCAATGAAACTGCCTACCATTCTCTGAGGAGAAATCACAATTTTCGCATTTCTTAGGTTTTCCTTTGACCTTCGCTATCCAGTAGTGAGCTTTACCGTAGTGAGGGACTTTCTTACCAGCTATAACTGTGGGATTGCGTTTGAGAGCCCAAAAGCAGTCGTGGCACTTCTTGGCGTATATACCCTTGACGGGCTTGCTGCAGTCCTCGCACTTACCTCGATACCATTCACCATCAATCTTCACATACTTATCACCAGTGAATTGACCAATAGCATTTCTCACTTCACACCATCCCAGCACTTACGACCATCCCACTCAGGACGCTTGCCATCAGCTATTTGAGTCAAAAGACTCCACCAATCAGCTTGATACCGTTCCTTGCTAAACACCTTCTTTGCTGTCTCTCGTCCCTTCTCTCCCATAGCTACAGCCTCTCGATAGTTGTAGTTCACAAGTTGGTTGATTGTCTCTACATACGACAGTGGGTTGTCGGGCAAGATGAACCCATTCACACCGTGCTCAATAAACTCGTCTGCGTTGTGGTGACGGCTCGAGAGAATCGTACAGCCGTGAAACATGGCTTCTGTTCTTGCTCGTGGCATCGGTGAGTCTCTGAACGGGAAGATACAGATAAGAGATGACCCGATAAACTCTTTGTAGTCCTGTCCGTCCGCAGGGAAGTAATTAACATTAGTATGCATTAGGTCTAACCCCGTCTGTTCAGGGAGGTAACTCTTGATATAGGTAATAAGCTGACGGTTATAGTATTTATCTAAACCTGCGGGGGATAAGGGCAAGACCACTCTAGGTTCTTTCACCAGCGAGGGGTACTCCTCTGGATCCATGCCGTGAATGATAGGATACCCCCACCCCCATCTGTCCACACTAGCATAAGAGTTCACCACCATGAAGTTGTCGCCGATGAGTTGCTTCATTCCATCGAGAAAAACTTCTGTGCCTTTGGAGTTATAGGTTTTGCCCCCATTTATAACCAGCTTCTCGGTGTAGCGTTCGTCCCACATAGGAGTGCCGTGATTAATCACGATCTTTGGAATATCCTGAATCGTCTCATTAAGCTCTCGATAGAGCCAGCCCTTGCCAATATTCGGGTCTACGGCTTGCTGGTCTACGTGCAAGATTGCTACATCATATTTACCTGGTTCGTAGTATGCAGCCCACTTGAGGTGTGCTGGTGGCTGTCTATGGGCAGTGCGTCCCCAGCGACGAACATTGTTATACAGGTAAGTGAACTCTACATCGTAGTTCTCTGCGAGCTGGAGTATATCGTAGTTGTGTGACAGGTGATTGAGTACACCGAATACTCGTAGCTTTGGTTTACTCATAAGCCCATCGCAAATAGTAAGTCTTTCGAGTCGATGATCTCAGCCCGCTTACGATACTTATTACTACTCTTGCCCGTTGGTGTAGCCTTAGCTGTCTCGATATAAGTATGTGTTATCCCCTGCGCTCGTGTTCTTGCCCTACATTCCTGAGATGCTCCTCCATATAGGTTCACCCTCTCACAGAACATCCCAGCACGGATAATGTCGTCTCGATAAATGCAGCTAAAGTTCTCTACAAAGTCCTTCTTACCACCACCCTTATTACCGAAGAGCCACTGACGAGGCACGAGATTGTCTACAAACTGACTCACAGCGTCTTTCTCCATTACCTGACGTTGGTCACAGTAGACAATAATATCTCCTGTAGCCTTAATCGTACCTATATTCCTAGCCCTAGCGAGTCCATAGTCCCCTTGTCCCGTGTAGTGATACTGTACAGGAAATGACACCATTGCAGAATAATCAGCTACTTCTCGCACCAGAGGTGAATCGCTATCATCACAGACGACTACTTCAATGTTCGGGTAATCCTGCTCAGCTATAGCATTGAGCGACTTACGAGCCGCATCCCAATCGGTTACAGGCAGAACAATACTCACGGGACTAGCTTCAGACTGAAGCCTGCGGAACAGACGAGCGTACATAAGTGCCCGACGTCGAGCGGTGAAGTTCTTAGCTGTCTGCCAACCCTTTTCTCGGAGAGATTCAAGTCGCTTGTTATCTGCCATAACCTCACCAATAAGTGTTGTAAGTTCATCAACATCTTCAGGGTTATTTGGGTTAAGCACAAGGTTCTCGCCATTGTAGAAGTCTGGTACATGCCCTACGTTACGGGTTAGCACAGGTACACCTACCATCATCGACTCAAGTATAGGCATTGTCCCACTCTCGAAGTTGTCTACCGAGTTACAAACATGAAGCGTGGCGTTAGCATACAGCTTCAGTAGCTCCTCGTCTGATACCTGCGGAGAGAATGTTACATTCTGTAGAGATATAATCTTAGAGAAGTACTCCTGATCTGAAATAGCACCTACTAAGATAAAATTGAGGTTGAGATTCTCGCAAGCCTTAGCAACTTCGTAGATACCTTTCTTGCTCTCGATACGGTTAGCTACCATGATAACGTTATTATTCGGCTTCCAATCCTGGTTAAACGGGAACTTCTCATGGTCTATAGCTAGTGGTACATGAACTACCTCTCGCTTGGTCTGTTCGTTCAGGTTACCTTGAATTGTCTTATTACATGTTACGAGTAGATTGTAGTCTTCCCAGTTACTCTCGGTGATAGCGTATGGATTAAAATGTGAAAGCACAGACGGAAGTTCTTTAGCCTTCGGGTACTTCTCTCGCAGCATCTCAGCTGTACGGTAGTAACCCCAGTCGCACAGGTCTGCCCGTGCCAGCTCGTCCTCAAAGCGCTGCAGTTGTTCAAGCGACGGCCTCTTGGGATGACAGTCAACGACAGTGTATTCAAAGCCTTCGATGTATTTAGATACACCCTGCGCCAGGCGGTCTATAGCGGTGCCCGACTTATCCACTACGCTCAATACTCTTAGCACGTTTGCTCTTTCATTACGCCCATTATACAGCATAACCATTCTTGTCAAAATGTCCGAAGCCATCGTAGCCAAACTGCTCGGGGTGAATCTCGAGTAAGGCTTCCTGGACTACTTTCGGGTGAAACGATAACGATACCTGTTCGCTTACTTTATTGCCTCGACCAATAACCATTTTAAGCCACTCGTCAAAAGCCGTCTCGTCTGTTCCAAGCGTTGTATTCCCAAAGTGACGTGTCCAGGCTCTCGCCATACGCTCAACGTCATCTCTTACCTGCTTCTCGATCTTGAAGGTCTTGTCGTAATTAAAGAATGGTATGCGTGTATCCACAGCGTCGTCAGGGGTTATATACTCTCCGTCAAGTGACGGCTGGCAGAGGTCTCCACCCGAATCAAACCGAATCCGATCTCCATACTTACCCTTATTCACAGCCAGAACCAGACGGCTTTTTAGATTATATCTATCGGGTCGAATAAATTGATACTTCAGAAACGATAGTGAATGAGCATCAGTCTGACACGCCTTGCGGATTGAATCATAATCTTGTTCATGGAAGATAAAATCTGTGTCCAGATGGAACACCCAGTCTCCTGTCGCTTCTTCGTATCCACGTTGAAAATGCTCGCCAATTAAAGTCCAGTCAAACTCTTTAGGCCATGTCTTCTCTCCATCGACTACAATCACTTCATCAAACAACTCAGTTGCCATCTTATAACAGAGATCAAACCTATCGCCACGCTCTTCTGGTCGGGTCTTAGTAATAAAGGCACTGATCTTCACTTATAGAACTCCATCAGCTTCTCAGCAAGCTCAAAGTCATATACCTCGGGTTCTTTACGCCCGAGCTTCGTCTTCTTCACTCGCTCCAAGTCTTGTCTACCGAAACCATGAAGTCCTGCCATGTGCTGTAAGTGTGTCTGACACCTTCTTGGCTTATGGAACTCGTCTAGATTCCACATGCGAGTTTCGGGACGATCATCATGTAAGAACTTGCCTATGTTGGCCCGAAGAGCTGGCAGTGCTTCTTTCTTAATGAATTGGATGCCGCCATTAGTAGGCCGCTGCTTGTACATATCGTAGGTTTGGAACTGGAGCCACCATGTCTTATCTGTAGCGGGGAAGGGCTCTATCGTCTTATTGATGGGACGGGTAACAATGACGTCTGCATCTACTCTCACAAAGTCGTCAGCGGCGATGTTGTATATAGTTTGGAGCTTACTAGCTAGCGTGGAATCACCCTCGACCATATAAACCGTGAAACCTAGTCTCTCAAGACTCCACCTGCATAAGTCTGTCGTAGGCTCGCCTGTCGAAGTGACGAATGCTATCACTTTCTAAACTCACATATCCAGCCACTAAAGTTGTGATCTTCACCCTTTGCGGCTCGCAGTCCCTCGGCTGAAATCGTCTGTTGCCACATGTTCGTATCAAATCTGCGTGGTGTCATGTTAGCTACGACCAGCCCTGCATGTTGAGCCAGCTTCTGAATCCCTGCTGGCATGTAGCGCAAAGCGTCATCTTCTATCGGTTGATGTAACGGGTAAATAGACGGGAAGGACACATAAATAGTGCCACCCTCTTGAGTGACATCGTGCAGTGTCTTAAAAGCTTGTACTGGATTCCAGATATACTCAAAGACCTCTAAACAAAACACGACTGCAAACTGCTCAACTGTGTCATTCTTCTGGTTCATATTGATCTCAATGTCAGGCTTTGAACTATCTTTATGCGGACTTGGCAGATCGGCAATCTTATAATCAATTACGTTCCATGATCTAACTCGTTTATTGACAGGTAACTGACTCCCACCTATATCTAGAACCGAGTCAGCTGACACATCAAGATTCGCTAGCCACTCTTCTAACGTCCTCCGATAGCTAGACGACACCGATCACCTCTAGGTACTGACGCTTCATGCGTTCAAGACCGAAGTATTCAGCCCCGAAATTATCCCAAAAATTGATGATCTCAGGCGTTCCCCCCGTGTTTGCCATGTCTTGCACGTTTAGTATCTCACAACCGCAGCAGAGGGCTTCTATGACGGTCTGGGAGCAAGCGTCTTGGAAGTATGTATAGATGAAATAATCACTCTGGCGGTAGATGTCAGCCATGACGTTCTTATCCGAGACAAGCCCCCAGTATTTATATTTCTCGTCTTGGTAGAAATCAAAGTTGTACTCTTCTATCCCGTCAAAACGCCCGACTATATTAAGTAAAGTATCTTCATTCGCTATGTTCTGATACGCCAAGCGTGCAATGTCCCAATTCTTTGTCGGGTCAGAGCTGTACTTCGAGTAGAGATAGCGAGACACGTTGGTTTCTTGCCGTCCCTTGGGGTTGAATATGTCTTGATCGACTCCGTTCATGATCACGGTCTGCTTCATACCTGTATTCAGGTAACTATCAAGTAAGTCTTGAGCGAACCGAGACTGATACACCACGACATCAGCCACTCGAGCAAAGTCTTTCATGCGTGTCATACCTGTACCACGATTGCGACTCTGTTTGAGTATGTTGTCACAACGTAAGACGATCTTCTTGCCGTCCTCCTTAGCCTTGTAGACTACCTCTCGAGATACCATGCTGGCGGAGGGGATAAGAAACACGTCAGCACTATCGTAGTCACCGATTGTGTCGCCCATGACTTTCTTGAAGTTATATAGCCAACTCCAGCCGCCCCCCATTGCTTTTTCATCGTGTTCAGGAAGCGTAATTTTCACGTATGTACTCCTCTAGTTCATCCCACAGATCGAACTTATCAAACTCCCAGGAGTGCCCCCAGAGTTCTTTAACTTCAATTGTCTTGGCATACTCTCGCCAGGGCATGTTATTGTT
>Ga0208916_10000768_pt1 | contig 14487 bp, 14 predicted proteins | sample DEB19_08_DNA_5_FD_184523 | JGI IMG/M metagenome (GOLD analysis project Ga0208916, IMG submission 184523) | Aqueous microbial communities from the Delaware River and Bay under freshwater to marine salinity gradient to study organic matter... | ecosystem: Environmental > Aquatic > Marine >... | reverse complement strand
TATAAAAATATATAAAATATTTATTGTTTATTTATTATGATTATGAATTATATATATGAAAATAATAATTCAGTTTGTGAAGAATTATGTGTAGAAATAATTAAATTATTTGAAAATGACCATGCTAAACATGATGGTTATACAATTGGTGGCATTAATAAAAAAATTAAAGACACAAAAGATATGAATATTTTAAAAACAAATAATATTTGGTCAGAAATATATAATTTCTTAGAAACAGAATTAACGTGTAATTTGAAAATATATCTAGAAAATATAAATAATAAATATAAAAATATTAATGGATATAAAAATGGATATGAACTGATTAGTAAAAATGTTGTAATTACACCATTTATGGTTCAACGATATATAAAAAATGAAGGAAAGTATATTTATCACAATGATTTTAATATTGATTTTGAAAAAAAAACTCACAGAGTTTTAACTTATTTATTTTATCTAAATGACGTTGCTGAAGGTGGAGAAACAGAGTTTTTTGGTGGAGACATTAAGATAATACCAAAAGCAGGAAAATTAATCATATTTCCAGCATGTTGGACGTTTCCACATTGTGGAAACATGCCAATTTCTTCAAACAAATATATAATTACTGGATGGATTTATAATTCAATAATTTAATAAATATATTTCAACTATTATTAGTTGCATTACTATATAACTAATTTTCTTATATAATAAAAAATAATATAAAGTTTATATAAAAATGTATTAATAATGGATACAAATGGTTATGTCGTATTAAGAAATATATTAAATAATCAAACACTCAGCATATTAAAAACCCAATCTAAATTATTAGAAAAACAAAAATGCTTTAATATAAACAGATATTCAAATGAATATCCGTTTGGAGATAAACAATGTCCTACGTCTTTTACAAATTATGGAACATTATGCTACGAAGCGTTATTATTATATTTACAACCAATTATTGAAGAATATACTAGTAAACAATTGCTGCCAACGTATTCTTATATGCGAATATATTACAAAAACTCAATATTAAAAAAACATACCGATCGTCCATCATGTGAATATTCTGCAACAATTTGTATCTCAATTGATGATAAACCGTGGGATATATATTTTAAAAAATGCGAAACTGAAACTTGTGTATCATTAAACCCAGGAGATTTAATAATATACAAGGGACAAGAGCTTGAACATTGGCGAAATAAATATGATGGAAATGAACAAATACAAGTTTTTCTACATTATGTTGATAAAAATGGTTCAAACGCTGGATTAATATATGATAAAAGACCATTTATTGGTATGGAAAAATAAAAATGTTTTACAATAAAATAATATAAAACATTTTATAGATAATAACTATATAATATGATTGCTGAACTATATAATATTAATGGAATTAAATCACTTTCATTATCAGCTGATGTTTATAAAAAAAAATATAACTTATTTGAAGATAGTGGTATAAATAATTTTGTTAAAGAAATTGTTAATTTTAATATAAGTAAAACAAACAAAAACATTAATGATATTGATGTTGATTTTTATTTTGAAATATTATCAGAAAATAAGGTAATCTTTGCACAAAATAACAATCAGTCTCCAATAATTTCATCAATGACAATATTAGAATATGCCAATTTTAATAATTCTTGTGAGACTACATGTGATGAATGCGATTTAAATATTTTTACAAACATTGATTTTCAATCATATAAATATAAAAAATATAGAAAACACGAAAGTGGAAAAAAAATAGTTACTACAACAATGAGAAAAAATAAACATATTATTTACAATGGTGAAAATGCGAATGTTTATATTAATAAGAATAATACAAAACCAATAATATTATTTATAAATATTTGGGATAAACGCCTCTTATTAAATGATGGAAATACATTTATAGAAAGCGTTGATACCAAAATTAGTTTTAATAATATAACCTTTTATGAAGAACCAACTCACGAAATTGAATTAAAAAACAAGTTAAATGATGTTTTCTTTGAAAACATTTTATATAAACATAATAATGACTGTTTAAAGTTTATTTTAACCATTTTACAAGATCATAATTATAAAGATGTTAAAATTACAGATATTTATGACATCAAAAAAGAGGAAACTGACAAATTAAAAAATAAATATGGAGATGTAATAAATGATATTCAAGATATTATTAAATCTCCTATGAAACAAAATCGTTTTTACCAAAGATTTAAGACAAAAATATTTAGCAATGAAATATGTGATTGGTTAATAAATAAAACAGAAGAATATGTTAAACAAAATGGATGGGATACTGATAATTTTAAAAATTATCCAACTTATGATTTAAATCTTTCAAAAATAAGTGATTTTCATGAATATTTTTTAAATTATGAACTTGGAAAAATAATGAAATATATAGAAAAATCATATTGTTTACCAAATGAAACTAGATTTGAAATTAGTGATTTAAATATTATAAAATATTCGAATGAATTACAAACCCATCTTATGCATCATATAGATAGTAGTTTTTTATCATTTAATATTGCGTTGAATTATATTACAGAGTATGAAGGTGGTGGGACATATTTTGATGATGGACTTATTGTGAATATTGATAAAGGAGATATGTTAATACATTGTGGTAAAATAATGCATAGTGGATTAACTATAACAAAAGGTGTCAGGTATATATTAGTTGGCTTTATTAATATAATATACGAGGCATAGTAACCCAAATTTATTTTATTGTAAAACTCAAATCAAATAAAATAAATATAATCGTAACAACAGGAAGATGTTGACGTCTTTGTCTTCTTCGGCATCGTCTTCGCCTTCGTCTTTATAAACACATGTTCCGAATGAAATTACTTAAAATATATAACTGAATAATAGTTATTAAATATGTCAAGATTTCTTAAACTAACCAATTATGTATTTAATACGAATGATTTACATAAAATAGTTATACACCCAGATAAATATCGTATTCATATTATCAATAAAAAAATGGAGGTGTTTTTTATATTTGGAACCGGTGCTGTCCAATCAGATAGTTTCGAGGTTTGATGTATGTAAAACGACCCATCCAACTGATTACAATCTCGTTACAGATTGGATTAAGGGTATCGATAAATAGGCAAATCATTTACAATACCCTTGTAAAGATAACCAACATTTTTAAATAAATCTTCCGACGCTTGACTGCTACAAAACGCGGTGGTTTGTTCTAATTGATTGACATGCGACAACAGTTGAGTAGCGAAACCATTCCTGCGATGTTCGGGAAATGTATAAATCCAATCCAGTATAAAAGGTCGTTTGTGTGTATGGAATGGGTCGTTATCACATTTAGAAAGCAAAATGATCGATTTCTCGATTTTATCATCGTCGCAAAAAATATAACACTTGATCTCTCGCGGTTCGTCCAACCAGCCATGTGTCATATAAGGCGGGTCGTTTGCAAAAAATGCATGGACGCGTTTTATCGCAGTCTCGTTTGTGAATACTTTGTACCGAGGCATGTTTGATTGTTGATTTTATTTGTTTTATGACACTTTTTGCAAATATTCATATAAAAATCTTGATAACATAGATTATATGACATCAAACCGTATCATAGTTATCGGTGCCGGCGTTGCCGGATTAACAATCGCATCCAACATCAACGATTGTCTCATTTTAGAAGCAAGAGATCGCATCGGCGGTCGTGTTTATACCAACGACAAAAACATCGACGACGGTGCCGCGTGGATTCACGGCGTCTGTGATAATCCTCTAACAAACTTGTTATTGTCAGATGACCTCATTCCGGTCGCCGAATGCAACCCTTGGATGCATTCGGAGAACGCAAACATCACATTTTTTACACTCACTGAAGAAAAACGCCAAGCATTGGCCGAGAAATGGAACGCCCTCGTTTCCGAGATCGACGGATCCACCTCGATTGCCGACGCGTTTTCTTTTTTCTCGGAAGACGACGATATGCGTAGTTTCCTGTACATGATTGAGGTATGGTGTGGCGGCAGCATCAATAACCTACCCATCTCCTTTTTGCAACAACCTCAATGTAAATCCGCACTTTTCGGAGACTATGCCGGGTCGCATTGTTTGTTCAAAAAGGGTGCCAAAACATTGATCGAATCGTTGTCCACCAACAAAAAAATCATATGCAACCAAATCGTGGTAAAGATTGTTTATGGTCGGAATGAAGTCGAAGTCCATACACGCGATGGTGTCATCTACAAATGCAACAAGTTGTGTATCACCGTACCACCAGGACCCTTGCGTGATATTGAATTCGATCCCCCATTAAAACAAGAGAAGACAACCGCGTTGTCTCATATCAAAATGGGCTCCTACAAGAAAATCCAATTGGAGTTTGACAATGTGTTTTGGAACGATACGCCAATGATACTTACACGAAATGAAAAGAACGAATACATATTGTGGAACAATTATATGGTTTCGAAAAACATCCCGATACTTGAGGCAATCTGTCCCGCAGAGAGTGGGTTTCAATTGTCTGGCCGATCTGATGAAGAAATCGTGGAAACGGTGTTGGGCCATTTGAAACTTCACTTCAATGACGTCCCCTTCCCGAAATCTTGACACGTAACCAGATGGGAAGAAGACGTGTTTACACAAGGTGCGTATTCTTACCATGATTTGTCTGTAACGGACGAAGATATCGCGATCGTTAGCGAGAGTGTTGATGACACCTTGTTTTTCGCCGGGGAACACACCGATCCACTCTATTATGGTTCATTGCATGCTGCCTACAATAGTGGGGTTCGTGTATCGAAAGAATTATCAAAGTTAAGTTAAATGTGGTTAAGTTAAAAACACCGATTCATTCATCTTTTAACAAAAAAACTTGTAATCGGTTTCATACCGTTCTGGTCGTTTTTTATTTTCACCAAATGCTTTTCAAAAAGCAACTCCTTCACAATGTCCGAACAGTATTTCTCCTTTTTTTTAATAAAAGTTTCAAAATCAGGATGCTCCTTTTGCAAATCCATCATATCTCGTCGATACTTTTGAACCGCCGACATCTTCTTCTTCGCCTTCCACATCTCTTCCAATGCCAATCCCATGAACTGGCAAATCGGTTTCATCAATTGATTACTTACATAGAATCCATAATCAATCTTCAATGCCTTTTCAACGATGAATTCCGGCGTCTCGATTTTATCACCCTGAAGTGTAGAACGCTCCTTGTTCACAAAATGAATGAATTCGATACGATCCCCCGCCTTCGGCATATTGCCTGGATCTCGCTGACCAATCCTGTCCGCCAAGACGCGGTGTGCGATTTGCTGAGGATTCTTGTAAAAACTTCGCAATGATTTGGTGATCGAGAGTTTGTCCATGGGCACCTTGCCGGCAATCAACTCGGTCAATGACGCGTCTAGATACTCGATTGCAGAACTCACGCTCCCGCCACCCATGATGATGTTTATGATTTGCCCATAAGTGTCCTTCAAATAGTCGCACGAATCGCGGCGTTTCAACGACAATCCCATGTACTTCAGCTTGCCCTTGTTCGGATCCTCCTCGTACAAGATCCCGACATATCTCTTTTTCGAAAGCAGTGCAAACGGCTGCAAGGTCTTTTCGTATGCCAAATTCATCGGTGGTTTCAAAAACATACTGGAATAGTAGGCGGCCTCTTGAGCCAATTCGATCGTGATCTCCAACGCATCTTTGCCGATAATCTTTTCCCCAGTATGAGGATTGGTGAGATTGAAGATGAAGAATACCGAATCGGTGTCCCCGTATACATACTCTGCATTCGTCATTACCGTACTATGATTCGCGTTTTTCACTTCACATACCCGATTTGCATAGATTTCCTCGATCATTCTGCGTGCATATGTGATCGACAAACGACCCGTAGAGGTGGTCGACGCCGCCACATCCTTTTCGTAAAACGTGGAGGTTCGTGCCCCGCATTGGCCATACAAGGAATTCGCAGTCACTTTGTACGCCAATTGACGCTTGTCCAAGATATTGGCCATGAATGGGTCCGCCGATCTCTTCGCCTTTTTCTTTGTCTCCTCCCTCGCCCTCAACAACTCCATCAGGATGGAAGGCATCACCGATTTTTCGTTGTTCGGCAGCTGGGCCCAGCAAACAATCCGCTTCCCCGCTTTCGTTTTCACCGCCTTCGCGGCCGGTCTCAATGCATTTCGTCGCCACTCGAATGTGTCGAACTCGACCTCTACATACTCGTAGGAGGGTAACCCATAATAGATGTATTTGCCATCACGGTCCTTCTCGCCCTCTTCATTCTTCAGTTTGCCATCGAGATCATATTCCTTGGCCCAGACTTTACTGCTGTGACAATAGTTCTGACTGATCATCGCAGAGGGATACAGCGATGAGTAATCCACGCACGCGACCGGCTCATCGATGTAGATTTTCGTTTTCGGCGGTAGCACAATCGCCCCCTCGTATCCGCCATCCATTTTCCCCTTTTCGAGGTCTGGCATCAGATACCCCTTCTCCATGCATTTCTTGGCGACATAACTGGTGAGTTTGATCCCTTGTCCGCGAAACACCAAAAAGTTGATCGGCACCGAGCACAGATTCGACATCTCCATGAACTCCGTGAGAACATCGATTTTACGCATCAAATGGTGAACGAGATTGCAATCTTGGATACAGTATTTCGCGACCACCGCCCTTTCCGCGTCGGTTCCATTGCTCATTCGAAAGATGTCTTGTGGACTGACGTCATCTTTTGCCATGCCCCAACGAAGCTTCTTGGTCTTGTCAATCGCATCCGCGTGATATCCCTCGATCAAAATGGTCTTGCTGCCATCCTTCGCATCAATCTCCAGCACTGTGAACTTCTTGCCGTTCATGTAGTAGTCGGAGGTAAACGAACTCACCTCGATTCGTACAAAATCGCCGACATTGAGTCCGGTCAAGTTTTTGCTGTAGAGCTCGGTGCATTTACCCAAGGTTGGATGATCTACATTCACGAGTTTCTTGATGTCGTCACTGATGTTTTGCGAAGCCACGTCGTCGAGTTTGTACGAGGACAGGTTATAGTTTCTTCGGAAATAACTGTACATATCTACTTGCAGACGCCCGCTCATCGTGACATACCGCAAATCGTATTCGCCACTCGCAATCGCAATCTTCGTGTTTTCAATGTCGATCAATGAAGGATCTTTGTTGTCTCGTTTTCCGCAAAACTCGCCATTCCTACGCGATAACTGCAAAAACTCATCCACACAATGCGTTTCTTCGGATCTGCGGAACAAAAACTCGTAATCGAAACCGAAAATGTTGTATCCGATGATGATGTCCGGATTCTCATCTCGAACCAGTTCGGCCCATTTCAACAACACCGTCTTCTCGGCTTCCATTTTGTCGCCGTCAACGATCGGAACGGGTACGATCACGGCTCCTTCAACGGGTTCGCATCCTCCCAACACAATGCAATGTTTCAGATATGGATCCGCCTCGCCATATCGGATAAATGTTGACCCAATCATCGTGACAGGATCTCCTTCCAAAGATGGGAACGTCTCGGTTAAGAGTTGATCGATGTATTCCACTTTTTTGTCGCGATCGTAGTCCGAACTCGACAATATATCGATAATTGTCGAGTTTTTTTCCGCCCTGAGTAATGAAATGGAGTTAAAGCCCTTGCTGTCGTCATCTTCCGAATCGACCTCTTCCTCTTCATTATCAACATCTTCTTCATCTCCTCCATCTGCGTCTTCTTCTCCATGCATTGCACTTCGTTTTCGAAACATTGTATCAATCGTCAACACTCGATGTGCGTCTGCATTCTTTGCTTCCAGATTATTAAAAGGGGTTTGCAAAACCTCGGTTAACAACCGTTCAACAAGGCTCTTGCTCGGTTTTGTTTGTTTCGTATATACTACATCGATGTTGGGAAAAGAATCGTATCCAAACGCGGTTAATACCATTTGGCGAAAGGATGTTGAAATGTCGGTTCCCTTGGCGTCGGGTCCCTTGGAGTCGGTTCCCTTGGACTCGGTTCCCTTACTAAAAGCATCCATCATGTTTATAGCAAGTCGCTTGTATGTTTTCTTTGGCAATGGGAAATCGCCGTGACTACTTCCTGCCTCAATATCAAAACTCATGATTTTGTAAGGAACCACCGTCTCTTTATCAGGAAGCGGAATTATGAGTTGTTTCGAAGCCATGTATTCATATGTACAAGTCGTGGTTTTCAATTCACATTGTGCAGCTTTCGACGAAACCATGATCCAACCGTTGGGATAGATCTGTGTCAAATGAAAAAATCGCAAAAGCGGTGGCAAATTGGCTTCGTACAATTGAGTTCCACGTTGAAATGGTTTTGGACGTCGACTCCCATCAGGCAACTGTTGGTACCACAAGCTCTTCACTTTGTTGAACGCAGTAGTGTTTTTAAAGACAATCTTGACAAACTTGGATTCCTTTCCTGCAGCGAACCCATAGAGTTTCCGACGATCCACCAATTCAAAAAACACAATCGAATCCTTATAATAATCGCCAATCGCTCCCTTGATCTCACTTATCAACATGTTCATTTTGCCGGCCGTCCAATCGTCGCCGACTTTGACGTAAAAAAATGGTTCAAAATCATTGATAATGATTGAACATGTTTCACCGCGTTCATTGATCCCATACATCTGAATCAAAAACTGTTTGTTATCAGTTCGCTTTCGTTTTTTGGAGAGTTCTTCACCATCTTCTTCTTCATCATTTACAGAGTTTGTAATGTCGAATGAAAACAATCGAAATGTTTTCGCAACAACTTTTTTTATTGATAACATGTTTTTTTTAATTTAACATTTGTTTTATGAGAAGACATCAAACAAATGGTTTATGATCTACGACGAGATTTTGATTGGGTTTTTTTGGTCTTTTTTTATCCGCTGACAACACTATATTTACATTCTTCGGTTCCGACTTTTGTTTCTGTTTCTAAGATATTGTCTCTGTTGACGATTGGTTTTTCGGATTCTTCGTTTGCCGCCTTTTTTGGTTTCGTCAGACGAGGGGGTCGGTGTTAGACCATAACCACCCGGAGGCGTGTAAGGTTGTCTTTCCCCGTAGAACTCTTTGGGAGACTCATTCATCCAAGATGGAGTAGACGCATCCGATACCGGTTGAGAGACAGAAGACGCTGTAGCATTTCCAGAGTCATCAGACAGTTCTCGAGAAGTTCCATCAGAATACAGTTCTCCCTTACTAGACGCGTCAATTGTTTGGCTTTCACTCGAAGGATTCTCAGTCTCGCTAACAGGATTCTCAGTCTCACTAACAGGATTCTCAGTCTCACTAACAGGACTCTCAGTCTCACTAACAGGATTCTCAGTCTCACTAACAGGACTCTCAGTCTCACTAACAGGACTCTCAGTCTCACTAACAGGACTCTCAGTAGTAGTAGAACTGTCACTAACAGGACTGTTTACATCCGATTGATACATGGAAGCAGATGAATCCGAATCCAAAGTCGAGGATGAATCAGTAAGTCCGGTTGCCACATGTTCCTTGTGCAAATCATCCAAAGATTTCTGGATCAAATCTAACTTGGTATTCATGATAGTGAGCAGTTTTTTACTTTTGTTATTTGTGCAATACTTTCTCTTGTGGCTAGGCATTTATATATATATTTATATTTATATTTATTTATTCGCTAAAGGGAAAGGGAACTGCCGTTAAAGGGAACGGCCAAAGGGAACGGCCGTATTCAGACCTTCGGTCTTATGCCTTTTAATCCCATGCTTTGATAGTTAATTGTTAAAGGGTTTATTAGGGTTTCCTTAAAAGGAAGGATCATAAGGAAACCTTGGTTTCCTTAACTTGGTTTCCTTAACTTGGTTTCCTTAAAGGAGGGATCAAAAGGGAACTACGTTCCCTTTATTTAATATAAATTCTTGGATTCCTTTGACAACATTCGATCCCAACTTTCTCTTTTTGTCAGTGATCGTCAACTTTTCTAAATAATCTGAGTTTGCTCGAATATGATCCAAAAACTCAATAAATGATTTGAAAGGTTGCATAATCTCATTCGCAATGGTTGAACTGATTCCTGGGATCTGCATCAATATCATCTGACCAATGTTCTCTTTGGTAATGTTTGCCTTTTTCGATACCTTAACAACATTGCAATAATCAGCAGAGACGGGTGAACTCGAAACAGATGCATTCGACGCAGATGCATTAGTCACAGCTGTGGTCCCTTTCTTAAACTCTCTCGCCATTTTGTCTGCCATACACAATATATACAACGCAGTTTCCGCAATCGACACAGTTCGGTGAACCGAAAACCCCTTGAAATAGTTCAAAGAAGCAATGCACGATATCACCGTTTTTTTGTCTTTCACTGTCGACAACATACCCTCCAATAAATAAACTACATTATGCGGATTCGGAAAACAGTTTGATAATCGGTAGGATTGTTCCGTGTATCTCCCATCTTTGATGCTTGCCAACAAGTCTTGAAGAGATTTGCGTTCGATGCATAAGTAGGTAATACTTTCATCGTCGTTTGTAAATAAAATATCACCAAGTTGTAACATGCGTTTTTCAAGTGTAAAATTGTCTTTTGCATAATTCTCATGGTTGATACACAAATCGTATAAAGATGTTTCTCTTTCGTCAATAATCACTTTCATCGTTTAATATTAAAAAAAAACAAGTTGTCTTTACGCTATTTTACTTAAATGTTTATAGATCCATGGTTCCTACAAGTTCAGAGTTGGTTTCGTTCGAAAAAAACATATGAATAGCAAATGGACGATAAAACAAGTCGGGAACGATCAAGTCGTCAATGAGACAACCGCCTGTATCAAGTTTTTTCCTGGCTTCGCCCAATTGAATATCGAATTCATCCACCTTTTGTTGGTTCAATGCATGACTCTTGTATACGCGTTCTAATGCTTCTTGTTTCATCGTACAAAAAAACTCCTCAATCTTGGTTTTCGCGTTAAACAGATAATTGCTGTTTATAAGAGACATATCAACAATCCGATTATTATATTCAAATATCTTGTTTTGTAGACGCCGTAAACGCTCGGTGTTTGTTTTGGTCTGTACAATTCGTGCACTATCAATTCGAATACCGATCTCTACAAAATGGGGTACAGACAAATCAATCGCTTCGTCGGCGATCTTGTCAAACCGCTTCATTATCTCTTTGATTTCATATTGTTTGAAATGGTTTGCGACGGTGGCTCCAATTTGATCCTCCAATCGGATAGAATAATCCTGGCAAAACCTGTCGGGTTTTTCTACAAAGAAGTTAAAGAAAATTTCAATGGTGAGTTCTACACCATCCGATGAGGTGATATCAACCTCGATATCAAATCGATTTGGCAACATATGAGATTGCATTTTTTTTATGATGATTCCTCAATTCCTCGCTTTTGTTTTGATTCCTCGCTTTTGTTTTTGTGCATTCCCTTTCATAAATAAATTAATCACTAAAAAAAATATCACTCACTAAAAAAACAATGTCGTCCGTCGCTGAGATTCAATCGAACGAACACATATGGTGTCAATACAAGATTCGCCATTTGATGGCTGAAGTTAATAATACCATACTTAACGAGCCCAAAATACATCGACAAAAATTTGATGTTCGTACACAAGAACATAAAATTCAACAAGCGGTATATAATGCATACGCAACGATCTTACAAGAGTTGAACAATGAGTTGGCAGCGAAACTTGATAAACCAAGAATCATTCCTATACACGTTTCCACATTAACCTCAAATTCGCCAACCGAGTTCCAAAAAAGCTGCAAACAATATAAACATGTCATCAATAAGATTGGTGTCGATACGTTCGATCGGTTTGAAAGATGCTTTTCTAAATAATTTCACTAATTTCGTTTATGTGAAAATATATTTCTTTCATATTTATACAAGTGAAGATTTACACGACCCATTATTTTAACTTTAATAAACATTAAATGTGTAAACGGTATAAAAAGTGTTTTACATTTACATATAAAAATATGGTAAAATGTGTATCTTGTAAAACCGATCTTCTTTTAGAAGATGCCATGCTTTTACACTGGTGTGAGATAAAAGATGCAGTCGTCGCAAGTTCAAGTGAAGCAGAAGAAACCGTGGCTACCTTATACCAACCGTTATTGTGTAAAAATTGCACTTATACATGTGATAGATGTAAAGTCGGTGGATGTTCTAAATGTATAAAGACCGAGTGTTGTGATTGTTCTATTGAAATATGTCGTGCCTGTAGCAATATTGATGATTTTGTGTGCGATTGTTTTGGAAAATGTAATACTTGCGGAACAGATGTTAGTCGCGGTTCGGGATGGCCTTGTAGTGATTGTGGGATATGGAATTGTCCGGATTGTAAGAAAAGCGACAAAAACCCTTGTAAAGAATGTGGACCCCATTACAAGGTGTAAAAAAAAATGAAGTAAAAACTACATTCAATTGTGTAACATAAATGACGAGCAGATTTGCGGTGAATGTGAAAAAATATATTCAAGGATGCTTACGAACTACCTGAGAAATATGATTTTTATATGGTTCATTACTATGTAAAAATCGGCGTTTTGAAATGTAAAAGTATTAGTTTACACAATTGAAGATTTCCTTAAGGCACTTGTATAAATACAAGATTATAAAAACAAGATGATTTTTGGTATCCGACCAAAGATGCGTTCAATGAGTTGGGGAAGAGAGACCCCGTCCTTTGTTCTTGGAAACCGTTTCCAAGGTATCACAAGAATGTCATCTTGTCTCGGTGTCTTGTACTTGATGTGTAGATCGTATCGTGTATACTCTTCGGGGTTGCATGTCGTGATCCGATAGTCTTTGACAGTTACAGTGTCACTCTCTTCGTAATATTCGAAAAAGAACTTGGACTTTTCGCATTCTTTATCAAATCCACATTCCCCGATAATGAAAAACTCACCTGCTACATAGTGGGGTACAAAATTCGCCCAATAAAATAGATTGTATTCCGTGCCGAGGTCGTTGTCTTCAGCTAAAATGGTTCCATTCACGACCTTCATTGTTGTAAGTGTTACAACATGATGTTCCATTCTAATTATATTATTATCATGATATAAATTATCTTTTTATGTTAAGATTTAACAAGATTATATGCATATGAGAGTAGTCCAAGTATAACACGTGCTTGTACATAATCATGCAAAGGTGCGGAACAGTTAGCGAGATCTCTCCAAATCAAAACACCGCCAACAATGAACCAGATTATACCGAACATTTTATATATTTTTGCAAGAAACAATACGACGAAATGCTTTGCAATCTCAAATGTGTAGGCAGACAATGTACAAAACAATATACTTAGTATAAGGAATCCATCCACCATGAGCCATTTACGAAGTGTAATCCCGACACGTGTATGTGTATTTTGGCAAGTGATGTCATTGAAACTCCAGTATAAATCACAAGCAACAAATGGTCCGACCATTGTGCATACCAAGATTGCAATACAAGTATAGTATTTCACTTCGGAAGGACCGGCTTGCGAAGGGACGACTGTGGAAGGACCGGCTTGCGAAGGAACGACTGGCGAAGGGACGACTGGCGAAGGGACGACTGGCGAAGGGACGACTGCGGAAGAAACGACTGCGGAAGAAACGACTGTGGAAGAAACGACTGTGGAAGAAACGACTGTGGAAGAAACGACTGTGAAAGGAACGACATTTTCAACAACAGGCACATCCGTATACTGTACCGTGTTTTCAATGTCAGGACCAACGCCAGACGAGGATCGTTTACGTGAAGACATATTATTGTTTTATGATAATGGTTATAATCGAGGATTGGGATAAAATATTTAGCTATAATATAATATGAACATTCAAAGTCAGCTCCAAAATGTTTTAACGAGTTTCTATATATACTTCCTTAGAAAGAAGGGGGTTACAGTATTTGATGACCGTGACATGAACGGAGGCGGAGATCCATTACAAGAAATGCTTCAAGCATTATTATCTGCGTTAGTTATGACGCTCGTAGTTATTATGATAATAACTTCGCCAGACAAAAAACCGCAGAACATAGACGAATATCTCACAGATGTTCAAAAGCATCCAGAAGAGACTGTAAATAATATAACAAGCGAGCATCGTAACATGCTTAAGACCGCAGTTAATATAGTTAAATCAACCAAATCGAAGGGTAAACAGTTGTCAAGTGGCGATTTTAAAAATATTGCGGAAACCTCGATTGTTAAGATTGAAAGTACCGGAAATTTTAATAATATGATAAATCGCATTAAAGATGTAGTTGTTGGTAGTGCTGCGATAGTAGAATCGAACTTAAGTGATAATGCGGATGTTGTCTTTAGTATGGCGGATGTGTACAAGTATGAACCAGAGTACGAGTCTGATCCAAAGTATGTTGCCTCTCCTGGTCCAGAATTCGCAGATACATATGCAGAAAAGAATACAGGTTTTGAACACATCAATCCCATCGCCAAAGAGCCCATTGATGAACCAAAACTTGAAAA
>Ga0208916_10000767_pt1 | contig 14503 bp, 14 predicted proteins | sample DEB19_08_DNA_5_FD_184523 | JGI IMG/M metagenome (GOLD analysis project Ga0208916, IMG submission 184523) | Aqueous microbial communities from the Delaware River and Bay under freshwater to marine salinity gradient to study organic matter... | ecosystem: Environmental > Aquatic > Marine >... | reverse complement strand
GACTCAACAGCCCAGAACTGTATCATGCTGCAACGCACCATAATTGCGCGTAACTTACACCCCGTTTTACAGAGGAATTTGCCATGGCCAAGGTCTTTATTGATGGCGAGGCCGGCACCACCGGATTACAGATCCGCGAACGCCTGCAGTCCATGCCCGGCATTGAGCTCATCAGCATCGCGCCCGAGCTGCGCAAAGACGTCTTCGCCAAGGCCGCGCTGATGGCCAGCGTGGACGTGGTTATTTTGTGTCTGCACGATGACGCGGCACGCGAGTCGGTCGCCCTGATTGACGCGCTGGCCCTGCGCACGGGCCAGCCAGGCCCAAAGATCATTGACGCATCCACCGCGCACCGCACCGCCGCCGGCTGGGTCTTTGGTTTTCCAGAGCTCACCTCTGGTCAAAAAGCCGCTGTGCAGCAAGCCACCCGCGTCTCCAACCCCGGCTGTTATGCCACTGGCGCGATCGCGCTGATTCGCCCCTTGGTGGACGCCGGTCTGCTGCCCAAAGACTTTCCGCTGGCGCTGCCGGCCGTGAGCGGCTACTCAGGCGGCGGCCGCAGCATGATTGAAGACTACGAAGCCGGCAAAGCCCCTTTATTTGAGGTCTATGGGCTTCATTTGGCGCACAAACATTTAGCCGAAATCACCTGCTACACCGGGCTCACACGCCGCCCGATCTTCATCCCTTCGGTCGGTAATTTCCGCCAGGGTATGCTGGTGCAACTGCCGCTGCACTTAGATCTGCTGCCGGGTCGACCGACGGCGGCCAAGCTTGAAGAGACGCTGGCGGCTCACTACGCCGGCAGCGAATGGGTCACGGTCGAGCCCGCCAATGAATCAGGCAAGCTCGACGCCACGGCCTTGAATGACACCAACAAGATGGAATTGCGCGTCTTTGGCAATGAAGAGCACCGCCACGCAGTGTTGATCGCCCGGCTGGACAACCTCGGCAAGGGGGCCTCCGGTGCCGCGGTGCAAAACCTCAAGCTGATGCTCAATCTATGAGACCGAAATAGCCCTACAGGGTGGTCTGCCGGCCACCTCTGCGCCGTGGGGTCTCCCGCATACAATCGATCGCTTCTTTGAGCCGCGACTGGCGGGCCTTGGCGCCCGACCGCTGCTTGTATTTGTTATTCACCTTTGTGGAGTTTGCCTGTGTTTATTTCTTCTGCTATTGCCCAGACCGCCCCTGCTGCTGCCGACGCTGGCGGCGGCATGATGTCTTCGCTGACGAGCATGCTGCCACTGGTGCTGATGTTTGTGGTGCTGTATTTCGTCATGATTCGCCCCCAGATGAAAAAGCAAAAAGAGCACCGCGCCATGATTGACGCGCTGGCCAAGGGCGACGAAGTCGCTACCGCTGGCGGCTTGCTCGGCAAGGTCACGCAGTTGAGCGACGGCTACATGAGCCTCGAAATCTCCTCCGGCGTTGAAGTCCAGGTGCAACGCAGCGCCGTTGTCCAAGTGCTTCCAAAAGGCACGGTCAAGTAACCTCTGCGAACGCCATTCGCGAGCTTTGCGTGCGTTGACGTTTTGAACGTTGGCTTGCGCAAGCGTTTTTTCAGGGCGTTGCATAGACGCCAGTTCTGGCCCTTAGTTCTTCTGAAAACCACCCCATGAATCGTTATCCGGTCTGGAAGTACGCGGTCATCGTGATCGCCTTGATGATTGCGGCGCTGTACACGCTGCCCAATTTATTTGGCGAAGCGCCAGCCGTGCAAGTCTCCAGCCTGAAAACGGCTGTGCGGCTAGACGCTGCCACGGTCACACGGGTCGAACAAGTGATCAAAGAAGCCGGCCTCGTGGCCACCCAGGTCAGCTTGGATGGCACCTCGGTGCGGGCCCGTTTTAGTTCTACCGACAGCCAACTGAAGGCCAAGGACGCGATTGAGAAGGTGCTGATCCCAGACCCGGCTGATCCGACTTACGTGGTCGCTCTGAACTTGTTGTCGCGCTCCCCCGACTGGTTAACCGCACTGGGCGCCCGCCCGATGTACTTGGGCCTAGACTTGCGCGGTGGCGTGCACTTCATGCTGCAAGTCGACATGCAGGCTGCACTGACGAAAAAGGCCGAGTCCTTTGCCGGCGACTTGCGCCTGACCCTGCGCGAGAAAAACATTCGCCACGGCGGCATCAGCCGCAACAACCAAACCGTCGAGATTCGGGTGCGCGACCAAGCCACGCTGGAAGCCACCCGTGGCTTGATCCAAGACCAGTTTGCCGACTTGCAGACCAGCACCGTGCCTGAAGGCAGCGAGTTCAAACTCATCGCCAGCATCCGGCCCGAGGCCGCTCGCCGTGTGCAAGAGCAAGCGCTCAAACAAAACATCGTCACGCTGCACAACCGGATCAACGAGCTCGGCGTCGCCGAACCCGTGATTCAACAGCAGGGTCTGGACCGCATCGTCGTGCAATTGCCCGGCGTGCAAGACACAGCCAAAGCCAAAGACATCCTAGGCCGCACCGCCACGCTTGAAATGCGCTTGGTCGACGAAAGCGCCGAAGGCCGCGCTGCTGAAAGTGGCAGTGGTGCTGTGCCTTTTGGATCTGAGCGCTTTCCGGGCCGTGACGGCCGCGCGGTGATCGTCAAAAAGCAGGTTATCCTGACCGGTGAAAGCCTGACCGACGCCCAACCCGGTTTTGAATCGCAAACCCAGCAACCCAAAGTTGACCTGACGGTGGACGCCAAGGGTGGCCGCATCATGCGCGACACCAGCCGCGAAAACGTCAAGAAACGCATGGCCATCGTGCTGTTTGAAAAAGGCCGCGGCGAAGTGCTGACGGCACCGGTGATCCAAAGTGAACTCGGCAACCGCTTCCAAATTTCCGGTTCCATGAATGTCTCTGAAGCCAACGACTTGGCGCTGCTGCTGCGCGCTGGCTCGCTGGCCGCGCCGATGGACATCATCGAAGAACGAACCATCGGCCCCAGCTTGGGTGCTGAAAACATTTCCATGGGCTTTAGCAGCGTGATCTGGGGCTTCTTAGTGATCGTCGCTTTCATGGGCGCGTATTACATGTTGTTTGGCATGTTCTCTGGGCTGGCACTGGCCTTTAACCTGCTGCTGCTGATCGCCGTGCTGTCGATGCTGCAAGCCACCCTGACCTTGCCCGGCATGGCAGCCATGGCGCTGGCGCTGGGCATGGCGATTGACTCGAACGTGCTGATCAATGAGCGCGTGCGCGAGGAGTTGCGCGGCGGTGCCTCTCCGCAAGCGGCGATTCAAGTCGGCTACGACCGCGCTTGGGCGACGATTCTGGACTCGAACATCACCACGCTGATCGCTGGCTTGGCGTTACTGGCCTTTGGCTCTGGCCCGGTGCGCGGCTTTGCCGTGGTGCATTGCATCGGCATTCTGACCAGCATGTTCTCAGCCGTGTTCTTCTCTCGCGGTCTGGTGAACGCTTGGTATGGCCGGCAGAAAAAACTCAAAAGCATTTCAATCGGCACGATCTGGCGCGCTGCGCCTGACGCTGCGGCAGGCGACCAGCCCGCCCGCAAATCGCTGCCTTCGGCCCCTTGATACAGACACGACAGAAAAGAGCCCGCCATGGAGTTTTTCAAAATTCGCAAGGACATTCCGTTCATGCGGCATGCCCTGATTTTCAACGTCATCTCCTTTGCAACCTTTGTGTTGGCGGTGTTCTTCCTGTTTTCACGCGGGCTTCATTTGTCGGTGGAATTCACTGGCGGTACGGTGATGGAAGTTGCTTACACGCAAGCCGCCGATGTTGGCCAAGTGCGCAACACCGTGGCGGCACTGGGGTTTTCTGACGTGCAGGTGCAAACCTTTGGCACCGCCAGCGATGTGATGATTCGCCTGCCGGCGCAAGATGGCGTCAGCACAGCACAGCAAAGCGCCAGCGTGCTGGCAGCCTTGACCGCGCAAGACCCGGCGGTAGTGATGAAACGCAGTGAGTTTGTCGGCCCCCAAGTCGGCAGGGAACTGGCTGAAGACGGCCTGAAAGCCCTCGGCATGGTGATCGTCGGCATCATGATTTATCTGGCGATTCGCTTTGAATGGAAGTACGCCGTCGCGGCCATCATCGCCAACTTGCACGACGTCATCATCATCCTCGGCTTTTTTGCCTTCTTCCAGTGGGAGTTCTCGCTGGCGGTACTGGCCGCGGTGCTGGCGGTACTGGGCTATTCCGTGAATGAATCTGTGGTGATTTTTGACCGGATTCGCGAGAACTTCCGGCGCTTCCGGAAAATGCAGACCGAACAGATCATCGACAACGCGATCACCTCGACCATCAGCCGCACCATCATCACGCACGCCTCGACCCAGATGATGGTCTTGTCCATGTTGCTGTTTGGTGGCCCGACGCTGCATTACTTTGCACTGGCGTTGACCATCGGCATCTTGTTCGGTATTTACTCGTCGGTGTTTGTCGCTGCAGCCATCGCCATGTGGCTGGGCATCAAGCGCGAAGATCTGGTCAAGCCGGGCAGCGGCACCAAGAAAGACGAAGACCCGAACGATCCAAATGCTGGCGCAACAGTCTGAGACTTCGCGCTTCGCCCATTGAAAAAGCCGCACTAGTGCGGCTTTTTAGTTGTTACGGCGGACAGTACGCCTGAGAGACTCAATGCGCGAGTCGATAGTCAGCGTCGTCGCAGAGTTCGTCAAGAACCAAGGCATCCGGCTCTTCACCGATGCTCCAGTAAACCATCAGCACAATGATTTTCAGGTCATCAAGGTCGAGAGGGAAACCCGGCGCAGCCATGGCCCGGTCCATGACGATTTCGCGCATGGTGGGTGGCAACACGCCGGCTGACTCCAGAAAACAAACAAAACCCAAGGCCTCCGAGCCGAGATGGTCTTGTTCGGCCACCGAGTAAACGCGCAGGCTGCTTGAAGACTGCGCCTGCATCAGCACAGGTCGCTCTTGCAATACACCGATGTCTTCATCGCTGAGGCCGCCAACTCGGGTGTTGTGGGCCGCGACGTGCAACCCGCCAAGCCAAGCCAGCGCAGCCTCTATCTCCTCCGGCTCGAAACCGGCCGCAGTCAATTTGCGACCCAATTGCCGGGGCTCCGGGCAAGCATCACCTTGCCAATAATTTTCGTAAACGTAGACCAAAACTTCAAACATATGCTGCCAATATAACGCAGTTAGTGGCGTCTTTGAAGCTCAGCGCCGCGGTCTGATTGCGTTCAGGCTCAGGCGCGGGCCATGCGCACAAACAAGCCCCCGGGCAGTCGCGCTACCTCCCCCTTGAGTTCGAGCTCCAGCAGCTGAGCTTGCAGCTGAGCTGTCGGCCAACCGGTGCGAGCCTGCAAGGAATCCAGCCCCGCGGCGTCAAAACCCAAGGCTTTGAGCAAGGGATGTTCCGCCTTTTCTTCAGGTGTTTCTGTGAGAGTCATGCCATCAACTGTAGATGCTTCAGCGGCGGCAAAGGACAGCGGCAACCGCAACTCTTCCAACACGTCTTGCGCCGACTCGACCAACTTGGCGCCTTGCTTGATCAACAGGTGACAACCGCGCGATTGCGGCGAGTGGATAGAACCGGGAATGGCGAACACCTCTTTGCCCTGCTCTGCGGCGAGCCGCGCGGTGATGAGCGAGCCTGACTGCAAGGCTGCTTCAATCACCAGCGTACCGTGACTCAAGCCCGAAATGATGCGGTTTCGCCGCGGGAAATTGGCTGTCAGCGGCGGCGTGCCCAGCGGAAATTCGCTGACGATCAAGCCGCGCGCGGCAATCCGGTGCGCCAACCCAAAGTGCTTTTTTGGATAGACGCGATCCAACCCGGTGCCGACCACGGCAACCGTATGGCCGCCGCCCATCAGCGCACCGTCATGCGCCGCGCCGTCAACCCCCAGCGCCATGCCCGAGACCACGCACCAGCCAGAAGCGCCAAAGGTCTGCGCAAATTGACGCGCATTGACTTCGCCTTGCGGCGTTGGATTCCGGCTGCCCACGATCGCCAAGCAATTCAGCGTCTCCAAGCTCTCGTGTGTGTCGGCTTGGGGCAGCAAACTGCCGAGCATGAACAAGAGCAAAGGCGGGTCGGTGATGTTGAGCAGGGCGGCTGGGTAATGCGCCTCGCCCAAATTGACAACGCTGCGGTCGTCGCCGGCGGCCAACCAGTCCAGCGTGCTGGTGAGTTGCCCCTGGAGTTCTTCGGGCTCTGTCTGGACCGCCTGCACCAGACGCGCCGAACCGATAGCCAGTAGCGCGGCTTCGCTTTGCTCAAAAATCGCCTGCGCCGAACCAAAAGCCAGCAGCAACTTGCGGGCTGATTCGTTGCCGACGCCGGGGGTCAACAACAGCCGCAACCAAGCTTGCAGTTCGGCTTCGTCCATGGTTAGCATCAAAGGCGCTCCAATCTATAAGCATAAATAGTTATCTTATTGGAGATCAATGCGACATTCAACCCTCCTGCAACAGATTTCACAAACTGACCGAAAATAGAGTCTTGATGATCCGCATGCGTTAAGCGCCTGCGAGCCCCTTCTGTCTTTTATTTGCTGTGTTTTCCGATGACCCAACTGACCATTCTTCGTTACCCTGATTCGCGCCTGCACACTGTGGCCAAACCCGTGAAGGCGGTCGACGCCCGCCTCAAACTGCTGGTGAGCGACATGTTTGAAACCATGTACGAGGCGGCTGGAATTGGTCTGGCAGCGTCTCAGGTGGACGTGCACGAACGCTTGGTTGTGATTGACATCAGCGAAAAGCATGACGAACCACTGGTGCTGATCAACCCGGAGATCATCTGGGCCAGCGAAGAAACCCGCTTGGGTGAGGAAGGCTGCCTGTCAGTGCCTGGCATTTACGACGGCGTTGAGCGCTCTGTCGCCATCAAGGTGACTGCACTGGACTTGGATGGCAAACTGCAAACGCTGGCTGTCGAAGGCATGTTGGCCGTCTGCATTCAGCATGAACTGGACCACCTGATGGGCAAAGTCTTTGTGGAGTATTTGTCGCCGCTCAAGCGCAACCGCATCAAGACCAAACTGGTCAAGCAAAAGAAGGACGAGGAGCGCGACGGCGTACGCTGAAGCGCACGCCGTCGGCCAGTCCTAGACTTTTAGGTGGCAGGCTTGTCGCTCAATGCCTTGAGGTTGTCTTTAAGCTGCGGGCTCATTGGCAGGCTCAGGTTGGTGCCACGGGGTGGCACGGCTGTTTCAAACCACTTTGAATACAACTTGGCGAACTCACCGGACTTCATCATCCGGCTGATCGTGCCATCGACCAGCGCTTTGAATTCTGGGTCGTCTTTACGCAACATGCAGGCGTAAGGTTCGACCTGAAGTGAGTCGCCGACCACTTCCAGTGAGGCGGCGTTTCTGGAGTTGGCAATCAATCCAAACAACAAGATGTCGTCCATCGCGAAAGCCACCGCGCGGTCGCCCTCGACCAACAACAGAGAGTCGTCATGGTCTTTGCCGAGGATCACCTGCATGTCCAAGTTTTGGTCGGCGTTGTACTTGCGGATCACCTGTGCGTTGGTCGTGCCGGTCGTGCTGGCCACCGTTTTCTTGGCCAAGTCAGCGTAGTTTTTGATGTTCGACGACTTCTTGGTCAAGAGCCGTGTGCCCGTGTAAAACATGTTGATCGAAAAAGCGACATCTTTGCCACGTGCGGAATTATTGGTGGTTGAACCGCACTCGAGGTCATAGGTTCCATTGACCAGCAAAGGAATTCGGTTTTGCGAAGTGACGGCAATGCGCGCCACCTCCAAGTTAGGTTTGTTCAGCTTTTTGCGCACGTCTTCGACAATGGCTTCTGACAATTCGACAGAAAAACCCACGGCCTTGGTCGCGCCAACCAAGTAGCTGAAAGGAACCGAGGACTCACGGTAGGACACCGTGATCTTGTTGTTGTCAGCCACTTTTTTCAGGGTTTGGGCGCCTGCCGTGGTGGCCAGACCAGCGGCCAGCAAGGCGGCGGTCATGAGAGTCGATAGTTTCATGAAAATCCTTTGAATAAAAGTAAGAATCGAACAAGGGCTTGCCCCCTACCAGCATCAGAACTAAGCAAGTTGCGGACCCATTATGGTGCCCCAAACAGGTCCTTTCAAGCCACTCCGTAGAATGTCTGCATGCGCGTCATCTTTGCTGGAACCCCTGAATTCGCCCGAGTGGCCTTGGAAAAACTGCACACTGCCGGCTTTGAGATCGCGCTGGTGCTGACACAACCCGACCGGCCGGCCGGCCGCGGCATGAAGCTGCAAGCTTCTGCCGTCAAGCAATGGGCCGTCGCCCGGCAGATTCCGGTTGCCCAGCCACGCAGCCTGCGCCTTGACGGCAAATACCCTGAAGACGCTGCAGCCGCCCGCGCCGCTATTGAAGCGGCCGATGCCGATGTGATGGTGGTTGCCGCTTACGGTTTGATCTTGCCGCAATGGGTGCTCGACATGCCGCGGCTCGGTTGCCTGAACATTCATGGCTCTGTCTTACCGCGTTGGCGCGGCGCAGCCCCCATTCACCGCGCCATTGAAGCTGGTGACAGCGAGACCGGTGTGACCATCATGCAGATGGATGCCGGGCTCGACACCGGCGACATGCTGCTGCTGCAGACGCTGCCGATCGGCCCGCACGACAGCACCGACACGCTGCACGACCAGCTCGCCGAACTCGGCGGCCGGATGATTGTTCAAGCGCTTGAATTAGCGCAGACCGGTGGCCTGCAAGCCGTACCGCAGCCGTCAGAAGGCATCACCTACGCGCACAAAATCGACAAAAGTGAAGCCGCGCTTGACTGGACCCAACCCGTCGCCGCTCTGGAGCGCCGTATCCGTGCCTTCAACCCCTTTCCGGTGGCCTGCAGCGCGCTGCAGGGCGAGACCATCAAGTTTTGGCGCGCCGAAGTCCTTGCAGATGTGATGCCACCCTGCAGTGCCGCTGCGGGTGAGGTCTTGGCGGCCAGCGCTGAGGGCGTCGACATCGCTGCGTTCGGCGGCGTGTTGCGTGTCAGCCGGCTGCAAAAAGCCGGCGGAAAGCCGCTGGATGCAGCGGACTTTCTGCGCGGTTTTGAAATTCAACCGGGCCAGCATTTCAGCAGCGCACCGGCTTTGCCGCCGGCATGACAGCGCTTTACAAACACCCGGAATTTCGCCTGGGCGCACGCGACATGATGGCGGTCGCGCCCGGCATGGCGGCATGGGGTTTGATGACCGGCGTGGCCATGATCAAGTCGGGTTTGAGCTTGGTTGAAGTGTTGATGATGGGCTTGTTGGTGTTTGCCGGCAGCTCACAACTGGCCGCACTGCCGCTGATCATTGCTGGCGCACCGATGTGGGTGGTGTTGGCCACAGCCTTGTGTGTGAACCTGCGCTTCATGGTGTTCAGCGTGCACCTGCGGAGCTACGTGATGCACCAGAGTTTCTGGCGGCGTTTGGTCAGTGGTTATTTCACGACCGACCCGACTTACGTGCAGTTCACCAAACGCTTTCCGCACCCTGCCGATGATGCGGCGGGCAAGCGCGCCGAGGAAGCTTATCTGGCCGGCAACAGCGCACTGGGCTGGGTCAACTGGATTGTCGCCAGCTTGCTGGGTATGGCACTGGCCAACGCGATTCCCGTGAGTTGGGGCTTGGGTTTTGCGGGCATTCTGGCCTTGCTGGGCATCCTGAATTCGCTCGCCACCACCCGCCTGCGCGTGCTGGCCGCAGCCGTCGCCGGCAGTGTGGCGGTGGTCACGTACGCGTTGCCGCTCAAGCTCAACATCATCGTGGCCATTGTGCTGGCCGTGGCGGTTTGTCTGCTGCTTGAAAAGCCCTTTTTAGAGGCGCATGCCCGCAAGGCCAACATGCCGAAGAAACAGCCATGAACACAGCGACTGATCTTTGGACGGTGGTGACCATCGTCGGCATGGCGCTGCTGACCATCGTCACGCGTTGCTTCTTCTTTTTATCGAGCAACCCTTGGCCGATGCCCGCGTGGCTGCAGCGCGGCTTGCACTATGCCCCCATCGCCGCCTTGGCAGCCGTGATCGTGCCCGAGATGGTGACGACGCAAGGCCAGTTGATCACCACTTGGCAAGATGCTAGGTTGTTTGCCGTGGCGGCAGGTGTCGGCTGGTACTACTGGAAGCGCGGCATGCTGGGCACCATCATCGCCGGCATGGCCGTGTATTTGCCGTTGCACGTTGGCCTTGGCTGGTAGCCTTCCCTACAATTCACCACGGTCGGCGAAGTTGCTAAAGCACTAACGCCTCACACCTCAAGTTACTACAAAGCGAGCCCATGAATTTCATCCGTTTCTCTGATCTTTGCGCCACCGGCCAAGTGGCTGGCAAGCGTGTTTTTATCCGTGCCGACCTCAACGTGCCGCAAGACGACAGCGGCAGCATCACGGAAGACACACGCATTCGCGCTTCCATTCCTTGCCTGCAAATGGCGCTGGATGCCGGTGCCGCCGTGATGGTCACGTCCCATCTGGGCCGGCCCACCGAAGGTGAATTCAAAGCCGCCGATTCCTTGGCGCCAGTGGCCCAGCGTTTGAGTGAACTCATGCAGCGCGAAATCCCGCTGGTGTCTAACTGGGTAGATGGTGTTGACGTGAAACCCGGCCAGATCGTCATGCTGGAAAACTGCCGCTTGAACCGCGGCGAGAAAAAAAATGACGAGGTTTTGGCCCGCAAAATGGCAGCGCTGTGCGACATTTTTGTTCACGATGCTTTTGGCACGGCACACCGCGCCGAAGCCTCGACCTACGGCATCGCGCAATACGCCAAAGTTGCTTCAGCAGGCCCACTGCTGGCCGCTGAAATGGACGCCATTGCCAAGGCGCTGTCAGACCCGCGCCGACCACTGGTCGCCATCGTGGCCGGCAGCAAAGTATCGACCAAACTGACCATTTTGAAAGCCCTTGCCAACAACGTCGACCAACTGATTGTTGGCGGCGGCATTGCCAACACCTTCATGCTCGCGGCTGGTCTGAAAATTGGCAAAAGCCTGGCCGAAGCCGACCTGCTGGACGACGCCAAAGCCGTCATCGTCGCCATGAAAGCACGTGGCGCCGAAGTGCCGATTCCGACCGACGTGGTCACCGCCAAGAGCTTTGCCGCTGATGCACCGGCCACCATCAAAGCCGCCACCGATGTCGCCGACGACGACCTGATTTTGGACATCGGCCCAGACACCACCGCACGCCTAGCCGCGCAACTCAAAGCCGCCGGCACCATTGTCTGGAACGGCCCGGTGGGCGTGTTCGAGTTCGAGGCTTTTTCCCATGGCACCGAAGGCATTGCACGCGCGGTGGCAGACAGCAGCGGTTTCTCGATTGCCGGCGGTGGCGACACCTTGGCCGCGATTGCCAAGTACGGCATCGAGAAACAGGTCGACTACATCTCCACCGGCGGCGGCGCTTTTCTGGAAGTGCTGGAAGGCAAGACCCTGCCAGCGTTTGAGATTTTGGAAAAGCGCGCTGCGGCTTGAATACTGCTCAGGTGCGGGTGGGCCGAGTGCGCTGCTAGGGTCAGCCCGCTGGCAACGCTGAAGTCCCCGCCGCCCGACCCGAAAAATCAGTCCAATCATTGCGCTTGAAGTCGTACAGCTTGCACTGGCGTGCAGTCTGAAAATACCAGCGCCATGAGAACGGCTGGACGATGATGCGTTCGGGCAGCATGTGTTCGAGTTTAGACTGCGCGTCCTTGAGCCGGTACAGCGGAATACTCATGTCCACGTGGTGTGCCGTGTGTTCCATGATGTGGTGCAACATCGCGCCGATGCCGAACCGAAAGGTCAGGTGCACGGTGGTCGACACAAAGGGCTGCGAGCGCGTCCAAGCGGCTTTTTCTTCATGCCAACGCACTTGCGTGTGCGTGTGGTGCACGTAGACCACAAAGCCGATCATGGCGTTCCAGAACAAAAATGGCAGCAGCCAACCGGCCAACAACACTGGCAAGATCGGTTGCGCTGTGGCATTTGCCGCAGCAGCGAGCACAGCCGCCCAAGCCAGCGCGAAAGCCGACACCAACAAACAATCCTTCATGAAAATTGGCCGGCGCGTTGGCATCGCTTGGTGATTCGGAAAGAACATGCGCTTCCACCAAATCTCGGTCATGTAGTACAGGCCCGGCGCCCAACCGCTGCGGTAGACACGCTCTTTGAATCGTGCGAAGGGCGTGAGGTCGGCATACTCTTCCGGCGTCAGCGGTGCCCAGACGAAATCCACACCCTTCAAATTGGTATAACCGTGGTGAATCACGTTGTGCCCGATGTCCCACAAACTGTAGGGTGTGAGAGACGGTAAAAATGCCAAGCGGCCTAGCCATTTGTTGAGTTTGCGGTGCGGCGTCAGGCTTTGATGGCAAGCGTCATGGCCGATGACAAACAGACGGCCCGTGACAAAACCAGCCGCCAGCCCGGACAGCAATTTGGCCCAACCAGCCGCCAACCAGACCGTGCCGGCCAGCGCCGTGACCAGCAAAGCGTAGTCAAACGCCAGCAGCACCAGCGCCCACAGCGTGGTGCGCGTTGACAGCGGGATCAACCACGTACGCAGTGTTTTACGGTGCGGCAACGGTTCGTGCGCCGGGATCGGTGTGTTGGGCTTGTCGGCCTCGGAAAACTCCGACACCAAGTGCGAAAGGGGCAATGCGGTCATAAACGTGTATTAATAAGTTGTCATCACATCCTAAGTCGGGCTAACTGCCGAGGTTCTGATGCAGATCAAGAAGCCGGCGAATGCGCTGTATCTGCGTGGTAACTTCTTCGTGTGAGAATGCAAACAAAACTACACGGAGACAAACCCATGCTCAGCCGCGCCACCAAAATAGTCGTCACCCTCGGCCCCGCTTCAAGCGACCCAGCGATGCTTGAAAAAATGATTGCAGCAGGGGTCAACGTGGTCCGCATGAACTTCAGCCACGGCAAGGCCGAAGACCACATCAGAACAGCCGCGCTGGTGCGTGAAGCGGCACAGCGTGTCGGTCGCGAGGTCGCCATCATGGCCGACCTGCAAGGCCCGAAAATTCGCGTTGGCAAGTTCGCCGAAGGCAAGGTGCTGCTGGTCACTGGTGAAAAATTCGTACTCGATGCTTCGCGCACGGAACCCGGTGACATCAAGGGTGTCGGCCTTGACTACAAAGAATTGCCGCGCGACCTGAAAGCCGGCGACGTGCTGCTGCTGAATGACGGCTTGATCGTGCTGACCGTGGACGTGGTGCGCGGTGAAGAAATTCACACACGGGTCAAGGTCGGCGGTGAGCTGTCTAACAACAAGGGCATCAACAAACAAGGCGGCGGGCTGACCGCACCGGCGCTGACCAGCAAGGACATGGACGACATCAAGACGGCCATGAGTTTTCAAGCTGACTATGTGGCGGTGAGCTTTCCAAAAAACGCCACCGACATGGAAATGGCGCGCCAACTGTGCAACGTGGCGGCCGCGCCTTACAAGCACAAACCGGGGTTGATCGCCAAGATCGAGCGCGCTGAAGCGATTCCGAATCTTGACGAAATTTTGCGTGTCAGCGACGGCATCATGGTGGCCCGCGGTGACTTGGCGATTGAAGTCGGCAATGCCGTTGTGCCGGCCTTGCAAAAACGCATGATCAAGATGGCCCGCGCCGCTGACAAATTGGTCATCACAGCCACGCAGATGATGGAAAGCATGATCCTGAATCCGGTGCCAACACGTGCCGAGGTCAGCGATGTGGCCAACGCCGTGCTGGACGGCACTGACGCGGTGATGCTGAGCGCCGAAACCGCCGTCGGCCGCTACCCGCTGGAAACGGTTGAGGAGATGGCGAAGATCTGCGTGGAGGCTGAAAAAGCCGAGTACCGCGAACTGGAGGCGGACTTCACAGGCAAGACTTTTGGCCGCATTGATCAATCGATTGCGATGGGTGCGCTGTTCACGGCGCATCACTTGGGCGCCAAAGCGATCGTCGCATTGACCGACAGCGGTTCAACGCCGCTGTGGATGAGCCGCCACGATATTCGCGTACCGATCTACGCGCTGACGCCACGTTTGGCAACGCAGCGCAAGATGGCGCTTTACCGGAATGTGCGGCCGCTGTTGATGGACACCATCGTTGACCGCGACTCTGCGCTGGAACAGGCTGAGGCTCATTTGCTGCGTCGTCATATTGTGGAGAGCGGTGACGTGTACGCGATCACTTGTGGCGAGCCGATGGGTGCGCCGGGTGGCACGAACATGCTGAAGATTTGTCGGGTGGCTTGAGGCTGGTCGGATTCGGGTGCTGTGGCGGGCTTCGTTTGGCGCTGGCGGGTGAGTTGGACGGGCCGGCGTCCTCATACTGGGGTACCAGAAATCGGCCACCCGCCCGCCCAACTCGCCCTTGATCGAGACATTTTTAGCACGCGGAGTCTTCCACACTTCAGGCACACCACGGTTGCGTAGATGAGGCGCTGCGGTGGCTGCCGATTTCTGGTACCCCAGTATGAGGCGGCCGCCGTAGCGCCTCATCAACGCCAGAGCTGAACCACGCCTAAGACCGAACAACCCACGCTGCCAAAGCTCATAAATGGCTGAGTATGAACAACCGATGAGACGCCGGTTAAAATGGCAAGTTAC
>Ga0208916_10000766_pt1 | contig 14508 bp, 14 predicted proteins | sample DEB19_08_DNA_5_FD_184523 | JGI IMG/M metagenome (GOLD analysis project Ga0208916, IMG submission 184523) | Aqueous microbial communities from the Delaware River and Bay under freshwater to marine salinity gradient to study organic matter... | ecosystem: Environmental > Aquatic > Marine >... | reverse complement strand
GTCGGCTCCAGCATCAAGTCGTCCCACACCACGGCATGCTTGGTGGGCAGCAGAGCCAGACGGCGCTCTTCGCTAGATTCCAACGGCTCCCAGATTCCCTTGAGCTGGGCCTGTGTCATACCGTCGAGCAATTCGTCGACCGCCGCACCGCCGTCCAAGCTTTGATTACACAGCAGCACCATGTCGCAGCCAGCGTTCAGTGCTGCCACAGAGGCCTCGGTATAGCTGACCTGTTTGCCGTCAATCAAACGCGCACCCGCCATGCTCAGATCGTCGCTGAACACGGCGCCTCCAAAGCCGAGCTGACCACGCAAAATAAAGCCCAGCCACTTCTCTGAAAAACCGGCTGGACGGGAATCGACCTTGGGGTAAATCACATGCGCCGGCATGACGCTGGTGAGTGTGGTGTTGAGCCAGTCGTAAGGCGCGGCGTCATCAGCCAGAATGGCCTTGAGGCTGCGGCGGTCGACCGGAATGTCGGTGTGTGAGTCAGCTTTGACAAAGCCGTGGCCGGGGAAATGCTTGCCGCAGTTACCCATGCCAGACTGCAGCAGACCATGCATCAGGCTCTTGGCGAGCAAGGCGACGATGCGCGGGTCGCGGCTGAAAGCGCGATCGCCGATCACGCCGCTTTCGCCGTGGTCCAAGTCCAGCACCGGCGTGAAACTGAAGTCAACGCCACAAGCGCGTAACTCGGCACCCAGCACATAGCCGCAAGCTGTTGCCGCATTGGTGGCTGCCATGGCGCCTGCGCCTTCAGCGTCTTGCCCGTCTTTGAGCCACATCTCCCCCAAAGCGCGCATGGGCGGCAGGTGCGTGAAACCATCGGTCTTGAAGCGCTGCACGCGGCCGCCTTCATGGTCGACGCAGATCAACAAATCGCGCCGGACTTTCTTCATCTCGGCACACAGAGCGCTGAGCTGCTGACGGTTTTCCCAGTTGCGGGCGAACAAAATAACACCGCCGGTCAACGGATGTTTGAGCCGTTGCCGATCAATTTTTGTCAGCGTGAGGCCGGCAATGTCGATGATGAGCGGCGCGTGCTGGCCAGAGGTGTGAATGGTCATGGTTGGCTTTTCTAGAGTCAGAAGTCAGGATGAAATTCGAATGGAAATTTAGTCGGAATGAATTGGTGTCAAGGCTGAGAGGGAGTGTCCGTCTGCTCGACCACCACAAAGCTCACCGCATAGTCGGTCTCATCCGTCACGGTCACGTGCGCGTTCAGGTGTTGCGCTTCAAACCAAACTTTCAGCGCGCCGTGCAACACGATTTTGGGTTTTCCGCTTGGCGCTTTCGCGATCTCGCAATGACGCCAAGTCATGGGCATGCGCATGCCCATGCCGATCGCCTTGCTAAAGGCCTCTTTGGCCGAAAAGCGGGTCGCCAAGTAACGCATGCCGCGCTCAGGCCAGCGCGCACTGCGCTGCTTCCACGTGGCAAATTCCGCATCGCTCAGGATCTTCAAGGCAAAGCGATCACCGTGGCGCTCAATGCTCGTGCGAATACGCCGAACATCACAAATATCGGTGCCAATCCCGTAGATCATTCGTCAGTGGCTGGGGTGAATGCGGCGTCGATGCAGCGCAAGTAGTCTTTGACGGTGGCGGTGTAGCCCAACTCCAGCGCGTCGGCAATCAAGGCGTGGCCAATGGAGACTTCCAGCACGCCCGGCACCTCACGCAGAAATTCGGTGAGGTTGTCGCGGTTCAGGTCGTGGCCGGCGTTGATGCCCAGACCGCACAGCGCAGCAGCCTGCGCTGCCTCGACAAAGGGTCGTAAGGCTTCGTTTTTGTGCAGACCGGGCCAGGCCCGCGCATAGGTTTCGGTGTAGAACTCAACGCGGTCAGCCCCCACCGCCTGGACGGCAGCCATCGCTTCGGGCAGTGGGTCCATGAACAGACTGACGCGCACACCCAGTGCATGGGCTTCTTCAATCAGTGGACGCAAGCGCTCAGCATCGGCCGGGAAAGACCAGCCGTGGTCGCTGGTCGACTGGTCTTCGCTGTCAGGCACAAAGGTGCATTGGTCTGGCCGCAACTCGCGCACAAACTCCATCAGGTTGTGAAAAGGGTTGCCCTCGATATTGAACTCGCGGCCCGGCCAGTCGGCCATCATGGCTGACAGTTCGTAGACGTCATGGCGTTTGATGTGGCGCTCGTCTGGCCGGGGATGCACGGTGATGCCCCGGGCACCCGCCATCAAACACAGATGAGCGGCGCGCAATACGCTCGGGATGCCGAGTTGCCGCGTGTTCCGGAGCAGCGCGACTTTGTTGACATTGACCGACAAGGCTGTGCGACCCGTGGTCTGGCCAAGAATAGCGGCGAGTTCGGCCGCGGGCAGCGTGGCATCGGCTGCGGCAACATTCAGCAGTTCGTCAGCGGAAACCGCAGCGGCCAAATCCGGTAATGACGGCACGGACGGCATCGACGGCATCAATGGAAGCTCTTTTTTGATAGGCATAAGTCTAAGATGAAAGTTTGACGCTATAGCGCTTGAAGGTCGATCATCATTTGCCGAGTTTTGAGCACCTTCACACCGCAATGGTAGTGCAGCAAGGCACGCAGCTGCGTCTTCAGCTCCGAAACACTGTCAACACAGGCCTGCACAGTGTCAGCAAAGGTCGCGTGATGTTCCAATGCCTGCTGCAAGCCCAGCCATTCGGCCCCCGACAAACTGCCCCGATCATCGTCATGGGCTTCACGCAGACCGGCCTCGGCCACCAGCACGTAACGCGTTTCAAGTTTAAGCGGCAGCAAGGTGGCGGTCTCGGCATTGAGCGTCGGCAGCAAACCGATGTCGCGCAGCAGACGCAACTCAAAGGCGCGCAGGGCCACCTGCAAGGTGTCTAGGTTCTGGCTGGCGAGAAGCTGCACCGTGGCGGCATAGGCATCAAACAGCACCGGATGTGGGTCATCGCGGGCCAGCAAACGCATCAGTAATTCGTTGAGGTAGTAACCCGACAGCAAGGCATCACCCGTCGGCATGACATGACCGCCTTGCCATTCGGCGCTCTTGAGATTACGGATTTCGGCATCGCCACCAAAGGCCAGATGCAACAACTGCAGTGGCAGCAACACCGGTCTAAAGCTCGAACTCGGCTTTTTGGCACCCCGCGCCACCAGCGCCACGCGGCCATGCTGCCGCGTGAAAACATCCAGAATCAGACTCGACTCGCTCCAGTCATAACGATGCAGCACATAGGCCGGTTCATCTGCAATCCGTTTAACAGCCACGTCTTAGCTCTACGAATAAACGAAGGACTGTTTTTCCGCAGGGCCGCCCCAAGCAAGGCCAGCCCCCTCGGGGGGCAGCGCAGTACACGCAGTGACAAGCATGGGGGCTTTATTCATACCCGAAGGTTTTGACGCGGGCGTCGTCATCTGCCCACCCGGAACGGACCTTGACCCAGATCTCCAGAAAGACTTTGCCGCCGGTCAGGGTCTCGAGTTCGTGGCGCGCTTCGGTACCAATGCGTTTGAGCTTTTCGCCCTTCTCGCCAATGATCATGCCCTTGTGACCATCGCGCTCGACAACGATGGTGGCGGCGACGCGGCGCAAATTGCCCTCTTCTTCGTACTTGTCGATGATGACGGTCGAGGTGTAGGGCAACTCGTCACCCGTCAAGCGAAAGAGTTTTTCGCGGATGATTTCTGCCGCCATGAAGCGGTCGCTGCGGTCGGTCAGTTCGTCAGCGCCATACATCCAGGGCTGCTCGGGCAGGTACTTGTCGCAAATGCCAAACAGGCGCTCAACGTCACGTGCGTTGTTGGCCGACATCGGCACGAACTCAGCGAAGTTGTGCCGCTCCTGCATCTCCTTAAGCCACGGAGCAATCTCGGCGCGGCGGTGGATCAGGTCAAACTTATTCGCCAGCAAAATGGCTGGCGTGTTGGCCGGCAACAAAGACAAGACCTTGGCATCGGCCTGATTGAACTGCCCAGCTTCGACCACGAAAACGATCAGATCAACGTCGTTGACAGCGCCCACCACGGTACGGTTCAACGAGCGGTTCAAGGCATTGCTGTGGCGGGTTTGAAAACCCGGCGTGTCGACAAAAACAAACTGCGTCGGGCCCACTGTGCGCATACCGGTGATGCGGTGCCGCGTGGTTTGCGCCTTGCGTGAGGTGATGCTAATTTTTTGACCTACCAGCGCATTCAGCAAGGTGGATTTGCCAACGTTCGGCTTGCCAACAATGGCGATCAAGCCACAGCGCTGCCCCTCCGTGGGCACCGCTGGTGCATTGCTGGCGCGGGTCGACATGGCTTGGGTGAGCATGGCTTCAAGCGCATCAGGGGACTGCGTTGACAGGTCGGTCGAAGTGGGGGGGGGGGCTTTTTTGCCGTCAGTCATGTGAGTCCATCTTCAGCTGCTTTCAGGCAGCGAGGTTTAGCGAGTTAAGTGCCGAGGGTCTTGAGAAAAGACAGCATGGCGGCGGCGGCGGCTTGTTCCCCCGCACGCCTCGAGCCCCCGATGCCGCGTTCGGCTCGGCCGTGCTCGACAATTTCGCATTCAACATCAAAGGTTTGCTGATGAGCGGCACCTGAGGTGGCGACGACCCGGTAAATGGGCAAGTTCATTTTTCGGCCTTGTAGCCATTCTTGCAACTCGGTCTTGGGGTCTTTGTCGATGGCCGGCATTTGCGGCGTGATGTCAACATCTTGAAGCAGCCGTCTAACCAAGGCCGATGCACTGTCAAAACCGGCATCGAGGTAGACCGCACCGATCACCGCTTCAAGCGCGTCAGCCAAAATAGAAGGCCGTTTTTGGCCACCCGATTTGGCTTCGCCTTCGCCGAGGCGGAGCAGCATCGGCAAGCCCAAAGTGATTGCCAGTTGATGCAATGTTTCTTGCTTGACGAGGTTGGCGCGCACACGCGACAAATCGCCCTCGGGCAATTCAGACAGCCGCTCATACAAGAGTGCAGCGACAGCGAGGTTGAGCACCGAGTCACCCAGAAATTCGAGCCGCTCATTGTGGTCGCCCGAAAAGCTACGGTGCGTCAGCGCCAACTGCAAGAGTTGGGGGCTAGCGAACTCGTGCAACAGCCGCTTTTGCAGACCCTGCAAAGGCAGGCTGAGCTTGTGCGGGTTGGACGCTGATGCGGTATCGGGTTGAGCACTCATGACGCTTGCTGGTGACAACGGGGCGGCTTAGTCAAAACCGCCAATGCGCTTCAAATTGCCAAAGTTCATCCAAACAAAGAAGGCTTTGCCAACAATATTTTTTTCAGGCACAAAACCCCAATAGCGCGAGTCCAGCGAGTTGTCGCGGTTGTCGCCCATCATGAAATAGTGACCCACCGGCACCTTGCACACCACGCCTTCGCTGCTGTAGCGGCAATTGTCCCGAAACGGAAAGTCAGCCGTAGCTTGAATAAAGGACGGTCGGTCATCTTCATTCAAGATGCGATATTTCCGCTCACCACTGGCGGTTGATTCTTCGAATTGCTTGGTATAGCGAAGTGAGTCTTCATCAAAAAACTCCGGCAGTGCTTTTTTCAGGAGCGGTTGGCCGTTGATGGTCAGCGTCTTGTTCAGATAGGCCACCTCGTCGCCTGGCAAACCAACCACGCGCTTGATGTAGTCGAGGCTGGGTTGCGGTGGATAGCGAAAGACCATGACATCACCACGCTCGGGGCTGTGGTTGTCGAGAATCTTGGTAAAGACCACTGGCAAGCGCACGCCGTAGTGGAATTTATTCACAAGGATAAGGTCGTTGATCATCAAAGTCGGGATCATCGAGCCAGAGGGAATCTTGAACGGCTCAAACAAAAAAGACCGCAAAATGAAGACAACGATGATGACGGGAAAGAGTCCAGCCGTCCAGTCCAGCCACCAAGGCTGCATCATCAGACGCGCTCGCGCGTCAACCACATCGGGCTGCACCGATGGCACGCCCAGCTTAGCCAACTCTACGTTGCGCTTGGCGGTACTTTGCTCAAGCACATGAACGGCCTGACGGCGTTGCGGCAGAAAATAAAAACGCTCGGCCAGCCAGTAAATACCCGTCACCACCGTTGCCAAAAACAGCAGCAGCGAAAAATTACCGTCTACCGCGCCCATGTACCAGGCGCCGCCATAGCCGACGAAAGCTGCCAGCACCAAGGCCGTGATTGAACTCATGACACCGACCATTTAATCTTCCACCTGCAATATGGCCAGGAAGGCCTCTTGGGGGACCTCGACCGAGCCGATTTGTTTCATGCGCTTTTTGCCTGCTTTTTGTTTTTCAAGCAGCTTCTTCTTGCGCGAAATATCGCCGCCGTAGCACTTGGCGATGACGTTTTTGCGCAGGGCTTTGATTGTCTCACGCGCGATCACGTTGGCGCCAATGGCCGCCTGGATGGCAACGTCGAACTGCTGGCGCGAAATAATCTCGCGCATTTTGGACACCACGGCTCGGCCACGGTACAGCGACTGGCTGCGGTGAACAATGATCGACAGCGCATCGACGCGCTCCCCGTTGAGCAGGATATCGACCTTGACAACGTCTGACGCACGGAACTCCTTGAACTCGTAGTCCATCGAGGCATAGCCGCGCGAGACTGATTTGAGTTTGTCAAAGAAGTCGAGCACGATCTCACCGAGCGGCATGTCGTACGTCAGCATGACTTGTTTGCCGTGGTAAGCCATGTTTTGCTGGATGCCACGTTTGTTGTTGGCCAAGGTCATGACCGCACCCACATAGTCTTGCGGCATATAAAGATGTACGGTGACGATGGGTTCTCGGATTTCTTGAATCCGACCGGCGTCTGGAATCTTCGAAGGGTTTTCCACCATCAAGACTTCGCCACCGGGCATGACCACTTCATACACCACGCTCGGGGCGGTGGTGATCAGATCTTGGTCGAACTCGCGCTCAAGGCGCTCTTGCACGATTTCCATGTGCAGCAAGCCCAGGAAGCCGCAGCGAAAACCAAAACCCAGCGCCTGGCTGACTTCAGGCTCGTAGTGCAATGAGGCATCGTTGAGTTTGAGTTTTTCCAGTGCATCGCGCAGCGAATCGTACTCGCTGGCTTCGCTTGGGTACAGACCCGCAAAAACTTGCGGCTGGATTTCCTTGAAACCGGGCAACGCTTCGGTCGCAGCGAAAGCGGCACCGCCTGTGCCGGGCTTGATCATGGTCACGGTATCGCCAACCTTGGCGGCTTGCAGTTCCTTGATGCCGGCAATCACAAAGCCGACCTCTCCAGCTTCGAGCGACTGACGCGCTTCGGTGTGCGGCGTGAAAACGCCAAGTTGCTCAGCGTTGTAAAGCGCTTCAGTCGCCATCAGCTTGATGCGGTCACCCTTGGCGAGGCGCCCGTCAACCACCCGCACCAGCATGACAACACCCACGTAGGCGTCGTACCAGCTGTCCACGATCATGGCGCGCAACGGGCCGTCAGGATTTCCTTTGGGGTGCGGAATACGTGCGATAACCGCCTCGAGAATTTCATCAATTCCCATGCCGGTTTTCGCGCTGCACGGAATCGCATCCGTCGCGTCGATGCCGATCACATCTTCGATTTCCTGCTTCGCATTGTCCGGATCGGCTTGCGGCAAATCCATCTTGTTGAGCACTGGCAAAACGGTAACGCCGAGATCCAGTGCGGTGTAGCAATTGGCCACCGTCTGCGCTTCAACACCTTGGCTAGCATCCACCACAAGCAGCGCACCTTCGCAGGCTGACAATGAACGACTCACTTCATATGAGAAGTCGACGTGACCCGGGGTGTCGATCAAATTAAGGTTGTAAATCTGACCATCAGCCGCTTTGTAGCGCAGTGCAGCGGTCTGCGCTTTGATGGTTATCCCACGCTCTTTTTCAAGATCCATTGAATCCAAAACCTGCGCACTCATTTCGCGGTCCTGCAATCCGCCACAGCGTTGGATGATGCGGTCAGCAAGTGTTGATTTGCCGTGGTCAATGTGGGCAATGATCGAAAAATTTCTGATGTGATTCATCAAAGGAAACGCCTAAGTGCTTGAAAATATTGCGAACAGTGCAGGCCCACTTCGCAACGGACATAAAAAAGGGCGCGTCGGTTTGCGACGCGCCCTGAACCAACAATCTATGGCAACTGCGATAGTTGGAACTTCATTGTAGGCAAAAAGCCGGCCTTGCGTCGCTCGAAAAAGGGCAATTCGTTGACGTTGCAGACCCGCAACAGGAAAGTTATACACAACTTATTAACAATCTTGAAAATGCGACTCTGAACAACTTGTGGGTGAACTGTGGATCGTTGATGAATTGTTTAAAACAGGCTGATCTGCGCCATTCCTTGCGCCCGCATATAGCAGAAAGACCCGAAACACGAGGTCTATTCTACCAAAAGTAATGTAGGCAGCGGTTCAAGGCCAGCCGTCATGTTTGGAAGTTAGCGTTTACCCACAAGTTCCGGATCCCCCAGGGCTTAAAAATAAATATTTAAGAAGCTCTGGAAAACGATAAAGCCATGAAAAACCCCAATTTTTGACGGGGTATGCCGGGGCTAAGTTCAGCGACTGGGGCGGATCAAAGCGTACTGCGCCCACTCACCGCGCCTGAAAAGGACATTGACTGGCTTGTTTTTATCCGTCTTCGCAAGTGCTAGCTCGAACTCCTTAACGCTCAACACTTCCGTATTCGCTATCGCCACGATCACATCGCCCTCGCGCAAACCCGCACGCGCAGACACGCCATCAGCCGCCTCCACGCGAACGCCGCCACGCAACTTCAGTTCTTTCTTTTGCGCCTCAGTCAATTCGCTGACCACCAGGCCCATCAACTGAGCGGGTCCAGCAGCCGGTGGTTTTGGCTGGGCAGACGGTGCGCGCTGAGTCGATTTTTCAGGCTGAACTTCAGCAATCACGACCGCCAGATCACGCGTCGTACCACGGCGAAACACCGTGACAGTGGCGCGCGTACCGGGCTTGACGCTACCAACCAGTCGCGGCAAGTCGCTGGACTTCTCAATGACCTTGCCGTCAAACTTGATGATGATGTCGCCCGCTTCTACGCCCGCTTTTTCAGCCGGTGCGCCCGCTTCAACACCACGCACCAGCGCACCCTGTGGTTTACCCAAACCAATCGACTCGGCAACTTCTTTGCTGACCTGGTCAATCTGCACACCAATGCGCCCGCGGGTGACGCGTCCTGAATTACGAAGCTGCTCTGAGACCCGAATAGCTTCATCAATCGGTATCGCAAACGAAATACCTTGGAAGCCACCAGAGCGTGAATAGATCTGGCTGTTGATACCGATCACCTCGCCACGCATATTGATGAGTGGCCCGCCGGAATTACCAGGATTGATGGCAACATCAGTTTGTATGAGCGGCAGATAGTCACCCGTGTCACGTTGCTTGGCGCTGACGATGCCGGCCGTGACCGTGTTTTCGAGGCCGAATGGCGAGCCAATGGCCATGACCCATTCGCCCACCCGAATTCGGTTGATATCCCCAATTTTGACGGCGGGTAAACCTGTTGCTTCGATCTTCACAACCGCCACATCAGTGCGCTTGTCCGCACCAATGATCTTGGCCTTGAACTCGCGCTTGTCAGCCAGCGTGACAAGAACCTCGTCCGCACCATCAACCACATGGGCATTGGTCATGACAAAGCCATCGGCCGACAAAATAAAGCCAGAGCCAACCCCGCGCGGCTGACCTTCTTCTGGCTGCCCTTTGTCTGGGCGCGGCGTGCGGGGTAAATTAGGCGGCACTGGAATTCCAAAACGACGGAAGAACTCCAACATTTGCTCATCGTTGCCGGTATCGCTGCTCGGTTTTATTTTTTCAAGCGTGCGAATATTCACAACCGCAGGACCGACCTGATCCACCAGATCCGGAAAATCAGGCAATCCGCGGGCCTGCGCCCAGACGGGCTGCAAAGGAACAACTGCGCCACTTATGCCCAAAGTCAGCAATCCCATCAAGATATAGGAGTGCAGACCGATTCGGTTGAATTTAAGCATCATGAGCCTTCTGAAAAATCGAGGTGAGAAAAAAGAATGAGGCCAAAACTGCGCCGGTCGTAACGATCGGGGCCGGCAAGGGAGATCTTGTCCATAAACATGGAGTCCTATTTGGTGACACTAGCGTTTGCGTTCAAGACCGGAGGCAAACAATTGCAAAGTACCTAGGGGCACTTCGCCCATGACCGTGACCCAATACGCGTCAACGCGGCGGGTGATGGTGTGGGTCGCACCCATCGATAAGCTTGAAGCCTGCTGGTGATATTGACTGTCGTAAGGCTCTACAAACATAGACACGGACGCCAGCCCGTCAGAAAAGGTCCATTGCATCGACTCAGCGTGGTTCCCAGCAACGCGGGCCGACGTGGGGCGCCTGTAGCAGCTGACCGACTTGAAGCCAGGCACGGAGGTCTTCAGCACCCAGCCCTCGGCGTCGGCGGTAGTTTTGTGTAGCTGAATTTTCTCAACCCGATAACCGTCGGTGCTAGCCATCATCTGCAGCAGTGTGCCCATCCTCAATGGCACGTCGAGCTGCAGCTCAGAAAATGCCGCTTGCTCAAGTACCTGACCATCATCTGTCAGCGTTTGGAGCTTGAGCACAAGGCCACTTTTTTCCTCAGCCCAGATACGGTAAGTGAAGCGTAGATTGTCCTTCGGTCGCAACTCGATGAGGTCAGTCTGAATCCCGGCGACGCGCTCGTGGCCAATCGCTTTGGCGGTATAAAAACCGGCGATGTCGCCGCCGACAGACTTCAACAAGTCTGGGAACATGCCCAAGGATTCGCGACGTTCACTGAGCATCACCCGACTGTCAGGCATGAAGGTGTGCACCTGATCGTTGTGCCGGTAGACCGAACGCGGCGAGCCGGTCAGCGTCTCAACACGCTCGACTTGCTGATCGCCCTGGCAGACATGCCAGATGCGGGCGCTCGACATAGACGCAGCCGACGACACCACAAAAGTACCGACATAAGAGCGTTTACGCGAGGCCTCGTGCATTCGCATGAGCCAAGCCGTGATGTTAGGCGGCTCAGCGTTTTTTGTTGGCGGAGCCACGGCGTGCAGTGTCACGCCCACGGGTGGGCTTGCTACCGCAGGCATCGCAACCACGGCACCGACAACGGTCAAGGCCAAACCGAGCCAAGCACGCACGCAGAGTCGCTCAGCGGCGCGCATTGGACGAGGTGTCAAAAGTAGCATTGCGCAAAAATCCGGACGGCATTTGCAGGGCAGAATTACCCGCCACTTGTTTGTGCGCTGCCAATAACTCTTCCAGTCGGGAATCACGCACCATAGCGCCCTGAGCCAGTTGCGAACCGGTGGAAGACCTAGGCACAGCCAAGGTCCAGACCATCACAAAGACCGCAGCCATAGAAGCCACACCGGCCAAGATTTTCCAGAAAAAAACGGGATCGTTAACAGCCTTTTTATTAGTGATCAACGACCTAACAACCGTCGGCATTGATCGTGCGGATTGAACTGAAACTGACTTGTCAACCACTTCGCTAGGGGTCAACGCTTCTTGCGCCAAACGGCTTTGCAGGCGTGTCAAAAATTGAGCAGAATTCCGGACTGCGGCCAAGTCTGGCGAGCGCAATACATCGCCAATGAGGTGATAGTCATGCCAACTGGACAGCAAGGCCGGATCACACTCAAAGGCGGCCAGCGTCTGAGCGATTGCATCGCCGTGCAACTCGCCATCGGCCAGCGCTGACAGGCTGTCGCCAACGATGGCGTTAGAAAGGGTTGTCTTCATAAAATTCGAAGTAGGCTCAAGGCTTCATGTTAATGACCAACAATGACCGACATTTACCAACGTTTCCCAGACTGATTCTCCAGCATCGGCCTGATTTTTTGCGAGATAGCGTCACGGGCCCTGAAAATTCGTGACCTCACAGTTCCGATGGGGCAGCTCATGGCATCCGCAATTTCTTCATAGGTAAGGCCTTCAATCTCACGCAGGGTGATAGCTTGCCGCAACTCTTCAGGCAAAGCGTCCATCGCGCTATTGACCATTTGAGCAATTTCTTTGCTGGCCAACACCGCTTCAGGCGTCTCCGGACTTGTTAGTTCGTTTTCCACCGGTGAAGTTTCATCATCGTCTGCTGATTTGAAGAAATTCTCAGAAACCGTCGGATTTCGCTTGAGGTCCATCAAGAATTTTTTAGCCGTGTTCACGGCAATCCGGTACAGCCAAGTGTAAAACTGGGCGTCCCCTCTGAACTGCCCCAGCGCTCGGTAAGCACGTATGAAGGTTTCCTGGGCGATGTCTTCAACCAGATCAACGTCGCGCACCATGCGGCCAATCAGACGCTGAATGCGGCGTTCGTATTTGATGACCAGCAATTCGAAAGCTCTTTGATCTCCGGCCACGGTCCTTTCGACCAACATGGCATCGCTGTCACCGCTGCTGACTGAATGTAGGGGCTTGTCGGTATTCATCAAAGATGTCGGGCAAGCGCTGAGTGAGGGTTCTCCACTGTAGCCGCTGGCACACTAGGGACACTGGCGGTGGCCTCAGAGTCCTGCAAAGTTTCAGCTCTGCGCTTGGCATGGACCGCGCGGCGTAAGTCCAGCCAGCGCACAGGCGATGCTGACTGCTCAGCCCACAGCCACCACACCGCGCCAGCAAGATTGTCCAGCCTGAGCAAAAGTGCGAACTGCACGTCGAGCACAACAACGGGTGGCTCCAGCGCTGTCCCACTGCGGTAAACCGAACTGCTCCAGCGCCAGCACTGGCCGTCCCACTGGAGTAGCCCTACTGGCGAGTGGCGCCAACCGGTTGTCATCACCCAAGCTGAAACCAACAGTGCGCCACAGCCCAACAGGGGTCGCCAATCAGCAGCAGCCGTCGCCAGAAACCACCAAACATTGACGCCAGCGGCAATCAACCACGTCAGAAGCAGCCAACAGCCCAGAAAACGCGAACGCCCCAGCGGATATAAAACCGATGGGGCGCTGTGCAGAGCCAAGGTCAGAATGTCAGCTTAAGCGCGCAAAAAAACCAGCGAACCATTGGTGCCGCCAAAACCAAAATTGTTTTTGACCGCCACATCAATTTTCGCGTCCCGCGCCGTATTGGCACAGTAGTCTAGATCGCAAGCCGGATCTTGATTGAAGATATTGATGGTCGGCGGGATTTTCTGGTGATACAGCGACAGTACGGTGTAAACCGATTCGATGCCACCAGCGCCACCCAACAAATGACCCGTCATGGACTTGGTCGAACTGACCATCATGCGCGAGGCGTGGTCGCCGAAAGCGGCCTTGATAGCCTGGGTTTCGTTGATATCACCGAGCGGCGTCGACGTACCGTGCGCATTGAGGTATTGAACCTCATCCGCATTGATGCCGGCATTTTTCAAGGCACTCTGCATGGCGCGGCGCGGGCCGTCCATGCTCGGCGCGGTGATGTGACCAGCGTCCGCACTCATGCCGAACCCAGCCAGCTCGGCATAAATCCGGGCACCGCGGGCTTTGGCGTGTTCGTATTCTTCCAGCACCATCATGCCGGCGCCCTCGCCCAGCACAAAACCGTCACGGTCTTTGTCCCAAGGGCGGCTGGCTGTTTTCGGGTCGTCATTGCGCGTGGACAACGCCCGCATAGAGGCAAAACCCCCAACGCCCAAGGCTGAGATGGTGGCTTCGGAACCACCGGCAATCATCACGTCAGCGTCGCCGTACTCGATCATGCGACCTGCATCGCCGATGCAATGCAGCCCGGTTGTGCATGCTGTGACGATGGCGATGTTGGGTCCCTTGAAACCAAACTTCATCGACACATGACCTGCGATCATGTTGATGATGGAGCCGGGCACAAAAAACGGCGTGATGCGACGTGGGCCTCGGCTGACAAATTCAGCGTGGGTATTTTCGATCAGCGGTAAACCGCCAATACCCGAGCCAATAACGCAGCCAATCCGCACGGCTTGCTCTTCTGTCAGAGCATCGCCAGTGGGCAAGCCACTGTCAACCACCGCTTGGCAGGCAGCGGCTAGACCAAAATGAATGAACGTGTCCATGTGACGGGCTTCTTTTTCAGCGATGTAATCGGTGATCTGAAAGCCTTTGACCTCGCCCGCAATCTTGCAGGTGAAGGCGCTGGTGTCAAATTTGGAAATCAAGTCTATGCCGGATTGTCCGGCGAGCAGATGGGTCCAGTTTTCAGACACCGTGTTACCCACGGGACTGATACACCCCATACCTGTCACAACGACGCGACGACGGCTCATGCGCAAATCCTGAAGAAAAACTCAAAAGGCCGCGAACGGCCTTTTGACGTGATGAGGGAAGCCAGTTCAGGCTTTTTGATGGGTATTGGCGTAATCAATCGCGTTCTGGACGGTCGTGATTTTTTCCGCATCTTCGTCTGGGATCTCGATGCCGAACTCGTCTTCGAGTGCCATCACCAGTTCAACCGTGTCAAGAGAGTCTGCGCCCAAATCGGCAACAAACGATTTTTCGCTGGTGACTTGGCCTTCTTCAACGCCCAGTTGCTCAGCAATGATTTTCTTAACACGTGATTCGATATCGCTCATAGTTCCCTCTAAGGGTTGTGAATTAAT
>Ga0208916_10000765_pt1 | contig 14514 bp, 16 predicted proteins | sample DEB19_08_DNA_5_FD_184523 | JGI IMG/M metagenome (GOLD analysis project Ga0208916, IMG submission 184523) | Aqueous microbial communities from the Delaware River and Bay under freshwater to marine salinity gradient to study organic matter... | ecosystem: Environmental > Aquatic > Marine >... | reverse complement strand
GTTCACAAGAACCTGACCCCACAAGAGCAAGCCGCGCACGTGGCCAAGGTCAAGCGCTATGAATCCGGTGTGGTGCGTGACCCTGTCGTCATCACCCCCGAGCACACCGTGCTGCAGATCATGGCGCTGTCTGAGCAACTCGGCATCTCTGGTTTTCCGGTCTGTGACGGCGGCAAAGTCATCGGCATCGTCACCAGCCGTGACCTGCGCTTTGAAACCCGCTACGACGTCAAGGCGCACCAGATCATGACGCCGCGTGAAAAGCTGATCACGGTCAAAGAAGGCACCTCGCCAGCCGAGGCCAAAGCCTTGCTCAATAAGTACAAACTTGAACGCCTGCTGGTCATCAACGACGACTTCGAGCTGAAAGGCTTGATCACCGTCAAAGACATCACTAAGCAAACTAATTTCCCCAACGCTGCGCGTGACGCCGCGGGTCGTCTGCGCGTAGGCGCTGCGGTGGGTGTGGGTGAAGGCACGGAAGAACGGGTTGAAGCCTTGGTTCGCGCTGGCGTCGACGCCATCGTGGTCGACACCGCCCACGGCCACAGCCACGGCGTGATCGAACGTGTGCGTTGGGTCAAACAAAACTATCCTCACATCGACGTGATTGGCGGCAACATTGCCACCGGTGCGGCTGCGTTGGCACTGGTTGAGGCCGGTGCGGATGCGGTCAAAGTCGGTATCGGCCCTGGCAGCATTTGCACCACGCGCATTGTCGCGGGCGTGGGTGTGCCGCAAATCATGGCCATTGACAGTGTGGCCACGGCCCTGCGCGGTACCGGTGTTCCTTTGATCGGTGACGGCGGTATTCGCTACAGCGGCGACATCGCCAAAGCCATCGCGGCAGGCGCTGGGACCGTCATGATGGGCGGCATGTTTGCAGGCACTGAAGAAGCGCCCGGCGAAGTTATTTTGTTCCAAGGCCGCAGCTACAAAAGCTACCGCGGCATGGGCAGCATTGGCGCCATGCAGCAGGGCAGTGCAGACCGTTACTTTCAAGAAGCCACCACCGGCAACCCGAATGCCGACAAGCTGGTGCCCGAAGGCATTGAAGGCCGCGTGCCCTACAAAGGCTCGATGGTCTCCATCGTCTACCAAATGGCCGGCGGTTTGCGTGCCAGCATGGGTTACTGCGGTTGCGCCACCATCGAAGACATGCAGAACAAAGCTGAGTTTGTCGAGATCACCTCGGCCGGCATCCGCGAAAGCCATGTGCATGATGTGCAGATCACCAAAGAAGCGCCGAACTATCGGGCAGAGTAGTGCCCCCACGCTTGTCACTTCGTGTACTGTGCTGCCCCCCGAGGGGGCTGGCCTTGCTTGGGGCGGCCCGGCGCGGCGGCCGTTTCTCTGTTTTCGGTTCTCTTTCTAACTTTTCGCACGGCGGCTCTGGCTTAGCCACTCATTTTTGATGCTTCACCAAAAAATCCTCATCCTCGACTTCGGCTCGCAAGTCACTCAGCTCATTGCCCGCCGTGTTCGTGAGGCGCATGTTTTTTGCGAAGTCCATCCTTGTGATGTGACGGATGAGTGGATTCGTGAGTACGCCAAAGACGGCAATCTCAAGGGCGTTATTTTGTCGGGCAGCCATGCCAGCGTCTACGAAGAATCGACTGACAAAGCGCCTCAGGCTGTCTTTGATTTGGGCATCCCAGTGCTGGGTATTTGCTACGGCATGCAGACCATGGCGCAGCAGCTCGGCGGCAAAGTCGAAGGCGGAACCACACGCGAATTTGGCTACGCCGAAGTTCGCGCACGCGGCCACACGGCGCTGCTCAAAGACATCGCTGACTTCAACACGCCCGACGGCCACGGCATGCTCAAGGTCTGGATGAGCCACGGCGACAAAGTCACCGAGATGCCGCCCGGCTTCAAGCTGATGGCCTCGACCGAGTCGTGCCCGATCGCCGGCATGGCCGATGAAGTCCGCAAGTACTACGCGGTGCAGTTTCATCCGGAAGTCACGCACACCGTGCAAGGTCAAGCCTTGCTGAACCGTTTCGTGCTCGACATCTGCGGCACGCGACAAGACTGGGTCATGGGTGATTACATCCAAGAGGCGGTTGCCAAGATCCGCGAGCAAGTGGGTGACGAAGAAGTCATCCTCGGCCTGTCCGGTGGCGTTGATTCGTCGGTGGCGGCGGCACTGATCCACCGCGCTATTGGCGACCAGTTGACCTGCGTCTTTGTGGACCACGGACTGTTGCGCTTGAACGAAGGCGACATGGTCATGGACATGTTCGTCGGCAAGCTGCACGCCAAGGTCATCCGCGTTGACGCCGCCGCGCAGTTTCTCGGTCATCTGGCGGGTGTCAGCGAGCCTGAAGCCAAGCGCAAGATCATTGGCCGTGAATTCGTCGAAGTGTTCAAGGCCGAGGCCGCCAAACTCAAAGCTGCTGACGCATCATCCAAAGGTGCTAAGTGGCTGGCCCAAGGGACGATTTATCCTGACGTGATCGAGTCCGGTGGCGCCAAAAACAAAAAAGCCATGACCATCAAGAGCCACCACAACGTGGGTGGCTTGCCAGAACAACTCGGCTTGAAACTGCTGGAGCCTCTGCGCGAATTGTTCAAGGACGAAGTCCGGGAACTCGGCGTCGCCTTGGGCCTGCCGCACGACATGGTTTACCGCCATCCATTCCCAGGCCCCGGTCTTGGTGTGCGCATTTTGGGTGAAGTCAAACAAGAATTTGCAGACTTGCTGCGCCGTGCTGACGCGATTTTCATTGAAGAATTGCGCAACTTCAAAGACGCCGACAGTGGCAAAAACTGGTACGAACTGACCAGCCAAGCCTTCACCGTCTTTTTGCCGGTCAAGAGCGTCGGTGTCATGGGCGACGGTCGCACGTATGAATACGTGGTGGCTCTGCGCGCCGTGCAAACCAGCGACTTCATGACCGCCGACTGGGCCGAACTGCCCTACGCGCTACTCAAGAAAGTGTCAGGCCGCATCATCAATGAAGTGCGCGGCATCAACCGCGTCACCTACGACGTTTCAAGCAAGCCGCCAGCGACGATAGAGTGGGAGTGACTTTTGTGAGCTAAGTTGTTGATTTATATGGGTTTTCAACTTACACAAAAGTTTCACGCGACACGCTAAGTCGTTGCTTTTAAACGCTTTTGGGTTTACAGTTACACAAAGAGTCGCACAGCGTTGCGGCTACTCAAAACTGTAGTTACCCAAAGCTTTATGACGCTCAAAAAAAAGCAATTTAGTGACGACGAAATTCCGCTGTTTGACAACGCCGTTCTGTACAAACGAGGCGAGTTTTGGCAGATGCGTATGTGGCTGCCTAACGAACACAAATACGCCCGTTTCAGTCTAAAAACACGAAGCAAAAGCACAGCTATCGACAAAGCTGAGAGCCATTACTACGAGCTTAAGGTGATGGAGAAGCAAGGCAAAAGCTATTTTTCAATCACCACTAAGATTGGTGTTGAGATGTTTTTGGAATACAAAAAGAAAGAAATTGGCACTCACATTGTCGTTGGCAGATACAAAACAATCAGTACACATCTAAATCATTGGCTTAACTTTATTGGCAAAGACGTAAAGCTTAAGGAATTAGAGCGCACGGATTGCGAAGATTACGGCTACAAAAGAACAAAGACAAAGAAAAACATAAAGATTAGTCAGACTACTGTTGAGAATGAACAAAGCACCATAAATGCAATGATTGCTTGGCTTTATAAGCACAAAGAAACAAACATTGATGGCTTCGACTTTAAGAAATTAAAGCGTATCGACAAAGGACTTGATGAAAATCGACGTGCCACATTTACGGATGATGAAGTACGTGACATAAGCAACGTAATTGACAAATATATAGACGAAGCAGAAAAGCAAATCGACGAAAGTGGAAATTTAATTAAAGCTATAACGGGCTACTATTTGATGATTAGCTTGCTTAGTGGATTACGCAGAGGCGAGCAATTGCAACTACGCTGGAAAGACATTACAGAATTCGAGCACAACGTTGGTGGAAAAGACGGAATTGATTTTCATTTAGTAAGAATTACTGTGCGAGCGGAAACAAGTAAAGTATTAAAGACACGAAGGTTTGTAATTAAAGATTTAGATTACTTTGATAGATTATTCAAGCTTCAATACAAACGCTTTGGTGATGAATACCGTAGTGACGACAAAAAAGACAAATTTGCTAATTCTTTAATTTTTAGGCTGAATGGTGAAAGTTGTATTACGCCACGCTCCATTGGCTACCACTTTGACAAAATTATGGAGCTAGCAGAGATTAAAGATACGGAAAATAGAGACTTAGTGCCGTATAGCTTTAGGCATTACTTCATTACAAAACGTGTCAACAGTAACTTGCCACCTGCGGCAGTAGCAGAGATGTGCGGTACAAGTATCACTCAAATTGAGAAGACTTATTACCATACAACAGAAGCGAAGATGATTAGCAACGCCTTAGCGGATTACGAGTACAAAGATGGGATGTTGATTCCTAAGTAAACTCTAATTTGCACTCAAGAACACATCAAAAAAGCCCTACAGCGGCGGTTTAGATTTCCGTTAAACCGTGTCGCAAACGGAATAGAAAACGACAGCGTTTATGGTGCCTACGTCAAATCTGAGGCAATGAGGTGCTCACAGCGGCAATGGTATGTTGTGCCTTTGTCAGTTTTTGTCTGTCACGCTCAGCTTTCAAATTCTTAGCTGCCGCATCTTTGGTTCGTTTTAGTGAGTCAATTCTCGCCTTAGCTGGTGTAAGCGGTGCGGCTGGCTTGATGGGTGATATAAACCCACGCAATTCATTTATAGTCATAATAAAGCTCCATTAAAACTATTTACCAACAGTCTTAAATGGAGCTTTGCGAAAGCTAAAAATCTCTTTACTTGGTGAATCCTGCTTTAAGTTTTTCGCTTGCTTGAGCGATGGCATCATCTAATTCGCCTGCAATAACAGCTTCTTTCAGCGTTACCAGTGTCGCAAGCAACTCATCGCCAGAGTTCAATTCAATAGCGTTCTTGCCTTTTGCCAATTCCAGTGTTTTGCTTCCGTAGCGAACAGACAGATGGATTTTTCCTGTACTGTTTGTCCAGTACCATTCCTTAATTCGCTTGGTTGCTTCAACTGTTTTACGTTCACCAGTCACCTTGTCAGTGACGTTTTTCAAACGTTTTGGAGCATAAATCTGTCCATCTCGCTGTGCAGTAGCAAACAGCAATTGCTCGTCAATTTTTCCTGCAAGTTTGTTTCTGCGAGCTACGACTGGACTAACGTTACGCTCTTTCTTGCTGGCAACCAACTTAAGCTTTGCAAAGACTGTCATATATCACCTTTTGGTAGTTAAAAAACAAACTATATAACCAAAATATCTATAGGGCAACCTGAAAAAGTCATCTCCTTTCCTTTGGTTTGTATAAATAAACACATGAGCAAACTACAGGAACTACAGGAGAGATGCCAGCAAAAGGGCTATGACAGGCTGTCACGCAGGCAGGTGCTTGCAGATTGGCTTGGAAAGGGCTGCGAACAACGTTTTGATATGGGTTTGACGCTGATGCCCAAAAAGGTGCATCACAAGCAGAAATCAGCACGATATGGGATGAAAAACCCGCAGGTACTACGTCACTTAAACAGCAGTGAGCTTGTCAGCGCCAGCAACAGGTTTGTAGAGCTTCTAAACAGGCTCACATACAAGCAAGCTTACAAACGCAACAACAAGCGTTTAGACATTGTTATGGTGACAGAGGGTGAACAAGAGCTGATTGACTTACACACACACTTTGCCATTCGCAAGCCAGAGCAGATGCCATTAAAGCAATTTGTTAGGGCTGTGCATAAAGCAATTGAATTAAGTGGCGATTTTGAAATTACAAATCCAAAATATGACGCAAATGCGGAAATTTTGGTAGACAAATACAGATACAAACTCGACTTGATTGACGAGGGTTGGATCACATACATTACAAAAAAACTTGACGGTAAAGAATTCAAAAATCTTTACCTGCCGTAGTTAAGCATTCCTGTCCTAAGTGACGCTTGCGGTTGATGGTTGAAAGCATAGAAATATGCTTAATGGCGTAGCTATGTCTAAAACAAACATCAAACAAGCAATCAAATACACAAACAATGAAACTTAACTAAAGTAGTAGAGTAAACACTCAAACAATGAGCAGTACACATCATATTTGGACAGCTACAAAGCAAATCAAAAGCAGTAGGGCAGAACTGACACGCTAAAACAAGCTACAAACGCTTGAAAGCACTGAGCGAAGCACAGGGTAGCTGGCACAGTGAAAAATAGCGTGTAGAGCTTAGAAAGCGTAAACAACCTAAGTCGCATAAATCCCACAATTTTTTCCATAAATAAAGAACCAAAGCTTTTACATATTAGCTTTGGTTTTTTGCATTTCTACGCTAAGTCGTTGAATTTATTAAGGAAAACACATTGACCAAACAAACCAAAAAAGAGGTAGGAATTGAGAAACAAAGAATTTATGCTTTAAACATAGATAAGCTTACATTTAGGAGAGCACTTATGTCCAAACAAGCCAAAACACTAACAGCACAAGAAATCCGCCGTGTGCTGGACTACGTAGCGACACGCAAGCACAGCGAGCGTAATCGTGCGATGTTGTTGACGATGTACTACGCAGGTCTTCGCGTTAAGGAGTGCGCAGCACTGCGATATGAAGACGTGCTTGATGGAGAGGGCAAGATCAAAGCGGAGATACGCTTAACGCCAGAGCAGACAAAGGGCAGTAAAGCAGGGACAGTATTTGTTAGCGATAAGCTCCGCAAAGAGCTACAGGTTTACGTTAAAGCCATTCCAGCCAAAGCACTCACTGACAAGCTTTTCTATTCGCAGAAGCGGCCAATTGATGGCTGGAATAGTAATACGCTCTGCCAGTTCTTTCACTACTTGTTTAAGAACGTGGGCATTGAAGGTGCTTCCAGTCACAGCCCGCGTCGTACGCTAATCACAAACTTGGCTGATAAAGGCGTGGGGGTGAGGGTGCTACAAAGCATTGCTCGCCACGCCAATATCAGTACCACACAGGCTTATATCGACGTTAATGACGCTATTAAACGGAAAGCTATTGAGTTAGTTTGAAAGTACTGTAACTAACATTACCTGATTCATCTCATTAAGCGTCTCAAGTATTGTTTCCTCTGAGAGCAATTTGATGTTGAAGTGATGGTCTGTAATTCCTAAATACCAGTTCTTTTTCAAGTCGTTATTTGAAATATTGAAGGAGTATTCACCGTCATTTTGAAGCTTAATATGACAATAAGTAGGCCGCTCCATACATTCCATATTTTGGTATGGGCCATCGAATTCAAACGTAATAGTGAATTCGCTTGGTGTAACACTCATACCGTAAACAGTCAATCCTAACCCTTTGACAACATCATCAATTCTTCTATGTGTGTCATAGTCTGCCGATATTTCAAAATCGTCATCAAGTTTGAGGGCTTTTTCAAAAGCACCTTTTATTATTGATTCAAGCTTTCGCTCAAATTTTGAGAGTTCAGAATGTCTTGTCATTTGATATCATTTCGCTGTTTTTTAGGTGCGGCAGCTTTCTTAGCGTCAGCAACTTTCTTAGCAACAAATTCGTCAACCTGCTTCTGTGTGACACGAGACTTAAGCAGCCCTTTGAAGTCTGTTGCTTTGAAGTCGTAGAACTTTATTTCTTCTTTGATACGTTTTAATGCGTCTGCTCGCTCTGATTGTTTGGCATCCTCAAGTTCAGCTTGTGCTTCTTTGATGCGGGCTTGAAGTTCTGCTACACGACTCATAAAAGGCTCCTTTGAAAATAATCAACTGTTCTTAAGGAAATTTTCTTTCCATTCTTTTGCTATCAGTGGAATGCGTGTTGTTACTTCACGTCCAAAAATTACCTCGTCTACATATCCCATATGTAGCATATCGATCATACGGCAAAGGTAAGAGCGCCCGCAATCCCACCAAGTAAAGTAATCGTCTACGATTAAAAGATGTTGAACTTTACGGTTGGTTGAATGTTTTAGTTCTTCCAATTCCATTCCGTCAAGTAGTGTTTCATATACCCCATCTGCTACACGACTTCCAAAAGTAGTGGTGTAGTAATACTCTTTTATTTCCCATATCGCAATAGGATTGATTACCGATGGAAAGGCGCCATCAACACGTCTGGCAAGCGTTCTTAAGGGTTGTCCGTTATGGGTAATCGTGGTAAGAGCTCGTGGATCGTAATCACATTTTAAGCCACCTAAACCTTCTTCAATTAGCATATTAACCATACCAGTTAAGAATGCATAATTCTTTTTCTCCGCTTTTTGTTTATTGAGTGGCAAAGGGCAGGTAGGTGTAAGGCGACTTTTTATCTTTTCAAATTCTATTTCTGCTGATTCTTTGTTCATCAACTGCGACTTAACAAAACCATTAAGTACTTCTGCACGGTACTCAAAATAGCCAAATAAATTTTTACCGAAGTCTGTAAGTTGCTCGTTTTCATCACAAATATGATGTGTGTCTAAGCTCAGTTCTTTGTATTTAAACTTGATATCAATTAACTTAGGTATTTTTATTGTTCCTGCTCCTCGCTCTGTGTACCCAACTTCCTGGCTAATAGTTCTGACGTTTGCCCAAAATTCTTTATGTAGTGACAGGAAACGAATTTCTGGTTTCATCTTTAGCCTTAAGTTATTGCAAGAACTTCATTTGCCTCTGATACGGCAAAGTTGATCGAAAAGATCATATCACTAAAGAACTTTTTTTGGCAACTGAGCTTGCTCTTATGTGCTGTGTGCCTGTAAAATTGAGCTATGACGCAAGCATCTACCTTAGCTCGAACACAGATTGACCTCTTCATCGTAGAGTCTCAACGACTTGAGTCGACATCCATAATTAACGCCGACAAGCCATTCAAAACTCAATTGTTGAAGTGGATAGGCAACAAGCAAAAGCAAGCTCCTGACATCATTTCCTTTTTCCCAAAGAATTATGGTACCTACATTGAACCTTTTTTAGGTAGTGGCGGTGTACTTGGTGTGCTTGCTCCTAATGCCGCAATTGCTTCTGACATCTTTGAGCCTCTTATTGATATTTGGAAAACTCTTGATAGGAATAAAGAGCTCTTAAAGAAGCAATATGAAGATCGTTATTCCTTGGTTCTTAAGGTTGGAAAAAAGGAAGCCTACGATACTATTCTTGCTTCTTATAATAAGAATCCAAATAGCGCTGACTTTGTATTTTTAACTCGTTCTTGCTACGGTGGTGTTGTTCGATTTAGGAAATCAGATGGCTATATGTCCACACCTTGTGGTGCACACGACCCTATTAGTCCAGAAAGTTTTGCTAAAAGAGTGGATGTATGGAGTAATCGAACTTTTGGTACTAAGTTCTATCATCAAGACTTTTCTAAGTCGTTTGATATGGCAAAGAAAGGCGATTTAATTTATTGCGATCCGCCTTACGTTGATTCACAGGCAATTCTTTACGGAGCGCAGTCCTTTAATCTAATTAAACTTTTTGATTCTATCAAGGAGGCTAAAGAGCGCGGCATTTATGTTGCTTTAAGTATTGATGGAACGAAGTTTTCTGGTGAAAAGCTCTGTGATGTTTCAATTCCTTTAGGACTTTTTAAGAGGGAAGAGTTTGTAACTGTGGGCCGTTCTATGCTCAAGCGATTTCAGATGGATGGCAAAACACTTGAATCGCACGAGGTAACAGATAGGTTGTTACTTACCTACTAATGAGCACGTTTTTTCGTCACACAGCGTGTAACCAAAAAATTTGTTAAGCTTTGAAGTTGAACATATTTTCGTTTTATTAAGCCATCATATGTTACCAAAATTTACACAAATGTTACACACTCAATTTTCACTGGTGCAACCCATTGATTTTATTAGGGTTTTTACCTGTGTATGTATTGAGTGGGAATAAACTAGAAACCTGTGGTGGATCGCGCTGTCTTCAGCGCGCCACCTGCGCCACCAGTTTGACCCCCAGCGCGGTGCACACACGGGCGATCGTGTCAAAGCGGGGTTGTGAGTCAGGTCGAAGGGCTTTATAAAGTGCTTCCCGTGTCAAGCCTGACGCCTTGGCAATTTCGGTCATTCCACGGGCGCGGGCAATGTCTCCAAGTGCAGCGGCCAGCAAGGCTGGGTCGTTGTCCTCAAGCACAAGAGTCAGATATTGTGCGACAGCCTCATCGTCCGGTAAGTACTTTGCCATGTCAAAGTCAGGCAGGTCAGCAACATTGATTTTTTGGGTCATGAATTTTCTCCGTTAAATGGTTTTTGACAGGGAGATGGCCGCCGCAATATCTGCTTGCTGGGTGGACTTGTCGCCGCCTGCTAGCATCACGATCAAGACGTTGCCTTGCTGTATGTAATACATGCGCCAACCGGGCCCGAAGAATTCACGCATCTCACACACGCCTTCGCCCACCGCCTTGACGTCCCCCAAATTACCCAACATGGCTTTGCGCAGTCTGGTGGCCAAGCGCCGCTGGGTTAGACCGTCTTTGAGACTATCCAACCATTCGGTGAATTCCGGAAGGGGTTTGACTATAAACATGCGGTCAGTGTAATCACTTGTTCACACATCAGCAAGCGCCAGCCTTGCCCAACGCGGTCAGGCTCCGAAAGGACTTCTGTCTCTCACGCGGTCATAATTATCAACACGGCCTAGCCAAGCATCACCCCGAAGGAACCTCTACATGACCACAACGCTCAAAATCGATTTTGTCTCAGACGTGGCATGCCCGTGGTGTGTGATCGGTCTCAGAGCGCTCGACCAAGCGCTGGCTCGTGTCAGCCCAGACGTCACGGCCGAACTTCACTTTCAGCCGTTTGAACTGAACCCAACCATGGGGCCAGAAGGCCAAGACATCACCGAGCACATCACGCAGAAATATGGCATTTCTGTAGCGCAAGCAGAGGCCAACCGCGAGGCGATTCGCCAACGCGGTGCCGCACTGGGCTTCACCTTCAGCGGCACCAATGCGGCCGGTGGTGGGCGCAGCCGGACCTACAACACCTTTGATGCGCATCGGCTGCTGCACTGGGCTGAATCAGCAGGCGAGGGTCAGCAAAAGGCCTTGAAGGAAGGGCTGTTCAAAGCCTATTTCACCGACGGTGAAAGCCCGGCGTCGCATGACGTTTTGTTGAAGCTGGTGGCCGAAGTGGGTTTGGACGCAGTCCGTGCCGCCGAGATTCTAAACTCAGAGGACTACGCCGCAGAAGTTCGAGAGCGCGAACAGTTCTACCAATCCCAGGGGATACATTCCGTCCCGGCGATCATCATCAATGACAAACACCTGATCTCCGGTGGTCAACCAGTTGAAGTCTTTGAGCAGGCTTTGCGGCAGATCGCAGCGCAGGAGTAAGGGTCAATGGCAGGGACTCTGAGCGTCTAACTTTATTGCTAGAGAACAAGGGAATTCCCGGATTTCATTCAATATGTAGCCTCATAGGATTAACTCGCTGGCAAATTTGCCGGTGCGTCCCTATAAAGCTCAAATGAAGGAGACACGGTGTTCACATCAAAGAGACAACTCGCGGTAGTAATGCTCACAGGGGCTTTGGCCCTGATCACCAGTCCCATAGTTCTAGCGCAAACATACCCGTCGAAGCCCATACGGATGATCGTGCCGTTCCCTGCGGGCGGCACCACGGATGTAGTGGCGCGAATCATTGCGCTGCGCATGACCGAGTCAATGGGGCAGCCGGTGTTGATTGAGAATCGCGCTGGTGCGGGCGGCGCGATCGGCGCTGACTTGGTCGCCAAGGCCGCGCCAGACGGCTACACAATCCTGATGCACAACCTGACGTTCCCCTTGTCGTCGGTCGCGCAAACGCTCAACAAGCGCTCGCCGTTCAATGTCGATACAGATTTTGCGGGTATCTCCATCGCCGTTTATGTGCCGTTTATTCTGACCGCCAACCCCGGCGTTCCGGCGAAGGACTTGCGAGAAGTGGCCGCTTTGCTACGCGCCAACAAAAATCTCCAATACAACTACGGCTCAACGGGTCCGGGTTCAGCCGTTCATGTGCTTGGCGAAACTTTTAAGCGTGATGCCAAAGTCGACATGGAACACGTCGCCTTCAAGGGAGCTGCGCCCTTGAAGCAAGAGCTGCTGTCAGGTCGTATTCAGATTGGCGGCGATCAGCTGTCGACATCACTTGCAGAAATTCGGGCGGGCACGCTGAAAGCCATCGCCACCACGGCATCGCGTCGGATTGCAGTGTTGCCAGATGTTCCGACCGTGCGTGAACTCGGCTACCCAGACCTAGAACTTGAAGGCTGGAATGGTTTGTTTGCACCGGCTAAAACTCCCCGGGACATCATCGACCGCTTGCAGCGGGAAGTGGTCGCAGCCGTACGCCATCCGGATGTGGTCAAGCGCCTGAATGATCTGGGCGCTGAACCGGCTGGCTCAACCCCGGCCGAGCAAGATGCTATCTTGCGCCGGCAGATGGATCAATTTCGCGCGGTGATCCGTGAGATGAAACTCGATTAATCTCAGTTATTTCACGCCAAGACCGCTGACCAAAAGCAGTCTTGGCTTATCCTCTCACCCATGTATTTACCCTCATATTTCAAAGGCGAGTGGGCTGAGCATGCGGCTCCGCTGATCCGGGCCGACCCGTTTGCCAGTCTCATCAGCACGGACGACACCGGCTTGCCTTTTGTCACCCATTTGCCCTTGCTATTGCAAGATCAACCGGAGACGCCAGAGGGCGCTTCACCGGTGTTACTGGGGCATGTGGCACGCGCTAATCCGCATTGGCGTTACTTGCAGGCTCGGCCTAAAGCGGTGGTGACTTTTTTGGGTGCGCATGCGTATTTGTCGCCGCAGGTGTACCCCGACTTGACGCGTGTCCCGACTTGGAACTACTTGGCTGTGCATTGCACGATTGAGGCCGTGATCATTGACGAGCCTGCTGCCAAAGACGCCTTGCTGAAAAAACTCATTGGTGATCATGAGCCGGCTTATGCGGCGCAATGGCGCTCGTTGGATGCCGATTACCAACGCAAGATGTTGGCCGGCATCGTTGGCTTTGAGCTGCGCGTGACGGCATTTGAATGCAAGCTCAAGCTCAACCAGCACCGACCCGAAGCGCATGACGCCACGCTGCGCATGTACGAGTCGGGCAGCAGCCACCAACGCACGCTGGCCGAATGGATGGTCCGGCTGAAGAACCGCAAATCATGAGCCCAACAGAAGAGCGTGACGTCGAGATGATGCGGGCCGCCTTGGCTGAAGCACGTTCTGCGATGGCCGCCGGTGAAGTGCCGGTGGGTGCGGTGGTGGTCAAGGACGGGCAGATCATTGCCACCGGACGTAACTCTCCGATCGGTGCCCACGACCCGACAGCGCACGCTGAAGTTGTCGCTTTGCGCGCGGCAGCCAAGGCGCTGGGCAATTACCGGCTGGATGACTGCGAGTTGTATGTAACGCTCGAGCCCTGCGCCATGTGCAGCGGCGCGATGTTGCAGGCTCGGCTCAAGCGGGTGGTGTTTGCTGCGACAGAGCCGAAAACAGGCGCGGCTGGTTCGGTGTTGAACCTCTTTGCCGAAGCACGCATCAACCACCAAACCGACGTTCAGGGCGGCGTTCTGGCTGAAGAAAGCACGGCTTTGCTGCAAACATTTTTTAGCGAAAGGCGCGCTGTGCGGCGTGAAGAAGCACGGCTCAACCATCCGCTGCAAGACATCGCGCTGCGCACGCCCGATGCGGCCTTCAACGCTTTGTCCGACTACCCATGGCTGCCGCATTACATCAGCGACTTGCCTGCATTGGCGGGCTTGCGCATGCATTATTTAGACGAGCAGGGCGAACTCGATGACGCACAGGCACTGACGTTTCTTTGCCTGCATGACGGCACGCGTTGGAGCTATCTTTACCGCAAGATGATTCCGGTATTTTTGGCCGCAGGCCACCGCGTGGTCGCACCCGACCTGATCGGTTTCGGCAAAAGCGACAAGCCCAAGAAAGACAGTTTTCACCATGTCGATTTCCACCAGCAAACGCTGCTTGAACTTATCGAGTGGCTTGATCTAAAGAACGTGGTGTTGGTGGTTCCAGACGGCATCGGCGTGCTGGGTCTCAGCTTGCCGATGGCTGCGGCGCAGCGTTACAGCGGCTTGCTGACTTTGAGCTTCTTGCCCGCCACCGGTATTGAAGAATGCGCAGCCTACAACGCGCCGTTTGTCGACAACGGACACCGCGCTGCATTGCGGGCGTTTCCTCGCATGGTGCTGGAGTCTGCTGAGCAGGCGGATGCGGCTCATGGCCCTTGCTTGCATTTGCCACCAACCGGATATGTCTTGCCCGAGCATGGCACAGCCCTGGCGGCCGAGGCGGTTCGGTTTTTCAGCAAGCAGCCGATGGGATAATTACCCTCGTGAAAAAACATATCTACATCTACTCTCCGTCCAGCGCCGTGCGCGACAAAGCCAGCTTCAAACGCGGCATCGCCCGCCTGAAAACCTTGGGCCATGAGGTCGAAGTGGATGAGTCCGCCTTGGCCAGCCACCAGCGCTTTG
>Ga0208916_10000764_pt1 | contig 14520 bp, 13 predicted proteins | sample DEB19_08_DNA_5_FD_184523 | JGI IMG/M metagenome (GOLD analysis project Ga0208916, IMG submission 184523) | Aqueous microbial communities from the Delaware River and Bay under freshwater to marine salinity gradient to study organic matter... | ecosystem: Environmental > Aquatic > Marine >... | reverse complement strand
GATGTTCAAATTCCCCGCCTTTCTTCAATCCGGCTACAAACGTTTCTACTGTATCGTCTACGTTAATTAAACTGATGTCTTTTCCGTAATTATATACTAATAATGTCATACGTAATAAATCTACTACCAATGGGTAAGATATTTTTTGCAATATGGGATTTGTCGGTGAATAGTCGGTCATGTAATATTATATAAGTAAGCCTATAATATTATATTTTCCAATATTTCTAGGCAGTTACACCATTGAAGAATTAAATCCGCACAGCGGATTCATTCTTCAAGAAAGATGCCAGAACGATTTGAAATCAAGCGCCCCGTAGGGGTGCGGTTTTATACCAGCGAAGATTTAAAATGGTACGCTCCATAGGAGCGTCATTTCAAAACGTTACTGGTATCTGGTCATTGAAGAATTAAAATGTCCCATTTTAATTCTTCAATGGTTTAAATCTTCGCTGGTATAAATGCCAAACCGCTTCCCATTATATCGGTATATATATATCTTATAATATATCGGTATACATTATAAGACATGTATACCGATTTAGGACAACCTTCCATTTATGCACACGTCCTCGGTGGTGCACTTGTATTTACAGTTGTGATATTTGTATTTTGGAATATCGCTAGACTTCAAGACATTGACCTATATAAGAAACTCGTACTCATGCTTCTAATTAGCATTTCTATCGGTATACACGGTCTGTCACATTTTTGGTTAGAAAACCGTTCTAATCATTGTGCAAAACGGGTTCGGTTTGCGCTATGATAAAGTATAACTAAAATTCTGGTTCGTGTTTTTTAAATAAACACCCCTGTTTTGTTAGATTATAGACTGATGTTATTATATTTGGGTCTTGTAGATGAGATACGTCCATCCATATTTTTATAATGCAAAAATTCTTTTTGGGCGAAATTGTAATACCATTAATGTTCTTACAGTATTCCGGGTTTATACATAACGTTTCTCCACACAATAATAGAAGCAATGTCTTCCATACCTCAGGAGCATGTTTATTTATAATTTTATAGGAGAAACAACCACCGTTTCTATTTTTTGGGTCTTCCCACATGGGAGTAATTCCATCTCGCATTACAAACAACATGCAACTTTTGATAATATTATCGTGTATTGAATTATTCAACGATACAACCTTTTCTGCCGCATCAATACCACTGAATATTGCAGAATAACTGGATACGTCCCAGTTTTTATCGTGTGGTAAATGGTAATATAAATTCCATTTACCATTCAAGTTGTGTTGTTGGGCAGGACTACTCAATGCATCCATCGTGACTAAACCCGTAAATTATATAGAGAAAAATCTTTATATGATTTGTTGCTTATATAACGTGATATATTACATTTCTATATCCATGTCTGTTTCTTGATCAAATGTATAGTTTTCTCTGGTCGTTTCATCATCGTCTTGCGTGTTTTTATCTAAATCCGGGTTTACTATGTATGTAATTGGTACCAAATCGGGTAAATCGTCATATGTTTCATCGCGTTTATTAATCACATCATCTTCTTGCACATTTGTATCTAAATCCGGGTTTACTATGTATGTAATTGGTACCAATTCGGGTAAATCGTCATATGTTTCATCGCGTTTATTAATCATATCATCTTCTTGCACATTTGTATCTAAATCCGGATTTACTATGTATGTAATTGGTACCAAATCGGGCATATCATCGTCGCTTTGATCTTCCTCCGTTTCTTCCTCCGTTTCTTCCTCCGTTTCTTCCTCCGTTTCTTCCTCCGTTTCTTCCTCCGTTTCTTCCTCCGCCTTTTCCTCGGCCGCCATAGGATAAACGGTGACTACTTTATATGTTTCATTGTGCATGTAAATATGTTGATTACATCTTAATGTAAACATATTGATACAGTTGTCCATAATGTTGATCTTGTATCTATTATCAAATACATATTCTCTATGTCTTCGCCCGAATACTTGTTGAGGTGGATTATGTTCTAAATATCTTTTTACAAATAACGGTGTCAATATGCGGTTTGTCTTACAGTACATATTTTTTGGCAATTCAATTAATATTTTTGATGACATGGCCGGGTGAGTATATTCAATGGTTAAAAAATGTAGCTGTCCCGCTGAAAACGGCAAATCATATTCCAGACGCAAATCATATTTTGTATTAAAATAGGGTGCATATAGGTAATTGCCGAATACTTTCATTACTACCAATGTCTCATCTACATTCGCAGTACACCTAGCCATCGCTGCATTACACGCGTGATCTTTGCATTGGTTATATAGATCGTTCACTGATATATCAGTATGTTTTTCTGTGCCAATATAATGGTACTTTTCCGAATAAGAATATTTCTCACCTAGCACCAGCTGTTGGTTATTCTCCTCAACGGTTGTAATTGAAATCCAGTTATTGCCATAAGGTTCAATCTTATATTCATTTAACTTAGCCATTGTATAGTTAACTGCATAGCAAACCCGATCAGTGTATTCACGCACGAAAGGATATGTAACGTACAAGTATTCTGCTTTCATTTCTACCCGAGCCTTTAACCAAAATAAGCTTGTTATTAGCTTTATACAAATATCAGCAAACGTTAACTTTTGTAATTTGTCTAATGAACCCCGAATGAATGTCATAATTGTGTCTGCATTAAATCCGAGTAATCCTAATACAATAATCAATGATGCTTCCATAAATGTCATACCGATTACGAATTAGCGTATGCTTATCTTTATATTTCTTTCATTATATTGATGATGTATAATAAAATTGAAAATACTTATTGTGCTTGCAAAATACACAACTAAAACCATATATAAGTTATGTCTATTGCAAAGTACTTATGTCTTGCTGCGGGTGTGTATGTTGCCACAGTAGCATATACATTCGCGACAATGCCAATTTCCGCCCATCTCGCATTAACTTATTGGAAATTAACATCACAACCCACTCTTACGGATAAGATGAATGGAATTTTGTCCTCGTTATTTACAATTACAACATCAGATACACGCGCGGTTCAAGTCTGGACAAAATCATCAAACACGCCATCTGGTCTATTTGGGGCTGTGTTTAACATTGTAACCATTCCATTTCAATTTATTTCGCAATCATCGTTGGCTGGTTGGATTTACAGTTATACCCATAACGTTTCCGCGTCAATGAGTTCAAATACCAATATAGGCTTTGTGCAAACCGCCAAAACGGCCAGTTTGGTGGAGCGTATCGCTATATTCTTCTCCTCACAAAACTTTACATTCTTTGTACCGCTCGCAAATACAAAGAGCACCCAACTTTCCGTTCACATTCCACATTGGAGTGAACACCTCGCTAAGAGTGTAGGCATTTCGGTTGGAATGTATTTGTTATCGCATGTATTGGCAAACACATTACACGCGGTAAGTAGTTCGTTATTTTAGAAGATGGGTAAAATATCAGCATAATGTGTAAGCAAACATAAAGATTATATGTTCTATTATAATATATATGGTCAAAAATACAAAGGGTTTATTTTTATTTCATCGTGATTTTCGCATCGAAGATAACAGCGGAATAAATCGGGCGATAGAACTGTCAGATGAACTATACACTTGCTTTATTTTTACACCAGAACAAGTTGGGCGATCAAATGCATATAGATCCAACAATGCTATCCAATTCATGATTGAAAGTTTAGTTGAATTAAATGAGAGTATAAAATCAAAGGGAGGAGAACTTATGTGTTTTTACGGAAAACAAGTGGACATTTTGAAGTCATTGATAGAGGTTCTCAAAATAGATGCAATATATTATAATCGTGATTACACTCCGTATGCAATTGAACGTGACAATGCCACCAAAAAGTTATGCAAAGATCTCGGCATAGTATGCCAAACATTCGCTGATTATTACTTATTTGAACCAGGAACGGTACTAGCAGACAGCAGCCGAGCCGCATTCAAAAAATATACTCCCTTTTATAATACCGTCATTAATTTAAATGTAAGAGAACCTGTTGTAAAGCGTGCTTTTAACTTCATTAAGCCCGTAGGTTCTCATCTCTTAGATAAAATTTTATTAAATGATGCAATGAAAATGTTTGTGAAACCAAACCAGGAGGTCCTTGTCCACGGCGGGCGTAAGGCGGGCAAAGTGCGAATGGCAATCGCATTGCGTGACCAAAAAGATTATGACCGCACCCGAGATTTTTTTACAAAACAAACCACCCATTTGTCTGCCTATATCAAGTTTGGTTGTGTATCTATACGCGAAGTATATAGTATCATTAACAAGAAATTTGGAACGACACACGGCATCATACGAGAACTTATATGGCGTGAGTTTTTTGCACACGTGTTATATGCTTATCCTGAGGTAGTGGGGAATTCATACCAGCCCAAGTTTCGCAGATTGGCGTGGACTAACAACCAATCCTATCTGGAAAAATGGAAGTCTGGACACACCGGGTTTCCGCTGGTAGATGCATGTATGCGAGAACTAAACACAACTGGTTATATGCATAATCGTGGACGAATGATGACTGCCAGTTTTCTGATAAAAACATTATTGATTGATTGGAGAACCGGAGAACAGTATTTTGCAAAACAGTTAACGGATTATGATATTGCGTCTAATAACGGAAATTGGCAGGGCATAAGTGGTACAGGCGTAGATATGAAACCCTATTTTCGCGATATGAACCCGTGGATACAAAGTCATAAGTTTGATATCCGTGCAGAGTATATTAAAAAGTGGGTGCCTGAACTATCCAGCGTCCTTCCGGCGGATATTCATAAATGGGATATTAAGTGTGAAGACCCCAAATATAAAAATGTGCACTATCCCAAGCCGATTGTTGATTATGATGACCAAAAAGTGAAAATGTTGGCGATGTATGGACGGGCGTTGCGATAATCAACAAGTGAAGATGTAGAATAAAATCTATCAGTTTTATATAATACATGGCGAAATCAACAAATAAGCGTAGTTATAGAAAGACTAGACGCAATAGAAGGCAAAAGGGTGGAACCAACGCATCAAATACAGTTTCCAAAAAGCCAGCAGCAACCAAATCGCATAGTACAATAACCAAAATACATAGACCATTAGATAAGATTTATATGACATTGCCTGAAATACGACGCACAATAGAAACAACTAATAAAGAGTATTGTGGATATATTGACAAACGCCTAAACTATGTGCTTACTCATATTGGTCCAGAAAAAACTGAAACTTCACGTGGCACATGCAATCAAGTAAAGGCACCAATAATATGGCACACACATAGCAGCGCAAGTAAATATTATCCTAGCATTGAAGATATCAATAAAGTATTAAAATACACTGAAATAAATACTAGTTATATTTACACTCAGCATGGCTATTGGACATTAAATTACAGAGGTGAACGTATATTAACAGACATTGAAATGCAAGCTGCGAATGATATTCTTCACAAATTTTATATTAATGCTGCTAATGGACGTGAATATAATGTGGACGAAATTAACGTTTTGGTTAGTAGCATTAATAGTGCAATCGGTGAAGGATTTATTAGTTGGACAGATTGGTCAGAAAAAAATACATAAATTAAATTATAAACATTGCATCGTAAATTTTTATAATAGGGCTTTTTGTTTATTTTTGCGACTAAGAACACCATTCTTTCGCTAGGTTAGTCATGAAGTCTCCGCCGGGTTTGTAAATTTCCATCAATTCATATGGATGTTGGTAATATTTTTGTAGCAAGTATAACAAGTTGCGGAATACACTTTCGCTGTACGCAATGCTGTGGACTTCTAATGCGTTACACGGAACGCCATATTCAATGTGGCGTCTGGCATTTAAATCAATTGCTTCTTGCAATAGCTCGCACGTTATCGGAGCGTTTACGTCCGTATGCAATTGCCCAAATAAATAATATTTTCCCATTGACCACGATGACCTGGTCGTCGCCATATATTCTTTAAGGGCAATCGTATTTATTCCGACGAAATCGTGCTTGAACTTGCGTGTAATGTAATCATTTAATTGGAACAAACTGGGGTTTACTGCACCGACAAACGGCTGTCCGGTCAAATAATCGTTGGGGATATCTGGCAATTTAAATTCACTCATTTTCTATTATGGATGCATTCAGATTTAATATAAAAAAGTTTTCAATTTTTCAGTAGGTGTATGTATCTTCACATTTTAACACCGATTTTTGATATTTTGCTCAATAAAACAATTCAACTATTTCTATTGTTTTATCAGTTGGATTATCTATCCAATATTGAATTTGTTGTTTCAATATCTCTATGCGTTCTTCCCATTCGGTTTGTTTGTTTTTTATAATTAGCATTACACCTTGTTTATTTAACCTCCAACATGATTTTATTAATGCACCATCTTGATTAGTGTAAGCATCTGGATTAAAGCGAATGAAGACGATTGGTCTATGTTGTAGATCTTTCGATATTTGCATCAAACGTTTATGCTCGCAACTACAATCGTAATCGGTGTGCTTGTTTTCATCAATTTCAGCAATAATAATGTGAGACCCCATATCTAATAACAAATCCGGACGACGAAGCGAACAACCATCTTGGACTTTTTTATCAGCGACCCACGTGAACCCCGTAAATGTTTGGGTTATTCTGTCTACTACATCTCTTTCTTTTGTTTTATAGTTGCGTGATACTTGAATTTCAGGACATGATTGAATGCAACAAGGTAGGCAATAACCATTATATTTTGTAGTACCTCTTGTTTCACACATTGGAGTTTTACATAATTGTGATCCACCACATTCTTTGCATCGTGATTTTTGTTTTCCGTGTTCGCAAAAAGCGGATCCTCCGCAGTCTTTACATTGTGATTTGTTTCTGCCGTGTTCGCATATAGACGCTCCACCGCAGTCTTTACATCTACATTTTTCTCTGCCGTGTTCACAAATAGAAGCACCGCCACAATCTTTACAATGCGATTTTACTCTGCCGTGTTCGCAAATTTGAGAGCCCCCACATTCTTTACATTGTGATTTGTTTCTGCCATGTTCGCATATAGACGCTCCACCACATTCTTTGCAATCCGATTTTCGTCGATTGTGATTGCATAAAGCGGATCCACCACATGCTATACATCTTGCTTTATGTTTGCCGTGTTCGCAAAAACGAGAGCCGCCACATTCTTTACATAATACTTTATGTTTGCCGTGTTCGCAGAAAGCCGATCCATCACATTCTTTACAGGTTGTTTTTTGTTTGCCGTGTTCGCAAATGCCTAATCCTCCGCAGTCTTTACACGTATATTTGTCTTTGCCATGTTTGCAAAAACGAGAACCACCGCAGTCTTTACATCTTGAGTTTACTCTGCCATGTTCGCAAATAGACGCTCCGCCGCAGTCTTTACATCTACATTTTTGTCTGCCGTGTTCGCATTTGTATGACCCTCCACCCGTCTTTACATACTGATTTTCATCTGCCATTTTCACACTTACTAGTTGAGTTTTATATATTATATTGTTTTGAATAAAAAGTTTTCAATTTTCAGTGAACCGAGGTTATATGTGATATTTTGTTACGATTTGTTATATTTTTTGATACAATTCGTAAAAAATTGAAAAGCTTTTATGATGCTAACTAATTGCATCAAACCCCAACAAGGTATTTAATTTCAAGAGTTCAAGAGTTTAAGAGAATGTCAACAATCGCACTTACCAACGCTGCCGGCGGTGAACGTGTCCAGGAAATAGTGGAAATCGTTACTCCACAAGTAAATATTGTGGTTCCGACTTCCAAATTAGAAGTTACCCCCATCACCACTACGGTAGACTATCTGTGCAGACAGCTTGCCGACAAAAGTATAAATTTAAGACCAAGCTACAACCGTTCATACAAGTGGTCAATGAAGAAGTTTCGGTCATACATCACCCACGTATGGAAACACGCCGCTATGTTACAGTCACTCACGCTGTACCAGTTGCAAGAGGAAGACGAATACGAGTACGAATGCATTGACGGGCAGCACCGCTTGGCTGCACTGAAACACTTCTACGAAGTTTCTCCAATCAGTGAATTGCACTCGCCCGACAACATGGTCTACATTGATGCTACTGGAACCGTCGGTACGGAGGAAGTGCAGGTAGCCTTGTTTTACAAGGAAACCCAGGCAACGCGTGATTGGAAAGAGCGAACTGGACGCTACGTTCAATATCTCAATACAGTACCCGGGCTTATGAAAGCATTCAATCGCATCGCTGTCCAATTACAAACAATTACATCTCCATTGAGTATTTCAGACAAAAAGCGCATCTTTACCGATTTGCAACAAGGGGTCAGGGTAACCGGCGACGACCTGTTCCGCAACCTACCCATTCGTTTGGTAGAGGAGATTGACGCCGAGGTCAGACCCGACTACAAAGAAACGGTCCTCCCCAGGCTTACAACCAAGCCATCTCAGTATGCCATTCACTGGTTAATTCGTTTCTACCATCTCTCGTGCAAGCGTGATGTGACTGCTGCTAGCCATGCAACTCTTATGTTCAAAGATATGCCAGACGCGATGATTAGTGACTGCTTAAAATCTGGTTCCCCCGACCAATCCGAGTTCGCCTACGACATTGCAGGATACGAACAGTTCAAGCGCGATATGGCTAGGTTGTCAACCTTCTGTAAAGAATGTTCAAACCTCCCATCACAGCCCAAATTGCCGCCCATCACGATGCACGCAGTCTATGCTCATTTCAGCAAAATGGACGATGCAGAGTATGATGCGAACTTGCCAATCGTCGTTAGTTGGATGGACCGCGGTCAATCGGACTTCCTATCTGTGGTCCAGTCTCGCGTAAGCATTGAGTTGCCCGAGGTAGGCCTTATCAACAAGGTTTGGGAGAAAACCGCCAATGACGTGGCGTTTGATGACAAGAAACGCATCTACTGTATCTCAGTGGAAGTACTAAATGAGTACACCGAATGCAGAGTTATGCGCCCAGTGCAGCCAAAACAAAAAAGCCTCAGAAAAAACCTCACCAAAAATATCAAAAAACGTGTATGGGACAAGTACTACGGCTGTGATAAAAACATTGTATCTTGCTATGTGTGTGACATCAAACAACTAGACCGTAATGACACGCGTAGCTATGATTACGCTCACATTATCCCTCACGCAGATGGTGGAGCAGTCGCGGTTGATAACCTGGTGCCGATATGTCTCTCGTGCAATTCGGAGATGAAAACACAAAATCTACACGAGTTTCAGAAAAAACATTACCAAGAAGTATATGCCAAAAATAACTTATAAAAACAAACAAAAATAACTTATAAAACAAACAAAAACAACGCTGTGACAAATTGTATTTTTTATTTAGCATATACTTTTGACATAACTCAATGTGCCGCTGTACGTTAAGTTACATTGTCCATTTTTTATTCTCTCCAATTATTAAACAAAAACGACCATTCCTTCCAATATCATACAATCCACACCCACCGCATTTCACGTTGCCAGATGGTCAAATAACCCTTACGCAAATGGCGCTTGGTCCCAACTTCTGGTAGGTGGTAAACCTAGCGACAGAGAACAATTAGGCAAACCGATATCAAAATCATTTATTCTTGCGGGCGAAGCCACTGTGCCTGACTTTCCGTCACAAGTGCACGGCGCATATGTATCCGGTAAACGTGCCGCAAAATGGTGTTTAGAAACCATACAATCAGCTTGTACCTCCGATAAACCAATATTGGTCGTGGTCATTGGTGCCGGCGCCGCTGGAATTAGTGCCGCGGAAACCATTCATAAATCATTTAATAGTGGTCCATACGCAGTTTCCCACAAAGTAATCATAGTTGAAGCACTTGACCGATTGGGCGGAAGAGCGACCACCATTTCTATGGGCGATGGCATTCATATTGACGCCGGGGGAACTTGGCTGCAACAATACAATTCCAATCCTCTTGTGAAAGAAGCGTTACGTCTAGGACTAACTCTCATTCCAACCGATTTTATGCACCCATATGCATCTTGTGCAGATGGACCCGTTTCAGTTGATGAAATAAACACAATGGTATTACAGATTGAAACCGCCGCACAACGGTATCACGAAACGGTAGATTCGGATAGCTCAGTAATGCAAATTATTGACGATATAATACGCCCGATTTACCAAGATAATCCGCGAATGTTAAAAATAATTGATTTAACTATCGCCGAAATTATGGCGGATACGGGCATACAATTGAACACGCTGTCATCCAAATATGGTCTAGAAGAGCCGTCTTATGTCGGCGAAGGCGACCATTACATCAAGGAAGGGTTTTCGGCATTGTGGTCAGGAATTGCAGAGGGAATTGAAGTCCGATACAATACTCCAATCAAGAATATTGACTGGACCGACGCAGTAACTCTAACAATGGCAACTGACGAAGTAATTGTTGCGGATTATTGTATTTGCACCATACCCATATCGGTTATGCAAGACGCCGCCAATAACACGAGCAAAATTTTAACAATTCATCCTCCGTTGCCAACTGAACACTTGGACGCGTTACGCCAGATGAAGATGGCGATTTGCGATAAAGTTATCCTACGATTTAGTGACCGATGGTGGCCGACCGCCACGTCTGGCAACAATATACTGAAATGGTACGGCGACGGCAAATATGGCAACTCATTTACGGATATGCTGGATGCCACAGATGGCGTTGGTTCTCCGACCGTAGTTTTGTATATGATAGGGGCAGACAACATAGCAACTTGTATGGAAGGAAAAACCGATCAGGAAATTGCAGACGGCGCATATGAGGCATTGTGTAAATGGGCAGTGATGGTTAAATAGATTATAGTAAAAAACTTAGATATAATTATTTTAGCCAGTCTATATAACAATATAGACAATGTTTGGTTCTCGTATGATTGTCGCAATGACCGCTGTTTTTGCACTATTTGCACCTCTCAACGTCTATGCCGAGACATTCTGTCCAACCGTGACTAATCCAAATGCGGATCGTAGGCAAGATAAGAATACGTTACGTATAATGCAGTATAATGTGGAGTGGTTGTTCACAGATTACTATAAAAATGCCGATTGTCCTGGTGCGGGGTGTACTTGGCAAAACGAAACCATTGCCCAAACGCATATTCAGTACGTCGCAAATGTCATTAATGATGTACAGCCTGATATAATGAACTTATGTGAGGTAGAAGGCTGTGATGAATTAGACGAACTGATAAAACAAACGTCGTCGGAATATAACCCGTATTTGATACAAGGATCGGACACATCTACTGGACAAAATGTCGGAATGCTAACCAAAATCAATCCATCAGTTAGTCTATACAGAACAGAAGAACGCGTGGGTTATCCGGTTCCTGGGTCAAAGTGTGGGTATAACGGTTCGCCCGGAACATCGGGTGTTACTAAACACTATATTACTGAATTCCATTGGTCTAATATGAAGGTTCTCTATATTGGTCTCCATTTGCTCGCATATCCTACGGATACAACGCGGTGTGCGGAGAGAGAAGCGCAGGCGACGGTTATACAAAATGTAATTGTTCCTTATATACAAAAGGGGTATGAGGTGATAGTAATGGGAGACTTTAACGATTTTGATGAAGACCCATTAGATGCAAATAATAACACGCCCATATCCCACGTGCTTGATATTGTGCGTGGAAAAAATACAAATGTATACAAGTTGTACAATGTTGCGACGTCTATTGCCAAATCGGAACGTTATTCGGATTGGTGGGATAAGAATGGAGACTGTAAATCCACACCCAACGAGTTCTCCACAATTGATCATCTGTTGGTGACACCGGGATTGCAAACAAAAATAAAGAGTGCATATTATTACCACAAATATGAAGAGTTTTGTGGAACATATAACTCTGACCACTACCCATTAATTTTGGAACTGGGTATGTAATGTCAACCTTGATTTTTACACTATTTATCCCATCTTCATTGAAAAATTGAATGTTTTCATTGAAATGCAATTGCAACTAATTCAACATGTCATCTCACGTTACTACTCGGCATATGGCAGCTGCAAATGCTCTTCTGCAACTTGCTCGTTCAGATAAACCAATTGCGCCCAGATACTGCCTTAGGAACAGGAGTAAACTAAATCAATCAAGACGGAGTTGTCGCGATTATAGTAGAAACACTGCGGCTACAATTGAAGACATAATTGCTGCTGTTGCTACATTTGACAACTTAATCCCAACGCCACCTAAAACGGTAGTCTCCGCACGATATCTTAGAGATAGACATAAAATAAACAAACCAGATAGATTGTTATATTCAGAAAAATAAAATACATCCTTTCAGTTAGGAAAAATCAAACCAAATAAAAAATGGCGTTATGCTATTTTTTATTGTAAACGTACACATTAAATATCCAATGAAATGGTATTTTTATCAGACCTATTCTTTCTACGATTTGAACTCTTTGGCATATTAGAGTTCTGCATGTCCTTCAATGAGGCAATAGAGATAACCGAGTCGTCGTCAACTTGTTGTCTGAACTGTTGTGGTGGTGGGGTCTCGTGGATATTCACGTTACGTGTTTTTAGACCCGCCAAGATGTTATCTATGTCGCTTGATTGAGGTCCTCGCATCTCTTGGCGAGGAGCAGATTGCTGTGGTGTGCGAATACTACGTTCAGGTGCATTAATATTGTATTCACCGTTTGCTTCTACACCTTGTTCTCTAAACATGGCTCCACGACTTGCATTAATATCTGGGCGATTACTTGGTGGCTCATTTGTATACGTCATTCCCGGACGCTGAGGGGGGGCCATATTCTGTGTATTTATGGGAGCGGGAGGAGGAGGTCCCTTTGGTTTCGTATTATCTTGCATAAAGTTATTTGCCATTGCAAATCCAGGTGATGATTGGCTCATGCTACTTACAGTGGCATTTGTGAACATCTTCATTAGTTCAGGGCTTTGTTTAATTACATCATTGAACGCGGGGGTTGCACTTGACAGGGCTTTATTTGAAAAGTTCAGTACTGCCGCGCTAAACCCTACACGAAGCAATAGAGAAATCTCGGGTGCAAGTTTGCCACCCTTGTACTTATCGTGTAATTCCGAGAAAATCTCCTCATAACTATCCAGGTCTTCATTCACCTGCTCCCCCCAACCGTCGAGGTTCAAATCAAATGGATTAAATGCCGTATTTGCATATTCCAAAGAATTAATAAACGTCATAAACCACCACCCTTGCAACTTCACACTATCCTTTTTACGCTTGTCTTCTAATGCAGTTTCATACTCATCTTCAATTTCATCAAATGCCGAATCCAAAGAGAAATTGGAATTATGTTTAATCAATCCTTTCTCATACCATTCATCTAACTTCTTTAACATAGCGCGCTTCTTGCGACGTACCTCTCGTTCACTGAGAGTGGTGGCTTTTTCGGCGTTTAATGGTATCTCGTTAATCTTAGAAAATCCGTCCCAAGTCTTTGCATTACCCATACTACTGCGGGTTGCCTGTCCAATATTTGAACTAGACGGCTCGTCTGATGACGATGGTTTACTCGCTGGCTCCGCTTTGGATCCAAACCCAAATAGGTTTGCAGCCATTCCACTTAGTGTTTTTGTGTTACCATTAGATGATGCTGGTCTACTCTGTCCAGACAACTCATTTAACTCATTCTCTAAATTATCAAGTTCGCCTAAATTTAAATTAGAATTACCTGATGAGATCTTTTTATCATTCATTAGAAGCTCTATTCCGGACCCAAAATTAGAGCTTGAAAATCCCATGCCAGATCCTTCTACATCTAGGGAAATAGGGTCTAAATCGTCCAATGCACCTAAATCTATGACTTCCATTGTATTATGATATTTATACACACTTGAATATTTAGATTGGAACGTGTTTATATTGTTTCATACTAAATAATCAAAAATGTAAACTCAATATTTGTTCTTTATATGCATCATTTTTAAACCGGTGCACATTTAAGTTCGCACAAACCATATTGACTAAATAATATGATAAATTACATAAAAATATTTATCGTAATTGGTTATGGAAATTGGAGCAGGGATACACAGATGAAACAATTTACACTTTGTTATTTGTCACTGTTAAGTCAGCGACGCAAATGTGTAAATCCTCCGCAACTATAATATTATTATTGTTTCGTAAATACCAAATACCTTGTAAAAATGCATCGGCTAAATCGTCTTTTTTCTTTGTATCAAGACATGTTCTCCACGGTATCAAATGATCGTTCTTGTTTATAATCTCTAAACAATAATAAACACCGTCCTTCTTATGAGCTTTATAGTCTGGATTAATGCCTCGTGCACCGTCAGCTACCGTTGTCAATGTGTTTTCAGTCAAGTCGTCTTCTGTGAATGTGCGGCGACTAGCGAATTGTTTCAATTTATTCGCCGATGATATAAAAGAAATCTTTGCATTTTCATTTGTCATAATAAAATACTGTGCAAGCATACCCTGTATTGTTTTCATTCTATTTGCAATCGGAGATATCTGGTTCTCAATGACTACATTCGTAATATCTGATAGGTTCTCTATTTCTC
>Ga0208916_10000763_pt1 | contig 14562 bp, 15 predicted proteins | sample DEB19_08_DNA_5_FD_184523 | JGI IMG/M metagenome (GOLD analysis project Ga0208916, IMG submission 184523) | Aqueous microbial communities from the Delaware River and Bay under freshwater to marine salinity gradient to study organic matter... | ecosystem: Environmental > Aquatic > Marine >... | reverse complement strand
GGTGTCGGTGCAACCGGGCCAGAAAGTGCAGGCCGGTGAGCGTGTGGCTGTCATCGAAGCCATGAAGATGGAAAACGTGTTGTTTGCTGCGCAAGACGGCGTGGTCAAGCAGGTGGTTGCCGCCAAGGGCGAGTCGCTCACGGTGGACCAGATGATCGTGGAGTTTGAATAAATGACGCGCCCCTTCAAAGTGCTGGGCGTTCAGCAAATCGCCATTGGCGGGCCTGACAAAGCCCGCCTGCAAAAGCTCTGGGTTGACATGTTCGGCCTGGAAGTGACCGGCACCTTCCAAAGCGAACGCGAAAACGTGGACGAAGACATCTGCGCCATCGGCACCGGCCCGTTCAAGGTCGAGGTCGATTTGATGCAACCGCTGGACCCCGACAAAAAACCCGCCGTGCACACCACACCGCTCAACCACATTGGCTTGTGGATAGACGATCTGCCGGTGGCGGTCGAATGGCTCACGTCGCAAGGCGTGCGCTTTGCGCCCGGCGGCATCCGCAAGGGCGCGGCCGGCTTCGACATCACCTTTTTGCACCCCAAGGCGAACGAAGAGTTCCCCATCGGTGGCGAGGGCGTGTTGATCGAGTTGGTGCAGGCCCCTGCCGAGGTGGTCAAGGCATTTGCAGCTTTGGCGGCCAACGCGCACTGACGAGTTGTCTGCGCTGAAACTTCGAGCGCACAAGAGGGCCTAGAGGGTCTAGAGGGTCTAGAGGGCCATACCAACCCGCCAGCTAAACCCCGCTGCCCTGTCATGCCCGCGCACGCGGGCATCCATGAGTGCCGAAGGCATGGGCTCCGATGAAGTCGAGGGGACGCTCGAAGGCCTGTATCCCGATGAAATCCAGGTGACGGGCGAAGGCATGGACCCCCGATCGAGTCGGGGGTGACTGTCGTCTGTCATACCCGCCTTGTTGCAATACCACCTTGCCAGTGAAAGCCCACAGCCCTGTCATGCCCGCGCACGCGGGCATCCATGAGTGCCGAAGGCATGAACTCCGATGAAGTCGAAGGGACGGTTGAATGCTTGTATCCCGATGAAGTCGAGGGGACGGGCGAAGGCATGGACCCCCGATCGAGTCGGGGGTGACTGTCGTCTGTCATACCCGCCTTGTTGCAATACCACCTTGACAGTGAAAGCCCACAGCCCTGTCATGCCCGCGCACGCGGGCATCCATGAGTGCCGAAGGCATGGACCCCCGATCGAGTCGGGGGTGACCGATGCTGGTCAGTCGCACCCTCTTGTCAGCTACGGCCTCTTGTCAGGCGAGGTTTTGGCGGGCTTTGGCTTTGGCGAGTGCCGCTTCGATGATGGCGCGTTTGCGCTCTGCTTCGGGGGCGTTTTCAGTGCCTTTGGTGTGCTCTGCCAAGTCGGCCAATTTGTGCTCGGCCTTGGCTTGCTGTTGGCGTTGATGGGCGGCTTCTTCTTGGACCAAGCGGTGCTGGCGCGATTCGAAGCGTGAGCGCGCAGTTTGCGCCAGTGACGGTGACCAAGCGGCCCAGCCGGTTTGGGCACCCGTGACGTTTTCCAATGCAATGCAGTCCACCGGGCAAACGGGAATACACAGTTCGCAACCAGTGCACCAGGGCTCAATCACGGTGTGCATGAGCTTGTTGGCCCCCAAAATCGCATCGGTCGGGCAGGCCTTGATGCACAGCGTACAACCAATGCACCACGCCTCATCAATGAGGGCCACATGGCGTGGCCCCTCGGTGCCATGCTCCGGGTTGAGTGGCATGACGGCTTGGCCTGTCAGGGCCGCCAATCGCTCGATGCCCGCTTGGCCTCCGGGTGGGCATTGGTTGATGGGCGCCAGCCCCTCGGCCATGGCCTGGGCGTAACTGGCGCAGTCGGGGAAGCCGCAACGCGTGCACTGCGTTTGGGGCAGGGCGTTGTTTAGCAATAGAAAAAGCGCCTGGGTCTCAGGCGCTGTTCGTGGCAAAGCGGGCATGGGCCTTAGGCTTTTTTCTTCGGATCAACCCAAGTGGTTTTAATCGAGGTGCTGGGCACAGCTTTCGCCGTGACCTTGTTGGGCGCTTTGGTGCTGGCCTTGGCAACCGCCTTGACCGGGGCTTTCACGGCCGCTTTGTTGGCGACTTTGGCCGCGGGCTTGGCCGCAACTGACACCGGTTTGGCCGTAACCAGGTTGGCCGCAACCGGGGTCAAGGCCTTGGGCGTTGCCACGGTCTTGGCCTCAGCCACTGTAGCCACCACAGCGGCTTTGGCCTTTGCTTTGGGGGCATGGCTCAGGATGAACTTGACCAGTTGCGGGTAGACCACATCGCGCCAGCGGCGGCCGCTGAAGATGCCGTAGTGGCCCGCACCAGGCACTTCCAAATGCAGGCGCTCGCTTGCGGGCACGCCGCTGCACAAGTCTTGCGCGGCGCGTGTCTGGCCGGAGCCGGAGATGTCGTCCAGCTCGCCTTCCACGGTCATCAGGGCCGTGCCCTTGATGTCTTGCGGGCGCACGCGTTCGACTTTGCCGTCCACGCCTTTCACATCCCAAGTGCCGTTGACCAGTTTGAAGTCCTGGAACACGGTTTGGATGGTTTCCAGGTAGTAGTCGGCGTCCATGTCGAGCACGGCGTTGTACTCGTCGTAAAACTTGCGGTGCGCTTCGGTGCTGGCGTCGTCACCTTTGATCAAGTCTTTGAAGTAGTCGTAATGGCTGGTGGCGTGGCGGTCGGGGTTCATGGCCACAAAGCCGGTGTACTGCAAGAAGCCTGGGTAGACGCGGCGACCAGCGCCTGGGAAGGAAGCGGGCACGCGGTAGATCACGTTGTTCTCAAACCACTCAAAACTCTTGTTGGTGGCCAGGTTGTTCACCGAAGTGGGCGACTTTCGGGCATCGATCGGGCCGCCCATCATGGTCATGGTCAGCGGGGTTTTTTCGCCACGGCTGGCCATCAAGGACACCGCAGCCAGAACGGGTACGGTCGGCTGGCAAACGCTGACCACATGGCAGTTGCCGTAAATGGATTGCAGGTGGCGAATGAATTCCTGCACGTAGTTGATGTAGTCGTCCAGGTGGAATTCACCGTCCGCCAAGGGCACCAGACGGGCGTTTTTCCAGTCGGTGATGTAGACCTTGTGGTCTTGCAGCATGGTTTTGACGGTGTCACGCAGCAAGGTGGCGTAGTGGCCCGACAAAGGTGCCACGATCAGCACGGTGGGTTGGGCCTTGAGCTGGGTGAGTGTGGCGGTATCGTCAGAGAATCGTTTGAAACGACGCAGCTCACAGAAAGGCTTGTCGATCTCGATGCGCTCGTGCACAGCGACATCGGTCTTGTTGACCTTGATGGTTCGGATGCCGAACTCTGGCTTTTCGTAGTCCTTGCCCAGGCGGTGCATGAGGGCATAGCCAGCCGAAGCCCGTTGGGCCATGGGCGTTTGAGAAATCGGGTTCAGTGGGTTGCTGTACAGCTTGGCTGCAGCTTGTGCCAGATCGGAAAAAGGCTCCATGATCGAGCGTTGAGTTTCAAAAATCTGATAAAGCATGTGACAGTTTCCCTTGCAACAAAATGGTGCGCTGCAGCAATACTACAGGAGACCACCCGGTATTTTTTGAGTTTGGCCCCTAATCGGCAGTCACCTTCCGGACCGCCCAAAAAGAAACCGCCCCGTCAGGGGCGGTTGCAAGCCGGATGTCAGTCTTGCTGACCGTCAATTCAGACGACTTTGGCGATCGATGCGCAGACGTAGTCGATGTTTTTGCTGTTGAGCGCAGCCACACACATGCGACCGGTGTCGGTGCCGTACACGCCAAACTCGTTGCGCAGGCGCACCATCTGGTCTTTGGTCAGGCCTGAGTAGCTGAACATGCCGATTTGGGTGGTGATGAAGCTCATGTCTTGCTGCACGCCTGCGGCTTTGAGGCTGTCCACCAGTTTTTGGCGCATGGCCTTGATGCGCACGCGCATTTCGGCCAATTCGCTTTCCCACTGAGCACGCAGTTCGGGGTTGTTCAAGACCGCGGCCACGACCGCACCACCGTGGATGGGTGGGTTGGAGTAGTTGGTTCGGATGGCGATCTTCAATTGCGACAGCACGCGCGAGGCTTCTTCTTTGTCAGAGGCCACGACCGACAGGGCGCCCACGCGCTCGCCGTACAGGCTGAAGCTCTTGGAAAACGAGGTGGACACAAAGATGTTCAGGCCCGCAGCCACGAATTTGCCGATCACAGCACCGTCTTCGGCGATGCCATGGCCAAAGCCTTGGTAGGCCATGTCGAGGAAGGCGGTCAAGCCCTTGGCCTTGACCACGGTGATCACTTGGTCCCACTGCGCATCGGTGATGTCATAGCCGGTGGGGTTATGGCAGCAAGCGTGCAGCACCACGATGGTGCCCGCAGCGGCGGCATTCAGGCTGGCCAGCATGCCCTCGAAGTTCACGCCACGCTTGGCCGCGTCGTAATAGGCGTAGGTGTCGACTTCAAAACCGGCGTTCACAAAGATGGCGCGGTGGTTTTCCCAGCTGGGGTCCGAAATCAAGACTTTGGCATCGGGGCTGACTTTCTTCAAGAAATCGGCACCGATTTTCAAGCCACCGGTGCCGCCAATGGCTTGCACGGTGGACACTCGGCCAGACTTGACCACATCGGAGTCAGCGCCAAACACCAGCGCCTTGACGGCGTTGTCATAGGCCACGATGCCGTCAATCGGCAAGTAACCGCGGGCGGTTGGGGTGGCCATCATGGTTTTTTCGGCCGCTTGCACGCACTGCAGCAAAGGCAGTTTGCCGTTGTCGTCGAAATACACGCCCACGCCCAGGTTGACCTTGTTGGGGTTGGTGTCTGCGTTGAATTGTTCGTTCAGACCCAAGATCGGGTCGCGGGGGGCCATTTCGACGGCGGAAAACAGAGACATGAAGGTTTCCTGTAAAACGAGGTAAGCGCAGGACGCGAAGGTGTCGATTTTACAGGCCTCAAGCCAATGAAAAGCGCTTCGGCTGCATTCGAAGCAAGTTCATAAAAACGATTTTGCGCATAAAATATGCGCATCTTTGATGGAGTTTTGCATGTTGCGCTTTGAAGATGCCCCCAAAAAACCAGCCAATTTGTCGCTCAATGCCGAGGTGCTGGCCATGGCCCGTGAACTGGGCATGAATGTGTCCAAAACCGTAGATGCTTTGCTGACCGAAGAGGTCAAGCGCCAGTATTGGGCGCGTTGGCAGTTGCAAAATCAGGATGCGATTGCCAGCTACAACGCTCGGATTGAGCAAGAGGGCTTGCCCTTGGATGCTTTTCGGAGCTTCTGATTCATGGCCCAATTTGATGTTTATGCTCACCCTGATGCCAGGATGCGCGAGCGCACGCCGTATTTGCTGGATGTGCAAAACACCTTTCTGGACCGCATTGCCACACGTGTGGTGATCCCTTTGCGTGGTGTCGAATTTGCACCTTTGCCCATGCGTGATCTCAACCCTGTTTGCACGGTAGAAGGGCAAGCTGTTGTTCTCGACACTGCCGCACTCGCCGCTGTACCTTTGCGGTGGTTGGGCGCGCCGCTTTTGAATTTGCGTGCACAGTCCCCCGAGGTGGTCAATGCTCTCGATATCCTGTTTGGCGGCTATTGACGACAGGTTTTTTGATGCTTGCGCACGCACGGTGTTTAACCCACCTGGCCTTTCCACCTGAAACGAGTTCCCATGTCTGAAATCATCCCTCTGGCAGAAGTGGCGGCAATTGCGCCCTCTGGACAGTTCGTCAGCTATCCAGGCTCGCCCTTCGAGCTGTACCAACCTTATCCGCCCGCAGGCGATCAACCTGTGGCCATCGAACAACTGGTCGAGGGCGTGCACGACGGCGAGGTGTTCCAAACCCTGCTGGGCGTGACGGGCTCGGGTAAGACCTTCACCATGGCCAATGTGATCGCGCAGCTGGGGCGGCCGGCCATTGTGTTTGCGCCCAACAAAACGCTGGCGGCGCAGCTGTACAGCGAGTTCCGTGAGTTTTTCCCGAAAAACGCGGTCGAATATTTCGTCAGTTATTACGACTATTACCAGCCCGAGGCCTATGTGCCTCAGCGTGATTTGTTCATCGAGAAAGACTCGGCGATCAACGAGCACATCGAGCAAATGCGCCTGTCTTGCACCAAAAGCATCATGGAGCGGCGCGATGTGGTGATCGTGGCCACGGTGTCGGCCATTTACGGCATTGGCGAGCCCGAGAGCTACCACCGCATGATCATGACGCTGCGCACGGGGGACAAGCTGGGTCAGCGCGACGTGATCGCGCAGCTGATCCGTATGCAGTACCAGCGCAACGACATGGAGTTTTCGCGCGGCAAGTTCCGGGTGCGGGGCGACACGATTGACGTTTTCCCGGCGGAGCATTCCGAGCTGGCGATTCGCATTGAGTTGTTTGATGACGAGATTGAAAGCCTGCAACTGTTTGACCCCTTGACGGGCCGCATCCGCCAGAAGATCCCGCGTTTCACGGTGTATCCCTCCAGCCATTACGTCACGCCGCGAGACAAGGTCTTGGCCGCCGTGGAAACCATCAAGGTCGAGCTGGCACAGCGTCTGAAAGAGTTGGTGGGCATGGGCAAGCTGGTCGAGGCCCAGCGCCTGGAGCAGCGCACCCGTTTTGACCTGGAAATGCTGTCTGAAGTGGGCCACTGCAAAGGCATTGAAAACTACACCCGGCATTTGTCGGGCGCAGCCCCCGGCGACCCGCCCAGCACCTTGACCGATTACATGCCGCCCGATGCGATCATGTTTTTGGACGAGAGTCACCAGATGATTGGCCAGCTCAACGCCATGTACAACGGCGACAAAGCCCGCAAGACCACGCTGGTGGAATACGGCTTTCGGCTGCCCAGTGCTTTGGACAATCGGCCGCTCAAGTTTGAAGAGTTTGAAAAGCGCATGCGCCAATGCATCTTCGTATCGGCCACACCCGCCGACTACGAAAAGACCCACGCTGGCAAGGTGGTCGAGCAAGTGGTGCGCCCCACCGGCTTGGTCGATCCGCAAGTTGAAGTGCGCCCGGCCACCCACCAGGTGGACGATGTGCTGCAGGAAATCCGCATCCGGGTCGAAAAGAACGAGCGTGTCCTTATCACCACCCTGACCAAGCGCATGGCCGAGCAGTTGACGGATTACATGAGTGACAACGGCGTCAAGGTGCGCTACCTGCACAGCGATGTGGATACGGTGGAGCGGGTGGAAATTTTGCGTGATCTGCGCCTGGGCGCTTTCGATGTGCTGATCGGCATCAACTTACTGCGCGAGGGATTGGACATTCCCGAGGTGTCGCTGGTCGCCATTTTGGATGCCGACAAAGAAGGTTTCCTGCGTGCCGAGCGCAGCCTGATCCAGACCATTGGCCGTGCCGCGCGTAATTTGAATGGTCGGGCGATTTTGTACGCCGACCGCATCACCGAGTCGATGAAAAAAGCCATGGGCGAGACCGAGCGCCGCCGCATCAAGCAATTGGCACACAACGAGGCCATGGGCATCACGCCCAAGAGCATCGTTAAAAAGGTGAAGGACCTGATCGACGGCGTTTACAGCGAAAAGTCGGGCAAAGAAGCCGAGCGCCTAGAGCAGGCCGCTTTGCAGCGGGCAAAGGTCGAGGACATGACCGAAAAAGACATCGCACGCGCCATCAAGCAGCTTGAAAAGCAAATGATGGAGCACGCCCGTAACCTGGAGTTCGAAAAAGCCGCGCAAGTCCGCGACCAGCTGGGCATCTTGAAAGAGCAGGCCTTTGGTGCCACAGGTGGCGACAACATCGTGCCTTTGATTCGGGCTTGAATAACCCTATAACCTGAGTGATTTGATCGGGATTGGGCTATACTTGACTCGTTTAGTCGGGAACCTGCTTAGGCAGGCCACAGACCCAGTCCCCATCCACATCAGGAGTCTGCCATGCGTTTAACCACCAAAGGCCGTTTTGCCGTCACCGCCATGATCGATTTGGCTTTGCGTCAAGACGCAGGCCCTGTGACTTTGGCTGCGATCAGTCAGCGTCAACAAATTTCACTGTCCTATCTGGAGCAGTTGTTCGGCAAACTGCGCCGCCATAACCTGGTCGAATCCACGCGTGGCCCTGGCGGCGGTTACACCTTGGGGCGCAAATCCACAGAGATCACGGTGGCTGACATCATTTTGTCGGTGGATGAGCCCATCGACGCCACCCATTGCGGTGGCAAAGAGAACTGCAATGGCGGCGATGGCCGCTGCATGACGCACGACCTGTGGGCGTCGCTTAATTCCAAAATGGTTGAGTTTTTGGACTCCGTTTCACTGCAAAAGTTGGTGGACGACCAATTGGCCAAAGGCCTTGTGGTGGAGTCCAAACCCAATATCAAACGTGCCATTTCTCCCATGCCGGTCGTTAAACCGATCCGTGTGAATGTGCCCAACTCGGTTTTCGACCTGGGCAATATGTTCGCCAAATCCTGATCCTTGAAGAAGTACAGACCATGACCACACCCCACTTTCCCATTTACCTCGACTACGGCGCGACCAACCCTTGCGATCCTCGCGTGGTGGACGCCATCGTGCCCTGGTTGCGTGAGCACTTTGGCAACCCTGCATCGCGCACCCATGCTTGGGGCTGGGAAGCCGAAGCGGCGGTTGAAAAAGCCCGTGAACAAGTGGCCGACTTGATCGGAGCCGATTCCCGCGAAATCGTCTGGACCAGCGGTGCCACCGAATCCAACAACCTCGCCATCAAGGGTGCAGCGCACTTCTACAAGTCGCGTGGCAAGCACCTGATCACGGCCAAGACCGAGCACAAAGCGGTGCTCGACACCATGCGCGAACTGGAGCGCCAAGGCTTTGAAGTCACTTACCTCGACGTGCAGGCTGATGGTCTGCTGAACATGGACGCACTCAAGGCCGCGATTCGCCCTGACACCATTTTGATCAGTGTGATGTTCGTGAACAACGAAATTGGCGTGATCCAGGACGTGACCGCGATTGGTAACTTGTGCCGTGAAAAAGGCATCATTTTCCATGTTGATGCAGCGCAAGCCACGGGCAAGGTCGAGATCGATATGACCCAGCTGCCCATCGACCTGATGAGCTTGGCCTCCCACAAAACCTACGGCCCTAAAGGCATTGGTGCCTTGTATGTGCGCCGCAAGCCCCGCATTCGCCTGGAAGCGCAAATGCATGGCGGCGGTCATGAGCGCGGCATGCGCTCGGGCACTTTGCCCACGCACCAATGCGTTGGCATGGGCGAGGCTTTTCGCATCGCCAAGCTGGAAATGGCCCAGGACAACGCCAAGGCGCGTGCCTTGCACGACCGTCTGATGAACGGCCTGAGCGATATGGAGCAGGTGTTTCTGAACGGTCACGCCACTCAGCGCGTGCCGCACAACATCAACATGAGCTTCAACTTCGTTGAAGGCGAATCGCTCATCATGGGCATCAAGGGCCTGGCCGTGTCGTCCGGCTCGGCTTGCACCTCGGCCAGCCTGGAGCCCAGCTATGTACTGCGTGCCTTGGGTCGCAGCGACGAACTCGCTCACAGCAGCCTGCGCATGACGATTGGTCGCTGGACCACCGAAGAAGACATCGACTACGCGATCAAAACCATTCGCGAGAACGTGGCCAAGTTGCGCGAACTCAGCCCTCTTTGGGAAATGCACCAAGACGGCATTGACTTGAGCACCATCCAATGGGCCGCTCACTGATTCGAACACCTTCAATCGCACATTGAACTGAATACGGAGAAACACCATGGCTTATTCTGAAAAAGTGGTTGACCACTACGAAAACCCCCGCAACGTCGGCTCGTTCGACAAGGGCGACGACAGCGTGGGCACCGGCATGGTCGGCGCCCCGGCTTGTGGCGACGTCATGAAATTGCAGATCAAGGTCAACCCGCAAACCGGGGTGATCGAAGACGCTCGCTTCAAGACTTACGGCTGCGGCTCGGCCATTGCTTCCAGCTCGCTCGTGACCGAATGGGTCAAGGGCAAAACGCTCGACGAAGCAGCGGCTTTGAAAAACAGCCAGATCGCCGAAGAGCTGGCACTGCCGCCCGTCAAGATCCACTGCTCCATCCTGGCCGAAGACGCCATCAAGGCGGCTGTGGACGACTACAAAAAGAAACACCTGAACTGACATGGCCATCTCACTGTCTGCCGCTGCTGCGCGGCATGTGACCCGGTATCTGGCCAAACGTGGCTCGGGCGTGGGTGTGCGTTTGGGCGTCAAAACCACCGGCTGCTCTGGCCTGGCCTACAAGCTCGAATACGTGGACGAAATTGCCCCGGAAGACGTGGTGTTTGAAGGCCACGGCGTCAAGGTGCTGGTAGACCCCAAAAGTCTGGCCTACATCGACGGCACCGAGTTGGATTTCGTGCGTGAGGGCCTTAACGAGGGCTTTCGCTTCAACAACCCCAACGAGCGTGACCGCTGCGGTTGCGGCGAATCGTTCCGCGTGTGATCTCCCTCCAAGCCAACGACTTCGAGCTGTTTGATGTGCCTGTGCAGTTTGCACAGGACCGCGCACAACTGGACGCCCGCTGGAAAGCTTTGCAACGCGAAGCCCACCCTGACCGTTTTGCTGCCGAAGGGGCTGCGGCGCAACGCATCGCGATGCAATGGTCGGTGCGCATCAATGAGGCCTATCAACGCCTGAAAGACCCGCTCAAACGGGCTGCTTATTTGTGTGAATTGCAAGGCGCGCCTGTGCAGGCCGAGAACAACACGGCGATGCCCGCAGTGTTTTTGATGCAGCAAATGGAATGGCGCGAAAACCTCGAAGACACCGACAGCGCCCAAGGCCTGGAAGCCTTGGCCAATGAAGTGGCTGCTGAACAACGCCGTGTGCTGCAAGAGCTGGCCCGACTGCTGGACGAGTCCAAGGATCCTGCGCAAGCCGTGGGGCAGGTGAGGGCGCTCATGTTCATAGAGCGCTTCACCCAAGAAGTGGACGCTAAACTTGACCGATTGACTTGAATCTCCCTGATTGACCATGGCGTTACTGCAAATTTCTGAACCGGGCCAGTCGCCCGACCCCCACCAGCGCCGCATTGCCGTGGGCATTGATCTGGGCACCACTCACTCGCTGGTGGCTTCGGTGCGCAACGGCGTGTCTGAATGTTTGCCTGACGACGATGGCCGGGTGATCCTGCCGTCGGTGGTGCGCTTCATGCCCGGGCAGGGTCGTCAGATCGGTTTTGACGCGGTGCACTCTGCTGCTGCCGATCCGGTCAACACCATCGCCTCGGTTAAGCGCTTCATGGGGCGCGGTCTGAACGACATCGCAGACCGCAGCAAATTGCCCTACGAGTTCACCGCCAGCGAACAAGGGATGCTCAGCATCCAGACCGTGCAAGGCCCTAAATCCCCGGTCGAAGTCAGTGCCGAAATTCTCGCCACCCTTCGTTACCGCGCCGAAGACACTTTCAACGACGATCTGTACGGTGCGGTCATCACCGTGCCCGCCTACTTTGACGACGCTCAACGCCAAGCCACCAAAGATGCGGCCCAGCTGGCCGGGCTGAACGTGTTGCGTCTGATCAACGAACCCACAGCGGCGGCCATTGCCTATGGCTTGGACAACGCCAGCGAAGGCGTTTACGCCGTGTTCGATCTGGGCGGTGGCACCTTTGACATCTCCATCCTTCGCTTGACGCAAGGCGTCTTCGAGGTGCTGTCCACGGGCGGCGATTCTGCTTTGGGCGGTGACGATTACGACCAGGCGCTGGCTGATGCCGCATTGGCCAAGCAACCTGGCTTGCAAGTGGTCACAGCCGAGGACAAAACTTTGCTCAAGGCGGCAGCCCGCGCTGCCAAAGAAGCCTTGACGAGCAAAGACACAAGCAGCTTGACTGTGGCGCTTTCGACGGGCCCCTTGTCGGTGCAAGTCAGCCGCACTGACTTCGAGCAAGCCACACAGGCGCTGACGGCTCGCTGCATCACTGCCGTGCGCAAAGCGCTGCGCGATGCGAAATTGGCCAAAGACGATGTGCAAGGCGTGGTCATGGTGGGTGGCTCCACCCGCATGCCGCAAATTCAGCAGGCCGTGGCTGACTTTTTTGGTCAAGCCCCTCTCAACAACCTCAACCCCGACGAAGTTGTCGCTTTGGGCGCGGCCATTCAGGCCAACCAGTTGGCAGGCAATAACGCCGCTGGTGAATTGCTTTTGCTCGATGTGATCCCGTTGTCGCTGGGCATCGAGACCATGGGCGGCTTGGTCGAGCGCATCATCCCGCGCAACCAGACCATCCCAACCGCCATGGCTCAAGATTTCACCACCTACCAAGACGGCCAAACCGCGCTGGCGCTGCATGTGGTGCAGGGCGAACGCGATCTGGTGCAAGACTGCCGCAGCTTGGCCCGCTTTGAGCTGCGCGGCATTCCGCCCATGGCTGCTGGCGCTGCCCGCATCCGTGTCACCTTCACGGTGGATGCCGATGGGCTGCTGAGTGTGGGGGCCAAAGAACAAATCAGCGGTGTCGAAGCGCGCATCGACGTAAAGCCTTCATATGGCTTAAGCGACGAGCAGATCGCCACCATGCTGCAAGAAAGCTTCACCACCGCGCAAGCCGACATGAAGGCGCGCGCCTTGGTCGAAGCGCGGGTGGATGCCGACCGCATGCTGTTGGCCACACGCAGTGCCTTGAATGCCGACGGTCAGTTGCTGCAAGCCAACGAGCGAAGCGCCATCGACGCCTTGATGGCCACATTGCAAACTGCAGTGCAAACCGAGCAAGACGCCAAAGCACTTGAAGACTGCACTCAGGCCCTGGCCAAAGGCACTGAAGCTTTTGCCGCTGAACGCATGAACCACAGCATCCAAAAAGCTTTGGCTGGCCAAAACATCCAGACCCTGTAAAAGTACGACACGCCCTCAGTTCAAAGACACCTATGCCCGTCATCAAAATCCTGCCCCACCCCGAGTACTGTCCCAACGGCGCAGAAATCACTGCGCCTGCAGGCACCAGCATCTGCGAAGCGCTGCTCGACAACAAGATCAACATCGAGCACGCTTGCGACATGAGCGCAGCTTGCACCACGTGCCATGTGGTGGTACGCGATGGCTTCAAAAGCCTCAATGAGATCGAAGAAACCGAAGAAGACCTGCTTGACCGCGCCTGGGGTCTCGAGCCCAACTCACGCCTGAGCTGCCAGGCCTTTGTGGCCAAGCAGGACCTGGTGATCGAGATTCCGCGCTACACCATCAACCACGCCAAAGAACTGCACTGATCGGGAGAGCGGCCATGCGCCAAATTGTTCTGGACACCGAAACCACAGGCCTGTCGGCCGAAGGCGGTGACCGCATCATTGAACTCGGCTGTGTGGAGCTGTATGCCCGCAAGCTGACCGGTAACAACCTGCACTTTTACTTCAACCCTGAGCGTGATAGCCATGAAGACGCGCTCAAGGTCCACGGCATCAGCAATGAGTTTTTGCGCGACAAGCCCAAGTTTGCAGAGTTGACCGAAGAAATTCTGGCCTACCTGAGCGACGCTGAAATCATCATCCACAACGCCGCGTTTGACGTGGGTTTTTTGAACAAAGAGCTCGAACGTGTCGGTAAAAAACCGTTCAAGACCCATGTCAGCAGCGTGATCGACACTTTGGCCATGGCCAAGGAAATGTTCCCGGGCAAGCGCAACAGCCTCGATGCGCTGTGTGACCGTCTGGAGGTCGACAACTCAGGCCGTACCCTGCACGGCGCCTTGCTTGACGCCGAATTGCTGGCCGACGTGTACATCAACATGACGCGCGGCCAGGAAGCCCTGCTGATTGATGCGGGTGATGCGCCAAGCAATGTGCAAACCATTGTGGTGCCGGTGGACTTAAGCACCTTTGTGCTGCCCGTGTTGCCAGCCAACGCGCAAGAGTTGGCCGCCCATGCCGATGTGTTGAGTCAGCTCGATAAATCCAGTGGCGGCAAAACCATTTGGCGACACACCGAAGTCGCTTGAATTTCATGCAGTACGGTGCATGATTTTTCGTGAGGCGTTCTGAATAGGGCATTTTTTTATGCCATAATTCAAGTCTTCGCTGCAAAGCGATAGGGCGGTTAGCTCAGGGGTAGAGCACTGCATTCACACTGCAGGGGTCGCAAGTTCGAAACTTGCACTGCCCACCAATAAATACCCAATTGAATCAAGCACTTAGAGGAAACTCTAGGTGCTTTTTCTTTGGTTCAAAGTAGTACGGGCCGGGTTGACGCCCAGCTACTCAGCCCAGCGAACCCGACTGAAAATGCGCTATTGGCTTTTTTGATGCCCGCACGGGTGTCTTCAAAACTGCGTTAGCTGTGCAACTGGGTTGCAGGGAGTCAAGCGATGATTTTGAAAATCAATTCCGATAGCGGCTGTTCGTTGCCAAGAAATGATGCTTGCATCACTGGGTAAAGCGCAGCTTGATCCAAAGCTGAAAAATCCAAAGAGTAGCCTGCGTGCTCAGCTACTTGTGAAATGAAAAGTCGTTGTACTCGACCATTGCCTTCGCGAAAAGCATGGATCGCATTGATCTCTGACAAGTAGTGGGCCAATCTGCTGGCAAAAACTTTGGGCGCCAATTTGAGCAAATATTTTTCTGCAGCCAGGGCACTGAAAACGGTGTTCGAGTAAGACTGG
>Ga0208916_10000762_pt1 | contig 14564 bp, 13 predicted proteins | sample DEB19_08_DNA_5_FD_184523 | JGI IMG/M metagenome (GOLD analysis project Ga0208916, IMG submission 184523) | Aqueous microbial communities from the Delaware River and Bay under freshwater to marine salinity gradient to study organic matter... | ecosystem: Environmental > Aquatic > Marine >... | reverse complement strand
TTCCTACACTCGAACCGCCACCAATCAGGCTTTCCATTCCCTCTGGGTGGTGCTGGGCAACCCATGCCACCGTCTCGAAATCGTTACCGTTAACCAGATGCCATACCTTAACATTTTTCCCCTTGAGAATTTCCCAAAAGTCTGGATGACATACTGAGGCCATCAAGTACTTGGTGTTCTTTTGCGGCTTTCTTAACATCTGCGCCTTGTGCGATCTGGGGTCACAGTCCACATGAAAATCAGGAATGACGCCCCTCTCTACCAAATAGTCATGCGCCCCCGAGACCGTCATGATCGGGCGCTTGAGCTGCCGCCAAGTATCCTCAAGGCTTGGGCCATAACACGCAATGGTCATGCGCCGGTCGTTAAATTTGCCTTTTTTCTTGAGCAGCGGCAAGTGAATTGCTTTTGCCATTTGCTCATGGCGCTCGGTGTTGGTTAAGACCCCTTTAAGCATTCCACCCTCATGTCACGAAATGGGAAATGATATCGAGGCTCATGGAACTCAATATTCTGCATTCCTACGGTTTCCAGCATATCCCTCAATGGGCGCTGAAACCAACCCCAGTGATGGCACATTGCTTCTGACTTGTACTTGGGATCACCGTATAACGCATTTAAGGTCATAAACGGCTGTAGCGGCTCTTTGTTGACAACGCAATTGTGAACGTAAGCAAATACCTTGTCCATGCAGGGCAGCTCTAAGATCATCTTGCCGCCAGGCTTTAAAACCCGTTTCCATTCGGTTAGCAAGTTATAGACTTCCCACTCGTAGAAGTGTTCCAAAACGTGGATTGCGGCAACCGCATCGGCTGAATCGGTAGCTAACTCAAGTTTTCTTAGGTCGCATTGGATGTCTGCAATGTCTGAATGCAGGTCTACGTTTAACCAGCCGTCCCATTTCTTTGAACCGCATCCGAGGTTGTAGGCCGTTTCGTAGCTGTCTTCCACTTGTCGATCAGTGTTGCTGGCGAGAATTCTTCCCTCACGAACTTCTGCGCCTTGGAAATGAGTTCGTTCATGTTCTGCTGTGTTGTCCATTCGATGCCCTCTTTGATGTTGCCGATATAGATGGGAAAACCCTCCAAGGCTGGATGCGGCTCTGCAACCACAAAACACCCTTGACGAATTGCCTCAATTGCCCTGTTTGCGCTTTTGTAGGGCGCTGTGGCAGGAATCACCACTATATCGGCTTGGGCAAATTCGTCCAGCATGGTCTCGTAAGACCAAGGAATTGCCCCATCAAAGTTAGACACCACCCGCAAGGGATAACCCTCTAAGTCGGGCAATATGCGTTTCAAACTGTCGCGGTTGACCTGATGCCCATACCACAGCAGGTTTGTACCCTCGTAATGCGGTGGCATCTCAGGATAATCGTAAGGGTCGGGGATCACCGAAGCGTCTTTGCCCAGCTCTTTAATTCTTTTTGCCATTTCAGCGGTTGGGCAGGTTACCGCATCCGCAAGGCGCAATGCCTCTTGGTAGTGCATCCAATCAAAGTGATCATCACAGAAGTCCACCACCACCCACGCCCCCCGAGCCTTTGCCCGCGCCATGTCCATCAGCTCATTGGCCTGCGGTTTGGCAAACACCAGTGTGTCAGCGGTTAGATCGTTCTGGCTTGCCCAATCCCCCGCCGGTATCTTGGCTCGATAGCGCCAGCTCGCCGCGTTCTTATCGCCCCAATGGATGAATGAGGTGCGATTGTTTAGGTTTGCCTTAACATCAATGATGCCGCCCAACTCCATGATGTTTTGCTGGCGCTTCTTGATAATTGCTTGAATCAACCCATACCCATGCCCGTTAAATGTGGCATCTGGCAGGTAATCGTAGTAAGTCTGAAAATGCTCGGCCTGCAACGCCATTGCCGTGTTGCAGTAAAAGGTCTCGCCCTCTTGATCAATCTTGACCTCAATCAGCTTGTCACCGTCTTTTAGTCTTTCGCCGTTAACCCTGAGCATTTCGCCGGTGTTGCAGGAATCAAACCCAAACAGCTCAAACTGGCGGTAACCAAGGACGTAAAACAGCGATATAGCCCTTAATCCCGAGGTTGTGCCGCCACCTATCAACATGGAGTTTTTAGGGCGGTCTTGCCCCTTTTTGACGTATGGATGCCATATCGTGACCCGATTGAATGCAAGATTGTCAAACATTGCTGGATGGCATTGGCTGGCAATCATGTAATGCACTGCCTTGTGGGGCTTGTAAAACGCTATTCTGTGCTCTTGCGGGTCAATAGCTAAAGCATAGTCTGGGATTACGCCTTGGGCAATAAGCCAATCGTGAGCGCCCTTGATCGCCACAATGGGCGACCCCGCAGTTTGCATCTTTTTAATGACCTCTAATTGACCCTTGACACTCGGTGCGCTTGCCACCAACAGGACAGACCCAGTATGTGCTGGCTCGGCTTGTTTAACCTGTGGAAAACCTCGGGCAATCGCTGCATCCATGTGGGCAAATAGTGTCTCGTCTTCTGCGACACATTTACCAACAATTTTTAAAGGAACAGAACTCATTAAAAAGACACCCCGCTTTGTGGGCGGGGCATCAGTCTGGTTTAGCCTGCGCCAACCATGATCAAGCCTGCATTGTTGACCATACAGAATGGTGCGGATGCAGAAGTGGCAGATGTATTAGCCACGATACCTTGGATGAAGCCAGCAGACACAGTTGTGTCATCCAGCGCACCAGCGGTAGAGGTGGTGTACAAAGGCACTTTAGGCTGGCAAGCAACCAGCAAGTTAACCTGCAACATACCGTTCAAGCCAACCCAGCCGTAGTAGCTAGAAGCAATTGCGGTTTGTGCAAAGCCAACCATGTTGAAACCCAAATCTTTAGCGTTTGTGGTGGTCACAGGCACAGCTCGCATCACAGGAGTCAAGCTCGCTGAGTTTGCGTAAGTGCTCATGATCACCGCATCAAATGCGTTGATAGTGGATTCGGCGCGAACAAACATATACACGCCGTTGTTGGAGGTGTTCACCCGAGTACCAGGGGTAACGGGAAACAATGTTGTAGAACCGGCAGAAGTGGACGCATAAGTTGCGGTCAGATCAATACCAATTTTTCCATCGGTGACGTAATCAGCCATGATTTTGCTCCTTATTCAGTCATCACGCCTTGGAACTGGAGTCCCGAGGCAGTCATATTGCCAGCCCAGCCGATCAAGCGCACGATGGCATCTTGGTTGGTAGACATACGCTCATCACCGATAGGAACGAAGTTCCGATTAGCGTGAGGACGGAAGAAAATGTATTTCGTGTTCAAGAAATAGCCGGTACTTGCGGGAATATTACCGCCGATACCACCGTCAAGAACAACGTCTGCATTCATGTACTTGGATGCAACAAAGCCGAGCTCGGCCATTTTGCTCGATCCTGGGAAACGCTGAATGTTTTGCAATGAAGACATAAAGAAGCCCCACAGGTTGTTATCCAACAGGATCAAATCGACTACGTCAGAGCCGCGACTTGTCTTTGCATACAGACGGTTAAAGCCGGTCTGGATGTTTGAGCTGGATGCAGAAGCGCCCAGATCACTAGAGAAGTCGAAAGTCTGGTTTTGCCAGAATGACCAAGTAGCACGGTCGATGCCGCCAACCACACCAGTGGATGGAGACGCAACCACCATAGCTTGCAGACCAGTGATCTGCTTGCCGTTGTTGGCTGTACCGTCAGAATAAATACCAGTAGAGATCAAGTTCTCAATGGATGCCTCGGCAACGTCCAAACGTGCGTCAAACAAATCGATGATCTGTTCTTCGCCACTGTTTTGGAGCATTTCCAAACCATTGATCGTGACTGCTACGGCTGCCTGTTTAATCGGGAACTGCGCCGCACTGATCACGTCCGCTGGGGAGATGTTCAATACTTCAGCGCCCGAGTAGTACATGGCGGTTGAGTTTGCTTGGAATGACAATTCTTGAAGAATGGTCGAACCACCTGTGAACGGCTTGTAACGGCCTTTTTCACGCAGGCGAGTCAGCAACGCATTGTTTTTGGTCACGTTATCAGCAACGATGCCGGAACGTGATTCAATGGTTGTTGCCAAAACGTCTGAGTAATTGCTATTGGCGTATGCCATGATTTACCCCTTTAAAAGTTTGCCGACCGTAACGCATTTGCGATAACAGCTCGGCGGTCTGTTTGACTTACTGGGCCAGAGACTGCGCCGCCTGGCGCTCCCCTTACCTGTACAGCCGCTTGTTTTGCTTTCTGTACCTGATTCTGTGCGGCATAGCTTTGTTGCTGTTGAGCATATAAACTTTGTGCCAACTGTGGATCAAGCCTTACAGCGGTGTCATACGCCAGTTGCAATTTCTCGCGTTCTGACATATTACTGATGTCCCCTAATACCTGCGGCGCTTGGAGAAGCGACAGCATCCGGTCTTGGACTGCCTCAAAGTGTGCGTTAGCAGGGTCGCCTGCAAACTGCTGGATTACAGAGAGTGCTCTGTTTTCATTCTGTTTCTGTGCCTCGTACTGGCTCTGCGTGATGTGTTGCGTGAGCTGCTGTACTTGTTGCGCCAGTTGATTGTAGTGTGAATCTTGCTGCGGTGGGGCTTCGCCGCCAAAGTAAGCAGCCACTTGATCCAAAGGAATCTGGAATTGCTGAATCATTTGGGCGACCGCTTGCGACTTTTGCTGCGGTGTACCAGTTCTTAGCAATGCCGCCGTCTGGAGCAATGGACCAATAGCCTGAGCCGGTGTGCTGCCCTCATTTCGCAAAATCCACTCATACGGGGCGAATTGTTCGGTAATAGCTCGAACCTCGGCATCCCGCTGCTTGTACTGACTGATGCCCTTTTCGTAGTCGGCATCCCGCTGGGCAAAGGCTTGCTGGAGTTCTGGCGGGGCTTTTTCCCAATGATCTTTCAGTTCCAACCGCAGGCTTTTTGGCATCTCGGTGCGTGGCTTTTCAGCCATTTGCGGTGCTTGGGTCTGGTCGGTCGGGAACTTGGGTGCAAACTTGCCTCCCTCGCGGGGCTGTGTGGCAGCGTGTTTGCCACGGTTTGTCGGTGTCTTGGTCAGCGCCTCACGAATCGTATCGGCTCTGCTTTGCGGTTCTGCTGGCGCTGTTTGGGGCGCTTCAACCGCTGGGGTTTCGGGTGCTGGTGTTTCTACTGTGTCGGGTGCGACAACTTCGTTTTCCATCACTTCATCCTTTTCATTTGTTCCAAAGTCATTTTGATCATCTCCTTGCGCTCAGGCATGGGACGGTTGTGTAGGCGGTTAGCCATCTCTACGTTTAGGTTAGACATCTTAACAGGTGCTATCGGTGCGCCTGGTCGGTCAAACTCTTGCACGGTCTGCAACTGTCCACGCAATCGGTCTCGATGCGCTTCTTTCTTTTTGTTCCACTCTTGCTGGGCATACTTAACGTCAGAATGTCCCATCTCAATGGAATCGGTGCGCTTAAGATGGTCACGCCACTGCTTTCTACCCTCAATCATCTTGCCATCAGGTGACATGAATGGGGCAATGTCGCCCATTACCGTAGTGTATTCAGCAGCTTGGCCTTTACTCTTTTCGTAAGGCTCACTGCCGTCAGATGGAAATACCCATGTTGTTTTCACATCATCTCCAAGATCATTGCAATATCTTCTTCATCACGTTTTAGCTTAACACGCATTTCAAGGTCTTTTACCCTTTGCATTAATAAATCATAATCAATTTGGTTTTTGACCGCAACCTCTATAGTTTGCGTGGGCGCAGAGGTGATTTCTTCCCTGACCTCGGGCGGCAGACCAAACAGAGCTTCTTGCAGTTTACGTTTACGCTGAGCCTCTAACTTTTTGTCTTTAGCCCACTGTTCATCACGCTTTTTCTCATCAAAGCCAAAGTGACCACCTAATAAAATATCGGGTGGTGGTGGAGCTGCGCCTGCGCCTATTGCGGCAAATGGAAGCTCTGCAAATGATGTGTACCCAAACATTTACAAAAACACCAAAAAATTGCTATTACTACCACTAGGCGCAGGAGGTGCTGTGAATATCCACCCCGAGTTATTGCCGCCATTTGTGGAGTTAGCTCCTGCGTACCATCCCGCCCCGCCGGTAGCTGTAGATTGACTGATTGACAAATAGTCTGCGCTTACAGTACCGCTTGCCTTAGATAGCGTGTGGCTTGCGGCAGTCACCGAACCAATGGTTAAAAGTCTTGTAGATTCTCCACTTGCATTCCAATTGGTAAACGTACTTGTCGTGCCAGCAGTAAACAAAATAGATGTTGCACTAGTGGTTTTATAAGTATTGGTTATGTTGCCGAATGTGTTTGAGCCTGTGATAGTCAATGCACCAGCACCACCTTGGTTAAGGGTAATGCCAGAAAAAGAAAATCCACCGCCAGTAAAAGTTTTAGCAGATGCGCTAGTGAGGCTAATTGTTCCTGTGCCAGTTACAGTAAGCCCTGTATTATTTGATGTACTCCACACAGTACCTGTGCCAGCAATAGATATTTGACCTGTACCAAAAGCAATTGTTCTTGTATTTGAATTAGTACAACTAAATATATTTGTGCTTAATGTGTATGACTGAAGGTTTAATGTGCCTTGAGTTAGCGTTGTTGTAACTGCGCCTGTTGTCAAAGCATCTTGCAAAGTAACTGAACCACTTGGAGTATTAATTGCAATAGGTTGCGTAAATGTTTTCGCAGAACTTGTAATTTGTTGCGTAGTGCGTCCTGCAAATGAAAGTGTGCCTGTTCCTGATAGGGTTGTTCCTGTTCCATTTATCCAATTACCGTAAATTGTTGGACTATTTGTGCTTGTTGCTAACGTCATAGTATTTGACGTTCTCAACGACATATCTATTGTGCCAATGTTGTATGCGGCATTAATAGTTGTTGTTGAACCTGATGCAGGATATGTAGCCGCAGGAAATATGGCAGTATCTTGTGCTAATGGAAACTGAGTTGCGTCTAATGCACCGCCTGATGTAGCAGACCAAGAACCTGTACTAGTTGCACCCCAATTAGCAGAACCTGTTTGACGATAAAACACAGTTTTAGCCGCAGGAAATGTAATTCCGCTATTGCCTTTGCAATCACCTAACCTTGTTCCAGACGCAGGAGATGCCGCACCTGCAATAGTTATATCTCTAAAATCAACATCAGTTAAAGATACTGCCGCACAAGTTAATGTGCGAGTAGTGTTAAAAGTGTCAGAGGAAATCTGCATACGGTATGCAGAAGCAGTTCCAGCACTTACTGTAAATGTTCCGTTGATTGTTTGATTTGCGCTAATATTAATTTGACCAATACCAGTATTGTTAGACTTACCAGTTATGGATAGGTTGGTAAATGTATTTGCGCCTGATATTGTTGCCGCAGAGGTTAGACCATTAGATGTGAAGGCTACATTGTAATAAGTTCTCCCGCCACCAGCAAAAACTGGGCCTGAAGCACTTGTGCAATTAATTGTTGATGTTCCAGCATTAACTGTTGCATTGGCGCTAACTGCCATACTCCAAGGAGTAGTGGTAGAGCTTAAATTAATTGTAGAAGCATTTAAATTTATTGTTCTTACGTTTGAGTTGTTAGAAGCAAATTGAGAAGCGGTTACAGCATAATTTCCAGATGATGAGGTATCAAATGTTCCATTTAATAAATTAAGTACCCCGCAATTTAAAGCAAAACCAAGAGTCCACCCACCGCCTACACCATCAAAAACAGCATTTCCACCAAACGAAACTCCATTGGTTGTTACAGTTTTACCAGTTGTTGTGGCATTAAAAGTAGTATCGCCTGTATATGTTGCAGTAAAGTTTGTGGCTTGAAAAGTTAGACTGCCTGATACTGTCAATCCAATACTTGTACCAGCAAGCGTCATCGTTCCATCAAGCCCTGACGCTGTAAAGTCATTACAGACCCTTGGCGAATTTGCCATAGTGACTGTAAATGCACCAGTTCCTACGTTTGAATTTACATCAAAAAATACATTGTCTGACGCAGTTGGGACAGATGCACCGCCAGCTCCACCTGATGACGTAGACCAGTTAGTTGTGCTTGTGGAATCCCATGTCCCCGTGCCAAGAACCCAATATCTGTCAGCCATTAGACCTCCTCAGTGGGAGTTTCTTCAACAGGAGGCGCAGTAATTACAGCAATCCAGTTATCAAACCTTTGCTGTTTCATGGCTTCAATCTGCTCATCAGACAATCCATGATCGTCAGGCAAATGCAAAGCATCTGAAAATGTGCCGTACTGTGATGAAAAAGAAAAGTCAATCTTCATGGTCATGCCTGTGTGGTTACTGCTATTACATCCCAACGTGTATTGTTTGCGTTGTAAATACAACCTACATACGTTGTTTTGCTTGCAGTTGTTGCTGTTGGTAAGGTTACGCCAATGACTGTGTAGGTTGCATCCCAAGTCAATGCTCTGCTTGTTCCGTTGTCTAGCAATCTAAACATCAACTTATCGCCATCAACAGGTGTTCCAGTTGGTGCATTGATGGTAAGACCTGCTGCCAATGCTGTGTATGCGTAAACATCAGCGGTTGCAACGCTTGGGGTTAGTGTTGATGCAGATGCGGCGCTTACAACCCTTGGGGTAATGCGTGTCAAACTAATGGTTGTTCCACTAATCAAAGGAGCATTGCTTTTCTCCCACAATGCCGTACTAGAGTTGTAAACAAGAGTTTGCCCTGTTGTTGGGGATTGAGCAGACACATTGTGCAGCTCATCCATTTCATAGCCGTTTTGCACCTTAACAATTAATTTACCCTGAGTTGGGTGAGCATGGGCAACAACAGCCACATAAACAAGATGTTCAGGCGCATATGGCTTGGTCGCAGTTAAAGTCCCCGCCGTTGTTGGGCTTAGATAGAGTTGCGCCCCATCAATATATGCTGATGTGTCAAGATCAGCAACCAAACCAATAATGGTCACGTAACCATTTGAATTGTTTGCCAAGTCACTAGTTATCAATCCCAAAGTCTGCGCTGATGTGGCGTCACTTGTTGCCAATGCTTTAGAAACAGTTGGAAGTTGACCTGTAGCGCCTGAGATATAAACCGCTGTACCTTTTGTAAGGGTTGCGCCAGTAGTGTTTCGTACCTGTTCAACAAGCACAGATGCCGGTGACGTTTGCGATACCGAAAGATCAACAAGCGATCCAACCGTGGTCACAATAATACTTGCATCAGCAGATGCAATAGAGGTTATGGTGTTTTCAGCAGGCAGCGTAACAAATACATCCTTAACACCCGCCGCAAAATCAATTGTTGAGCCTGTGGAAGAGGAGATTAGGGTTGTCCTTGCTAGTGTTCCTGCGTAGTACGTTCCAATGCCAACCTCCCATTGCGTACCGCCTGCAATTGTGTAATAGGTTGTATTGTTGTTGCCAATTGCCGCAAAGGTTTGAAAACCCTCTACCGTGCCATCCAGCGCTAGTGTCCCTGTGCCGGTCGCGGTGGTGGTCTGCCTAACCCGATCAGCTAGAACAAGGCTCATGCTGTCTCCACGCCTATCACTAAACCATCAGCGTTCCTTATCACTCGCTTTGGCGCGTGAAGCCTTTGCATAGCCTCGCCAATGTTTTGCATTGACTCCCCATGCAGGTTTGCCATGTTGTCATGCAAAGCGGTTATTTTGTCCATTGCTTGAACAATCGTGCCGCCCAGCTCGTTGGTTATTTGTGCAGCCGCTGCTTCAACAACTGGTAAGTCGACACCAGGGTTGCTACCAATCCTTGCCACCATGATTTTAGTCGCTGCATCAAGTTCTGCTTTCCATCGCTCATATTCTTCCCTTCCAGCCATCTCTCGGGCTTTAATTTGTAGCTCATTGTTTTGCTTGGCAGTCTCTAAATCCACCTTCATTTGAGTTAACTGCATTTCAGTTTGCGCTCTTGCCTGTTGCATTTGCATATCAAACTGCGCCTGTGCTTGCGCCAATTGCGCCTCTGCCTGCATCTTCATTTGATCAGACTGCGCCTGTGCTTGCATCTTCATTTGCTCTGCTTGTTGATCAGCTTGTATTTGCATCATCTCTGGCGGTGGGCCAGGCGGTTGTTGTTTAGCTTGATCCGCTTTGTCTTGCAGGGCTTTCATTGCCCTTTCAACCGCGCTTTCCAATCCCCGACCAGCTCTAAACCGGCGCACCAAGAATAACAGCATCTCAGAGGCCATTGGCAAGGTCTCGGGCGCTTGGGCAATCATGGGGATTGCCTCACGCAAGAATAGACCAATTGCTTGGATCGCCTCTTGTGCGCCTTGCTTTTCGGCTTGCTCGTCAATCTGAGCCAGACTGTCAGCTTCCACCGCAATATGGAAATCCCTGATCGTGCTGTTGGACAGCATCTGGATTGCCGCTTGCAACATTTTCGGGTCTTGACCATCTGGTGTGTTCATCACCCCAGACATCTCCACAATCAGCTCAGGCGGGTAAAACTTGCAAATGACCTGCGCCTTGAGTTTAAAGATGTCGGTTGCAAACCGCGCCACATCGCCTTGGCTACTCTTTAACCGCAGGCTACCAAAGTTGGCCTTGAGCTGTTGAGCACCTAATGTTTCTTGCGCTTTAGACGATCCACGCAGGATGTCTGATATGCCCATGATCTCGTAGATCGACTGCTTGACCTGCTCCCTAGCCGCATACAGCTCACGCAAGGTCACAATGATCTGCGAGGTGTCCATCATGTCGATAGCGCCCTTTAAGCCGCCCTTTTCCGACATTGCCGCCCAGCCGGTCACTGGGAATAGCTTGTTGTCCACGCCCTCGCTGAACATCCGCGCCAACTCTTTGAACTCGGCATTGAACACGCCGACCGCTTTACAGGCTTTGGTCAACAGGTATATGCGCTGGGTCAGGTTGTCCAGCTCTTGCGCCTGATCCTCGTATTCACAATAGTCAGGTACAGGGATCATTGTGCCGGTGGTGGTGGTTGCCATCAACGGCTTGGGGCATGGGAAGAATTCTTCCAACTCTAACGGGTCATCACGCTCGTCTAATGCCTGTGGATAACCTTTGGCAATCCAGCAAACCTTAGCAGTGCGCTTGTTCCAAATCTCATAGACCATCGCCTTTTTGTCGTAGGTCATCTTGGCGGTCAATGGATTCTTGCCGTCCATGTCGGTGTTGGAACTGGTCAGGCTGACGTTTTTAAATACGTCCCCAAAACGCTCTACACCCTCGTCCTTGGTCATGTAGACCGCCCGAGCTACCCACCAGACCTCATCCCATGTGCGAGCAGGTGAATGCAAGAAGTCTGACCAGTAGACGTAATCAATTGGGCTGTGAGCTGCGTCAATACGCTCTGTGGGGTCTTCCACCACACCGCTAACTTGCGGCTCGGTTGGTTCTTCCATCTGCCCCGCTGTTTCGGTTGATTCGGGCTGCTCGTTGACAATGACCGGCTCGTAGCGAATCCATGCCGTACCGCGACCAGGCAGCAATCTGTCCTGCACCGCACCAGACATGGCAGCGTCAAAGTCACCGAATTGCATGGTCTCGTATTCCATGACGCGCTCGAGCATCGTGGAGGCCAGCCGACCGACAGGGTCTTGATCCATGTACCGGCGCGAGACTTCGGGCTTGGCTTGGCGACCGTAGAGGGCTGGAAGCAGGACTTGGATGTTTGACCACAGGATGTTGAACTTCATCCTCGGCATCTCAATGGCATCACGCTCATCTCGATACCGCTTGACAACCTTTAAGCCGCGCTTTTCCCACTTATCAAATATCTTGATGGCGGTTTCGATCTGGTCATGCCAGTACGGGCCTGGGTCTTCGCCCTCATATGCGCCGTTTTCTTCGTACATGGTTAACTACCTGCGGCAAAGAAGAATGTCACATCCAATGTGCCGCCAACGGTGGCGTATAGGCTGACACCCACATTAGCAGGGAATCGGTGAAACCCGATAGCCGGTGTGATCGTGCCACTCATGACTTCGCCACCTGACCCGCCGTTGCGAAGCACCAAAGTGCCTGAGCTGGTGTTGTTGACGTAGAAACCAATCAACTGGCAAGGGCCAGTACTGACTGCGCCTGTGGCGGTGATGTTTTTGTATCCACCGACTTCTGCTACTGGCTGGCTCATATGCGTTCCTCTTTATGTTGCATCTCATAATCCCACAGCTCATCGAGTGTGATGGTTTGCAGGGTCTTGCCCTTGGGCGGTGTCTGATCTTTTGCTTCTTGCCGATAGGCTACTGCAAGCATTCTAAACGCATCCGCGGGGTGTGAGCACCAATCGTGACGGGGAGTTTGACGAAAAGTTTTCTTATCTTCATCATATTCCCGCTGATATTGCCTTAACGCTTCCAGTCCCTCATCGCATCTGGAATCGAAATAACAGATGGGCAGGATCATCCGCACCGCTTGAATACCGTCCTGCACACCAATCTCAGGCACGATTGCCAGCTTGCTCATGCCGCCCAAATGTGCCGCTAATTGCTCAACAATGGACTTTCCCCCCGAGGCAAGGGTCTTGGCTCTGGCATCATGCGGCAGGTAATGGCGGGTGTATCGGTAACCCTTGGCTATAACCGCACTGGCTATTTCCTCAATGCTTGCCCCGCTGACAGCGTAATAGTCCATTACCCTGATCTCACCCCTGACCACCTGATAGAACCAGATCGCCGTGTCGTCTCGATAGCCTAAGTCCCATGCGGTGTAGACAGGTGAATCAGGCTCAAACGGTAGCTCACAAATCCTGCCCTCATCATCAGCCAAGCGCATTTCTTGACCAAAGAACGCCCCCAACAAGGCGGCATCAAAGCTGCACTCGTACTCCTGATCGTACTGATCTTGGCTTAACTGTGACCGAGCCGCTTGCAATTCTGAGTCTGGCAATAGCTTAGACACTGAGGCCGGTAGGCGTAACAAAAACCAATCTGGCACTACTTGGCTGACCTTATAGATGTCGTGGAACTGGTTTTTGCCCTTTGGCGTACCCCCAAACACAGCCCAACCGAGTCTGTCACTCAAACACGGTCTGATGATGTTTCCCCAAACGCTGGGTCTAAAGTCACCGTATTCGTCCATGTAAACGCCGTTAAAGCCCATGCCCCGCATAGCGTCAGCGTTGTCTGCCCCAAACAGCATGATCTTTGCGCCGTTCACCAGCTCCACCATCAGGTCTGCTTCGTTTGTGGCTTTGGTTACTGGTGCGGCGTAGTGTTTGATGTAGTCCCATGCCACCCGCTTGGCCTGGCTTCTGAATGGGGCTATGTAAGCATACTGTGCGCCCCGACCACCCTCAGTGATTGCTCGCTTGATCAGGTCGTTGATTGCCGCCACGGTCTTACCAGCTCTACGGTGGGCAAGTAGGCATGACCATCTTTCTGTCCTCAAATGAAACGGCATGAAAGCCGCCCGAGGGCTATAAGGCAGAATTACTTCACGCCGCCCCATGTCACCACCATTTCTACCGGCCCATCGTCCTTGCCGGTGATCTCTGTCCTTGCCAACTTGGGTACATGGTATTCAACCACTGATTGGAATAACTCAAAGGCTTTGGCAGGATTGGGTTTTATGTCATACTCAGGAACACCCATAGCAACCTCATCAAGCCACTGTGCAAGTCGGTGGGCATTACCATCCACAAACATCGCTATCGCCTCTCTAGCTTGCGCTGTGACCTTATTAGGCACACCCGCAGTCCGACCGCCCCTTCCCTTTCCAGATTTAGCTACTGTATTCATTTTGTTAATGCTTTAGATAACTTTTTTTGCTTATCTTCTTTTTCTGCCGCAAGCAAGTCAGGCAGCGCAACTCCCATTGCCGTAGCCGTTGCTACATCCTTGCGGAATGGGTCATATGCAGCAAAAGGTGATCTTAATGAACTCGGGTCATAGACACCAATATTTTTAGTACCTCTTTCGTTTACATGAAAAGCATCAAACCCTAATTCTCGAATTGCTTTTTGAAAATCTTGACTTTCTATTGCGGGCCAGTTGTTGGTGTCATTTGGTAAATTTTTAATGCGTTGATTTATTGTGTGCATCCTGATTGATTCTTCGCTTGGCACATAACCCTCTCTACCAATTGTTTTTATAGGAAACATTTCAGCATACTTTTGTTTAAGCATATCTAAATGAGCTGGATTTTCAAAATCAAATACTTTATTGCCGCCAATCATTCTTAATGGGTAAGAAGTTGGCGCTTGACCAACATCTGTGTACCCATGCTGTGAAAATGCAGTTGTAAATTCTGGATCAGATGATGCAAAAACGGCATTTCTTTCATTTGCATAATGATTTTCGGCAATGGCGCGATTAGGGTCATTTGCTGATTCTTCAAATATTTGTTTTTTAGTTTTAAATTTTTCTATGTCGGGGTTTTTTGATCCATGTACAAAATTACCCTCTACACCTTTCATTGCTTGATAGCGCATTTCAGGAGTATTATTAGCTGGTAATCCAAGACCGCTTTCGCTTTTGGGTAATGCGGCTCGTTGCTGTGCAAGGTCTAATGCGGCTTGTTGGGGGTATTCAAAATTTGGGTTGTATCCATACTCTTGTGGGTCACCAGCAGTAGAAAGAGTTTTGGCTTTTACTTTTTTTGAAATAATTTCGTATTCACCACTTAATGCACTTTCTCCATGATCTTCTGCATATTTCCT
>Ga0208916_10000761_pt1 | contig 14579 bp, 13 predicted proteins | sample DEB19_08_DNA_5_FD_184523 | JGI IMG/M metagenome (GOLD analysis project Ga0208916, IMG submission 184523) | Aqueous microbial communities from the Delaware River and Bay under freshwater to marine salinity gradient to study organic matter... | ecosystem: Environmental > Aquatic > Marine >... | reverse complement strand
ATACGCTGTGGACTGCCTGGATTTGTGCAGCGGTGGGCTGGGGCTGCGTCTGGGCATCACGCCACGGGTTAGCACGCTCTGCCATAGTGTCAGCGCGTGTTTGAGTTCTGACGTTTAAAGCAGGCCTTTGGTGCGAGCCAAGTGACTGGCTTGCGATCGACTTTTCACGTTGAGACGTCGAAACAGGCGCCACAAGTGCACTTTGACGGTGTGCTCACTGATTTGCAATTCTTCGGCAATGTCGCGGTTGCTCAGGCCGCGGTCAAGCATGACCAGCAACTGTTTTTGTCGCTTGGAGAGTTTTTCTGGGACGGCTCCGGCCTCGGCGTCTGGGTCGTCGAGCAGAAACAAACGAAGTGCATTCGAGATCTCCGTGGCGCCGGCCGACTTCTGGATGTACGCGTCAGCGCCAGCTTCTAAGGACAGGTCTTCGTAATCCAGCGCAGGCGCTGCCGACAACACAACCAGTGGCACGTCGGGGTATTGCAGCTTGAGTTCGCGCACACCGGACACGCCATGCGTGTCGGGCAGCTTGAGATCAAGGCAGATGAGTTCTGGGGTCCCATGCTTTTCGACCGCAGGCGACACGGCTGCAACTCGGTCGAGCTCAACAATATTGGCCTTGCTGTTGAGGCGACGAATCAGCATGACAACCGCTTCCCGCATCAGGGGATGGTCATCCACAACAAAAATACTCATGGGCTTAAGTGTTTCAGTGGTCATGGGAATTTAAATATAAGCGTTTATAACCGGACGAATCATAGTGGTAAATGTTACCAGTTGACTTTTACAAAAAAAAAGTAGAACTACCTATATTTCGTTGTTTATTCGGTAACTAAAAGATATTTGAGTAATATTTTCTGGATATCAGGCAAGCAGTGCCAAGGCTGCGGCCACATCTTCAGTGCTAACACCTTCTACTGGCTGCAGCTGGGCTTGAAGTTCTGCCAAGGCCTCTGAGCCGCGAGCCTGCAACTGCGCAATGGTGGCTGCGGCGTCGCGTGGCGATTCAAAGCTCAGGCTCTGCAGCAGCAAACGGCCACGCGCATCGACCAATTTGAAGTAAAAAAGACCGTCTTTTTCGCGGTATTGCTTGAGGGTCGGCAACGCTGCTTTGGCTGGCTTGGCGCTGCGTGTTTCGGTGCTGCTGCGTAAATTGCGCAGACCGACGTTCTGGCGCAGTGTCGCCATCAAGGGCGTTGCCAAAAGCCGGGCCTTGACGGCACCGGCTTGCAAGATGTCTTCCAGCTTGCCAGGATCGTTGATCAAGGCTTCGTAGCTGTCGCGCATGGGGGCGACTTCGCGGTCAATGCGCTCAAACAGCATGTGCTTGGCATCGCCCCAGGCAATGCCTTCGGCATAAGCCGTGCGCAGTGCGGCGGTTTCTTCGGCGCTGGCAAAGGCTTGGTAAATCTCGAACAGGGCCGAGCCCTCGCAGCGTTTGACTTCGCCGGGGGCTTTCGAGTCGGTCACGATGCCACCAATTTGCTTGCGCAACTGCTCACGCGGCGCAAACAGCGCAATCGTGTTGTCGTAGCTCTTGCTCATCTTGCGGCCGTCAAGACCGGGCAGCGTCGCGACTGAAGCTTCAATCGCCGCTTCGGGCAAGACCAGATGCTCGCCATACAGATGGTTGAAACTCTGGGCGATGTCGCGGGCCATTTCAATGTGCTGAATCTGGTCGCGCCCAACCGGCACCTTGTGCGCCTTGAACAGCAAAATATCAGCGGCCATCAACACGGGGTACATGAAGAGGCCAGCGGTCACTTCTGTATCAGCGTCATGGCCACTGGCGGTATTTTTGTCGACGGAGGCTTTGTAGGCGTGGGCGCGGTTCAGCACGCCTTTGCCGGTGACGCAGGTCAGCAACCAGCAGAGTTCAGGAATTTCAGGAATGTCAGACTGGCGATAAAACGTCACCCGTTCCGGGTCCAGCCCTGCGGCCAGCCAAGTGGCCGCGATTTCAAGCGTGGAGCGCTGGATCCGCGCTGGCTCGCCGACCTTGATCAAGGCGTGGTAATCGGCTAAGAAGTAAAAACTCTGAGCACCCGGCGCCAAGCTGGCCCGCACTGCCGGGCGAATAGCCCCCACGTAGTTGCCTAGGTGGGGCGTGCCCGAAGTGGTGATGCCGGTCAGGACGCGCAGTGGACTCATGAGAATTCAGATTTCAAAAATGGCAAAAAATAGGGCAGCGAAGATCTTGGCGCTAACGTTGGGTTATCGCAGCAAGAAGGCCAGAGGCGACAACAGGGTTTGCAGCGCATCGTAGGTTAAAGACATCAGCGGTTGCATCCAGAACGAACTGATCACCCCGGTGAGCACCAAGCCCATGACGATGAAAAATCCCCAGGGCTCAACGCGCGACACCATGTGAGCTTGTCGCCACGGCAGCAGGCCAACCAAAATGCGGCCACCGTCAAGAGGTGGCAATGGAAATAAGTTGAAGACAAACATCACTACGTTCACCAGCATGCCAGCGCGGCACATCTCCAGCACAAAGCGTTCGGTGATGCCCGCGGCAGCGGCGGCATAAAACAAAGCGCCCCACAGCAGGGCTTGGATAAAGTTAGCACCGGGGCCCGCCAGCGCGACCCAAACCATGTGTTGCTTGGGTTTGCGCAGATGGCCAAATTGCACGGGGACGGGCTTGGCATAACCGAATAAAAAGGTGCCCGCTGTGGCGATGTACAGAACCAGCGGCATGACGATGGTGCCGATGGGGTCAATGTGTTTGAACGGGTTCAAGGTGACCCGGCCCATTGACCAAGCCGTGTTGTCGCCAAAGTAGCGGGCGACATAACCGTGGGCCGCCTCGTGCACGGTGATGGCGAAGACCACGGGCAGGGCGTAAATGGCGACAGTCTGAATCAGGTTGGCAAAGTCCATGGCGCGATTGTCTCAGACGCCGCGGGTGTTTACAGACCGAGTACGGCCAGATCGCCTCGACCTTGCCGCACGATGATGGCTTCACCGCCGTCGCTCATACCGGTCAGGTCAATCACGGTGGTGGCTTCTAGCGGGCAGGCGCCAGCGTCAATCACAGCGGCCAGTTCGTGCTCAAGCTGGCGGCGGATCTCTTCGGCGTCATTGAGGGGCTCGGTCTCGCCGCGGGGGATCAGTGTGGTGGCCAGCAGCGGAGCGCCGTGCAACTCCAGCAGGGCTTGCAGGGTTTTGTGGTCGGGCACGCGCAGGCCAATGGTCTTACGCGACGGATGGCTGAGCCGGCGTGGCACTTCTTTGCTGGCCTCCAGAATGAAGGTGTACGGCCCCGGCGTGGCAGCCTTGATGAGCCGGAACTGCTTGTTGTCCACCCGGGCGTAATTGGCCAACTCGCTGAGGTCGCGGCAAAGAATCGTCAGGTGGTGCTTGTCATCGACCCCGCGAATGCGACGCAAGCTGTCGGCAGCGGCTTTGTCGTCAAGGTGGCAGACCAGTGCGTAGCTGGAATCGGTCGGTACAGCCGCCACACCGCCTCGGGCCAACAGCGCCACCGCCTGCTTCAGGAGTCTTGGCTGCGGGTTGTCAGGATGAATTTCAAAAAATTGGGCCATGTGCAGATTGTCTCAATCGAGTCATCCTGCGTTTAGGATTCAACGGGTTGCAGCTTGACCTGCTTCAGAGCCTGGCTCTCGCGAGCCGTCAACCAAGCGCCGAGTGCGCCACACAGCGCGATCATGCTGATGCCGACCATGGACCAGCCGTCAGGCACGTGGGAGAAAGCCAGCCAACCACCCAGCATGGCGAAGCCGATCTGGGCATAGAAAAACGGTGTCAGGGTCGATGCGGAGGTGCGGGTGTAGGCCAAGATCAGTAACAAGTGACCTGCGGTGGCGGCCAGTCCCATCAGCATCAAGGCGGCCCACAGCCACCACGATGGCAATGCCGTCCAGACAAACGGTAGCGCCAATGACGCGATCAGCGTGCCGACCCAGCCAGTATAAAAATGCATGGTGACCGGGTCTTCGGTGCGGGCCAGTTTGCTGGTGAGTACCTGAAACCAAGAATTGGTGACCACCACCACCAATGGAAAAAGCGTCGACCAGCCAAAGTGCTCACTGCCCGGCCGGATGATGATGAGTGTGCCAAGAAAGCCGCCGATGATGAGCGACCAACGCAGCGTTGAGACACGTTCATCCAGCGCCGTAGCCGCCAGCAAGGTGATCACCAGAGGCGTGATGCCGACAACGGAGGTGAACTCGGCCACAGGCATGTGTTTGAGGCTTAAAAACGCGAACAAACTGCTGCTCAGTAACAACAGGCCACGCAGCAGATGGAACTTGGGATGGACTGTTCTTAAAGAGCGCCAGCCGCGTGTTGGCAAGACCAAGGCGGTGGTGGCCACGGCCTGAAAGAAATAGCGAAACCACAGCGCCATCAGCAGTGGTACGCCGGTGCTGATGAGTTTTGTGGTGGTGTCGAGGGTTGCAAAACAGGCGACTGCTGCAATCACCAGCGCAATGCCCCAGACGGCCGACGGGGCTGGCCTCACTGGATACGGTCTTCCAGCAATTCCCAGACGGGGGTCAGTTCGCCCGGCAAAAAGGGCAGGGTGCCGAGGTCAATCCGGCTCTCGTCGGGGCTGTGAAAGTCGCTGCCGCGTGATGCAGCCAAGCCAAACTCGCGGGCGGTTTCGGCGTACTTCACGGACTCCTGCACGGTGTGGCTACCGGTCACCACTTCAACGGCTGTACCGCCATGGTTCTTGAATTCTGTGAAGAGGGCGTACTCTTCATTCGGTGTGAATTTGTAGCGAGCTGGGTGCGCAATGACCGCCACACCGTGCGCCTGAGTGATCCAGGTGACGGCGTTTTGCAAAGTGGCCCAGCGGTGCGGCACGAAGCCGGGTTTGCCTTCAGTCAGGTATTTTCGAAACACGTCAGCAGTTTCTTTGCAGACGCCGGACTCGACCAGAAAGCGCGCAAAGTGCGTCCGCGAAATGAGTTCGGGGTTGCCGACAAATTTCAAGGCGCCTTCATACGCGCCCTGAATGCCGACCTTGGCCAAGCCGTCTGACATCTCCATCGCGCGCTCGCGTCTGCCACCGCGCGTGTTGTACAAACCTTGTTTCAAGGCTTCGTCATCTGGGTCAAACCCCAACCCGACGATGTGCACGGTTTCACCCGCAAAGGTGACCGAGATTTCAGTGCCCGTCAGGTAGTGCATGCCTTGCGCTTTGGCCGCGGCTGCGGCACGGTGCTGACCACCAATTTCGTCGTGGTCGGTCAGCGCCCACAACTCAACCCCGTTGAGTTTGGCGCGTTCAGCCAAAGCTTCGGGGGTCAGTGTGCCGTCAGAGACGATCGAATGGCAATGCAAGTCTGCGTTGAGAATGTTTTTTGAAATCACGATTTTTATTCTAGGCTGTTTGCAAAACCCGAGAGCGTCAAAGCTCGGCGCCCTCGACCAGAAAGCGCACCCGTCGCACGCCCTGCCATTCGTCGGCGTCTAGACGGAAGGCCAGTGTGACCTTGGCTGGCAGCGACTCAGTGCGGCCAAACCAGATGCCGTCGACCGGCTGGCCTTGGTGCTTGAGTTTGAGTGCGAGGTGCTTTTCGCCGACCAGCCGCTGAGACACCACTTCGAGTTCTTCGCTGAAGGTGGGTGCTGCAAAACCTTGTCCCCAGACAGCCTTGTGCAGCGTGTCGACCACGTCGGTGCGCCGGTACTCGGGGGCCAGCGGGCCGTCAGTATCAAGCCGACGCGTCAAGGTACCAGCGTCCAGCCATTCATGGGCGACTTCTTGCAAGGCTTGTTCAAACGTGTCGAAATTTTCTTCGTCGATGGTGCAGCCGGCGGCCATGGCATGACCGCCAAAGCGCAGCAGCACACCCGGATGGCGTTTGGCCACCAAGTCCAGCGCGTCGCGCAAGTGAAAGCCCGGAATCGAGCGGCCGGAACCTTTGAGCTCGTGTTCTTTGCCCGGGGCTTGGCTGGCCGCAAAGACAAAGGTCGGGCGGTGCATTTTGTCTTTGATCCGCGAGGCCACGATGCCGACCACGCCCTCATGGAAGTCAGGGTCAAAAATCGCGATCGCGGGTGGTGGCGCTTCGTCCTCGTCAATCATGGCGTCCGCTGCCAGTTCGGCCTGCTCGCGCATGCCGGCTTCAATGTCGCGGCGTTCACGGTTGATGCTGTCGAGCATTTTGGCGAGTTCTTCGCCGCGGCCCAAGTCATCTGTCAGCAGGCACTCAATGCCCAGCGTCATGTCGGAAAGCCGTCCGGCCGCATTGATGCGCGGGCCGAGGGCAAAGCCGAAGTCGAATGCCGTGGCCACGTTGGCTTGCCGTCCCGCTGCTAAAAACAAACCACTGATACCGGCTTGCAGCGCACCGGCACGAATGCGCTTGAGGCCTTGCGCCACCAGGCGCCGATTGTTGGGGTCCAGCTTGACCACGTCGGCCACCGTGCCTAGCGCCACCAGCGGCAACAAGGCGTCGAGTTTGGGTTGGCTGGCGGCGTCAAACACACCGCGCTTTCGCAGCTCGGCGCGTAGCGCGAGCAGCACATAAAACATCACGCCAACGCCGGCGATGGACTTGCTTTCAAAGGTGCAAGCGGGCTGGTTCGGGTTGACGATGACGTCTGCGTCGGGCAGCACGATTTCACCGTCCAGCAACGCTGGCAGGTGGTGGTCTGTCACCAGCACTTGCATGCCCAGCGCTTTGGCCCGCGCCACGCCGTCGATGCTGGCGATACCGTTGTCAACCGTCACCAACAGGTCAGCGCCAGCGGCTTTGACGCGCTCAGAGATCGCTGCTGTCAAGCCATAGCCGTCGACCACGCGGTCAGGCACCAGGTAACTCACGCTGGAAAAGTTCAGGGGCGCACCGAGCAGTCGTAGGCCGCGCACGCCGACAGCGCAAGCCGTCGCGCCGTCGCAGTCGTAGTCGGCGACGATGCAGATTTGGCGACCGGCGGCCATGCTGTCGGCCAGCAACACAGCGGCTTCTGTAGCGCCGTGCAGCGCACTGGGCGGTAGCAGCCGGGCCAAGCCGTCGTCGAGTTCATCTGGGCTCAGCACGCCGCGTGCGGCATACAACTGCGCCAGCAGCGGGTGCACACCGGCTTGTTGCAAGGCCCAAACGCTGCGCGGAGGCGCATCTCTGACAGTGATTTTCATAAGGTCTCAAGCAGGCCCAACAAGGGCTTGGGTTTCAGGAATTGGGCTAAGCGCCCGCGCAGGCTGCGGGGCGAGCTCTCGAAAGTCAGTGCACTGCGCTCACCGCACAGCGTCAGTCGCACGACTTCGCCGGCAGATTGACGGCTTAGCCAGTCTTTGGCTTCCCGTGCGTCGAGTGCAGCCCAAGCCGCTGCATACGCTTCCCAATCATCGCGCAGGGCGGCGTCGACCAGCGTGCGGGGTGCGCTGAGTTGCTGCCGCTCGGGTGTGGCGGCGGGACGGCGACCTTGTGCCGGCAAGTCGCCCGTGCCGCTGAACCAGATCGAGTTGACGGGCAGTTGCCGTTGGCTCGTCCGCGCGTCGTTGATCGGGTGGGTGTAGAGCAGCATTTGCATTTCGTTTTGCAAACGCCGCAGCGTTTGACCGGTGCTGCCAGCGGGCAACCAAGGGTCGACGCTGCGGCCGAGAACGCGGTCTAGTGATGCTGTCGGCAAGTCACGGAAAACATCGCCTTCAGCCAGCCAGCGTTGGGGTGCAACGTAATGCAAGTGAATGCCGTCAGCGTCGAAATACACCTGCATGGCGGCCATGAGGGCGCGTGAATCGGCTTCGCTCAGCGCCAAGGCGTCGGGGTCTGTCAGCGTGGCGTGTTCACGGCCCATGAGCCAATGGCACGGTGTCACATAAGCCCAGCTGTGTGCGCGTGTTTCTGCGTCGGGTGCGCGTTGGGTACGTTGTTCATGCTCCCAAGCAGCCCATGGAATCAGGCCATCGCGCTGGCCATCGACATCCAGCCCATGGACCCTGGCCAGCGCCCGCTCATGGGGTGGCGACATCGAGAGTGCATCGTCAGTGTCGGTGGCTACCAGCTGCATGCCTTGCAACAGTTTGGCGAAGTGACGGGTGTGCGCCGCAGGCATTGCTTTCAGGGTGGTCAGCCAACTGGGACCGGCGCAGGCTGCAAAGGCCAACAGCAGGTGGGGCACGGGCAGTGCTGAGGTCGAAGCGCTGGTCTGGGAAACGGTGGACATGCGCACTATTGTCCTGGAAGCGGGTAGGGCGTCATGGGCGGACAAAAAATGGCCCGGCTGGAATGCCACAATGGCCCGCATGCAGATTCCCTATGAGTTGATTTTGGGCTGGCGTTACACGCGCGCCGGCCGATCCACGCGGCGAAACGGATTCATTTCCTTTATTTCCGGTGTCTCCATGTTGGGCATTGCGCTCGGCGTGGCCGCACTCATCATCGTGCTCAGCGTGATGAACGGTTTCCAGAAAGAAGTGCGTGACCGCATGCTCGGCGTCATTGCGCACATTGAAGTCTTTGCGCCGGGCGGTGCGGCCTTGCCCAATTTGCCGCAAACTTTATCTGAAGTCCGGCAAAACAAACAGGTCATTGCTGCGGCCCCATTCATCGCGGCCCAAGCGTTGCTGGCGCGTGGCGAAGACATGAAGGGTGCCTTGGTGCGCGGTATTGATCCGGCGCTCGAAGGCGGTGTTTCCGAGCTCGGTGCGCAGCTCAAAGACAGTGTTTTTCAGCGGCTGGTGGGTGGCGAATTTGGCGTGGTGCTGGGCATCGAGCTGGCACGTTCGATGGGTGTTCGACAAGGCGACAGCGTCACCCTGATTGCCCCCAGCGGACAGGTGACGCCGGCGGGCGTGGTGCCCCGACTCAAGCAGATGACGGTGGTGGGCACGTTTGATTCCGGCCATTTTGAATACGACTCTGCGCTGGTGCTGATGCATCAAGATGACGCTGCCAGAATTTTTCGGTTGGAAGGCCCAACCGGTATCCGCATCAAATTGCGCGATCTGCATCAGGCCCGTGAAGTGGCTCAGCAACTGGCCGGCACGCTGAGCGGCAATTTGCTGGTGCGCGACTGGACGCGGCAAAACCGCACTTGGTTTGCCGCCGTTCAGCTTGAAAAACGCATGATGTTCATCATCCTCACGCTGATTGTGGCGGTGGCCGCTTTCAATCTGGTCAGCACGCTGGTGATGACCGTCACCGACAAGCGCGCCGACATTGCCATCTTGCGCACGCTCGGGGCCAGCCCGAAAAGCATCATGGGCATTTTCATGGTGCAGGGCGCGATGGTCGGTGTGATGGGCACGCTGTCTGGCCTGCTGTTGGGGCTGGGTGTGGCTTTCAACATTGATGTGATCGTGCCCGCGCTGGAGCATCTGCTGAACGCCAGTTTTTTACCGCGTGACATCTACCTGATCAGTCGCATGCCGAGTGAGCCGCAGTACGCCGACATCATGCCGATCGCTGTGATTTCACTGGTGTTGGCGTTTCTGGCCACCCTCTATCCGAGCTGGCGCGCCAGCCGTGTCAATCCGGCGGAGGCCTTGCGTTATGAGTGAACTCAACATCGCTACACAAAATGAGCCGCCACTGTCGCCCTTGTCATTAGATTCAGAAATTGTCCTGAGCGCGAAGGCGTTGACCAAACGTTTTCAGGAAGGTCCGCTCGATGTGACGGTGCTCCGTGGTGTTGATTTGCAGGTGCACAGGGGCGAGACATTGGCCATCGTCGGCGCGTCGGGTTCTGGCAAAAGCACGCTGCTGCACCTGATGGGCGGGCTGGACGCGCCTACCAGTGGGGCGGTTCAGCTCAAGGGCAAAGATCTCTCCACGTTGTCGGCCACTGAACAGGGCCGGCTGCGCAATCTACACCTGGGTTTCGTCTACCAGTTCCATCACTTGTTGCCGGAGTTCAGCGCACTCGACAACGTTGCCATGCCCTTGTGGATTCGTCGGCAAACGCCTGAGGTGGCGGCCCAAACTGCTGCGGCCATGCTGGCATCGGTCGGTCTTGAAAACAGATTGAACCACCGACCCGCAGAGTTGTCAGGTGGCGAACGTCAGCGCGTTGCCATCGCCCGCGCGCTGGTCACACGACCGGCGTGTGTGCTGGCCGATGAGCCAACGGGTAACTTAGACCGAAGCACCGCCGATGGCGTGTTCGAGTTGATGATTCAACTCGCCCTTGACCATGGCACCGCGTTTGTCGTGGTCACGCATGACGAAACGCTGGCGGCGCGTTGCGCACGCCAATTGCGATTGACGCTTGGCAAGCTGACCTAGGGCCGATCTTTCAGTTGTCGGTCGCGCCAGAATCTTTCACCAGCTTGGTCCAGAGTTTGGCGTCCTCTTTGAGGAAGGCCGCGAAATCTTCAGGTGAACTCGACAGCGCGACGTCGGTGGCTTCACGCGCCAGCGCGGCTTTGGGGCCTTCTGCGTTCATGGCGATTTGCATCGCAGCGTGCAATTTTTTGACGATGTCTGGCGGCGTGCCTGCTGGCGCAAACAGGCCGTACCAAAAGCCAAAATTGAACTGTGGGTAACCGAGTTCAGCCATACCCGGAATGTCGGGTGCAAACGGTGAGCGCTTGGGCGTGCTGACGGCCAGACCTTTCATGCGGTTGGCTTTCACAAACGGCAGGACTGACGGCGGGGTTCCAAACGTCAGCTGGACTTGACCGGCGATCACCGATTGCGATGCTTGCGAGCCACCAGGGTAGGGGATGTGCTGGATGTCGATGCCGACAGCGCGCGCGAAGTAAACGCCGCCCAAGTGGGGTGCCGAGCCGTTGCCGGAGGACGCGAAGTTCAATTTACCGGGGGATTTTTTGGCCGCGGCGATCAAATCGGCCACCGAGTTGATACCGAGGTTGGGGTTGACGGCCAGGATGATGGGCGCGTTGGAGACCAAGCTGATCGGCACCAGTGTATGGACGGTGTGCGTCATGCTGGGTTTCATCGCCGGGTTCACCGAGATGCTGCTGGGGCTGGCCAGCAGGATGGTGTAGCCGTCGGGTGCCGCGCTGCGGGAGACGTATTCGGCCGCCAGACTAGAGCCTGCACCGGGTTTATTTTCAACCACGACCGGCTGACCGAGAATTTTCCCCAAAGCTTCAGCCGTCGCCCGGCCGGTGAAGTCGGCTGCACCGCCTGGCGTGAATCCGACGACGAGCTTGATCGGTTTCATTGGATACGTCTGGGCCATGCTCAGCGTGCTGATGGCGCTGATCGCTATCGCCCACACCAAGTGCAAAGTCTTTGTTCTTTGGCTTGTCATGTTCTCTCCTGGGTCGATGGATTATTCAATGCTGAGGAACGCCGGCCAACACAATCTTGCCAAGGTGTTGGTTGGCTTCCATGAGCGCCTTGGCCTCGGCCAACTGCTCAAACGGAAAGACCTTGTCGAGCATCACCCGGACGCTGCCATCCGCAATACGCGGCAACATGTCCTTGATGAACTGTGGCACCGCTTGCATGCGCTGGGCTGGCGTGCGCAGCTTGTTGGAGACACCAAACAGCCGCAGGCGCTTGGTGTGCAGGGCTGTCAGGTCAATGTCGCTGTGGGTCACTTCATCGACATAACCGACCATGGCGAGCCGGCCTTCAAAAGCCATGCAGCGCATGGCTTCTGCAAACACCGTGCCGCCCACGGTGTTGATCACCAAGTCAGCGCCGTGGCCGCCGGTGGCTTCCATCACGCGCGCGGCGAAATCTGGCGCACGCGTGCACAAACCGACATCAAGGCCTATGGCTTTCATGCGTTCAAGCTTGTCGGCTGAACCGGAGGTGCCGATGACGTTGGCGCCCAAGGCCTTGGCCATCTGCACTGCGGCGACGCCTACGCCAGAGGAGACGCCGTTGATCAGCAGCCATTCGCCAGGTTTCAATTGGCCTTGAATCACCAGCATGTCGTAGACGACGTGAAAGGTCAGGGGAATGCTGGCGGCTTCTTCCCAGCTGAGACGCGCCGGCATGGCCATCGCTTCAGTTTCGTCGACCAGCGCGTACTCGGCAAAGGCGCCCGCCATGCGGCCCATGACGCGGTCGCCAACTGCAAATTTTTTGACGTCTGCGCCCGCGCGAACGACTTCTCCTGCGGCTTCTGTGCCCACCGCTTTGACGGCACCCGGCTTGTGCAAACCGCCCTTTAAAAACTCGCCACGATTCAGGCCTGCCGCGCGCACGCGCACCAGCAACTGCTTGGGTCCCGGGTCTGGTATCGGTGTGTCGCGCAGCTCCAGTGAGGTCTCTGTGCCTTGTGTGAGTTCAGGGGTTTTGAGCCAATACGATTTCATCATTTCAACGGCCTTTGAAAATTGGTTTGCGCTTTTCCATGAAGGCCTTGCGGCCTTCGGCGTAGTCTTCGCTTTCAAAGCAATTGCGAATCTGCTGCTGGCACAGGGTCATGTCGAGATCCGGCGAAGGTTTGAGAATTTCGGCCATGATGGCCTTGCCAGCTTGCACCGTGATGGGTGCGTTGTCGGCCATGGCGCCAGTGTATTGTGCGAGCAACGCAGCCAGTTCTGCCGGCTCAGCCAAGCGCGTGACCAGTCCCAGCGTTTTGGCCTCAGCCGCATCGATGCGGCGGGCGGTGAAGAACAGGTCTTTGGCCGCGCCAACACCGATCAAATTGACCAGATTTTTAAGTGCCGAGTAGCGGTAGCCCAAGCCTAAGCGGGCGGCGGGAATGGAAAAAACAGAGTCGGTCGAGGCCAGACGGATGTCGCAGCTGATGGCGACATTGACGCCACCGCCAATGCAATAGCCGCGTATCAAGGCGAGTGTCGGTTTGCGGCAGTTGTAAATACTCATCAGCGATTCTTCGGCCATCGCTTCGTAATATTTCACCGCCTCTTTGGCGGCACGCATGTCTTCAAACTGTGTGATGTCGGCCCCTGAGACAAAGGCTTTTTCACCAGCGCCTGAAAACACCACCATGCGAATGTCGTCATCCACTTCGGCTTGCGCCAGCAGTGGCGGCACAGCCTCCCACATGTCGACGGACAAGGCGTTGTGGCGCGCGGGGTTGTTGAAACGGATATGCAGCGTCGCTGCTTCGGTCCAAACCTCGACCCGTTCTGTGGGTGATGTGTAGGGGGTGCTTGGCGTGATTGGCAAAGGGAAACTCCAGAGATAAAGTTAAGTATTGATATTGGAAATTTAGAAAAATCAGAAGATTTCAGCGGCTTTCATTCTGGCCAGGTCGGCTTCAGCGTAGCCCAGCTCGCCCAGCAGTTCGGCGGTGTGTTCGCCGCGACGCGGTGCCGCGCGCACGATGTCGCTGGGGGTGCGCTCTAGCTGCATCGGTTGGCCGACATGACGCTGGGCTCCAAGTCGATTGGACACCACGTCCTTGACCATTTTCAGGTGCTCAATTTGCGGTAGTTCGAAAACCTCCTGCATGTTGCTGATCAGGCCGCAGGCCACGCCGCCGTCATTGAATAACTCAATCCAGTGCGCCCGGTCGTGGCTGGCCAAGCGCAGGTTGATTTCTGCGTTCAGGCTCTCGCGGTTCACTGAGCGGCTGGGTTTGTCGTGGTAGCGCTCATCGGTCATCCACTCGGGTGCGCCGAGGATATGGCAAAAGCGTTCCCAGATCTTCGAGCCAAAGACCGCGATGTTCATGAAACCGTCGCGGGCTTTGTAGACCCCTGTCGGGATGCTGGTCGGGTGCGCATTGCCGGACTGCGCTGGAATTTCGCCGTCGATCAGCCATCGCGCGGTTTGGAAATCCATCATGTAGACCATCGACTCGAGCAGTGAGGTGTGCACCCACTGACCTTTGCCCGAATCGTTGCGCTCCAGCAGCGCGACCAAAATGCCTTGTGCCGCAAAGATGCCGGCACACAAATCGGCGATCGGCAAACCGACGCGGACGGGTCCTTGGCCCGGCAGGCCGGTGACCGACATCAGGCCGCCCATGCCTTGGACGATCTGGTCAAAACCCGGCCGTTTGGCGTAAGGGCCGGACTGGCCAAAGCCGGAAATGCTGGCGTAAACCAAGCGCGGCTGATCTTTGGCCAAGGTGTCGTAATCAATGCCAAGGCGAAACTTCACGTCGGGTCGGAAGTTCTCCACCACCACGTCTGCCGTGGCGATCAATTTTTTGAGAATCGCAATGCCCTCGGCTTCTTTGAGATTCAGTGTGATCGAGCGTTTGTTGCGGTGGGTGTACTGGTAGTCGGAGCCGTCTTGCCCGCCCAGTGTGTCGTCGCCGCGCATGTGTTCGGGCATTTGCACTTGGATCACGTCAGCACCCCAGTCCGCCAGTTGGCGGCAGGCGGTCGGGCCGGCGCGCACCTGGGTCAAGTCAATCACGCGAAATCGTTGCAGTGCAGCGGAGGCGGGCATGTGGGGCATCAGGGACTCTTTGGGTTGTCGAAAAGGACCTCGAGTATGGTTTGAAGCCTGCTCAAGTGTCAAGAACGGCGTGGTCTGAGGCATCATCAGGGCATGACTTCCTGGATCGACACCCACTGCCACTTGGACGCACCCGAGTTCAGTGCTGATGTAAGGGCTGTGCGTGCGCGCGCGCAGCAGGCGGGCGTTCGCCTGTGCGTGATTCCGGCGGTTGCCGCGGCGCATTTTGAGACCGTCCAAAGCTTGGCGCACACCGGTGGTGACGGTTACGCGCTGGGCATTCATCCGCTG
>Ga0208916_10000758_pt1 | contig 14609 bp, 14 predicted proteins | sample DEB19_08_DNA_5_FD_184523 | JGI IMG/M metagenome (GOLD analysis project Ga0208916, IMG submission 184523) | Aqueous microbial communities from the Delaware River and Bay under freshwater to marine salinity gradient to study organic matter... | ecosystem: Environmental > Aquatic > Marine >... | reverse complement strand
GGCGGCGAAAGTCGTACACCGCGAGCCTCCCGATAAAGCAAAGGAAGGTCAGCCTGCACTTCAAGCGCCTTGATGCGGGCGCTCGCAGCGGCCAGCGACAGGTGATGCTTGGCCGCGGCCTTGGTCAGGCTGCCTTCTTCGGCTGCCAACAGGAACAGTCGCAGGTCATTGAGGTCAAAATGCATGCTGCTATGTTACTGTGACAGCGCCAAGCCTTCTGTTTTTCCGAAGGCTTGGTTTGAAATTCCCTGATTGCACTGCACCCGTTATCGGCCGACCATCACCCACTCGACAAGGAAACACACCATGACACCAACACGTTTTCCAGCATCTGCCTCAACTGTCCGTGGCGTGCTGCTGTGGGCTGCAGCGCTCGGTCTGGGGTTAAGCAATTCAGCCGCAGTGTTGGCGCAAACCACCGCGCCCTACCCCAGCCGCCCCATTCTGATGGTGGTGCCGCAAACCGCGGGCGGCACCAACGACATCGTTGGCCGCGTGGTCAGCCAAAAACTCTCTGAAATATTGGGGTCACCCGTCGCAGTTGAAAACAAACCAGGTGCGGGTGGAAACATCGGCACCCAGTACGCCGGCAAGGCCGCCAAAGATGGCTACACGCTGCTCATGACCATCAGCAGCAGCCAAGCCATCAACCCAGCGCTGTACAAAAACCCCGGCTTCGATCCAGTCAAGGATTTCAAGCCCGTCGCCCTGATTGGCGCGGTGCCCAACGTATTGCTGGCCAATCCGGACTTTCCTGTCAAGTCGGTGAAAGAGCTGATCAACCTGGCCAAGACCAAGCCCGGCTTTTACCAGTACGCCTCAGCGGGCAATGGCACGCTGAACCATCTGCTGGGCGAGATGCTCAACAGCATGGCCGGCATCCAGTTGCAGCACGTACCCTACAAAGGCGTTGCACCCGCGCTCAACGACGTTCTGGGTGGTCAATTGCCGCTGGTCTTTGCCAGCCTGCCGTCATCGCTCGCGCAAATCAAAGCGGGCAAGCTCACACCACTGGCCGTCAGCAGCCCACGCCGATCGCCCGCACTGCCTGATGTCCCCGCGCTGTCGGAAATTGTGCCGGGCTACAGCGGCACCCTGTGGATTGGCCTGTTTGCACCCGCCGGTGTGTCGGCCGAGGTGTTGACAAAACTGCAAGACGGCATGAGCCGGGCGTTGGCCAGCAAAGACCTGCGCGACAAGCTAGAGCTGCAAGGCGTTGAGCTCGCACCACCGACCACGCCCGAGCAATTTGCCGCCCTGCTAAACGAAGACATCGCACGCTGGAGCCAGATTGTGAAACGCTCTGGCGCCGCCGTGGACTGAATTGAACTGAACTGAATCACTGCTTAGGTATTTTTGAAATGACGACCCCACTCGATCCCCAAACCCTCGCCCACCTTCAAGACTGGCAAGGCCGCACCGAAACCCTGGAAGACCTGATCACGCCGGCACCAATGCGGGCGCTCAGCGCCACCTTGGACCGCGATGACCCGACGCCACACGCTGGTACCGAATTGCCTGCGCTGTGGCATTGGCTGTTTTTTCTGCCACACCACCGGCAAAGCGAGATCGGTCCGGACGGCCACGCCAAACGTGGTGGCTTTTTGCCGCCCGTGCCCTTGCCACGCCGCATGTGGGCCGGTGGCCGTTTGCAGTGGCACGCGCCGCTACGGGTGGGCGACGCGGTCAAGCGGGTCTCGACCATTGAGTCGGTGACGCACAAGTCTGGCCGCAGCGGGGACCTGCTGTTCGTGCTGGTCAAGCATGAGATCAGCAACGCCCAAGGTCTGTGTCTGACCGAAGAACACGACATTGTTTACCGCCCAGCGGTGCAGCCCGGCGACCCCGTACCCACACCCATCGCTGCCGAACAAGGCGCACCCTGGCAGCGTGGCGTGACACCAGACGACGTGTTGTTGTTTCGCTATTCCGCCCTCACCTTCAACGGCCACCGGATTCACTATGACCGCAAATATGTGACCGATGTCGAAGGCTATCCGGGCCTGATCGTGCACGGCCCATTGATCGCCACGCTGATGGTCGACTTGGTGCGCCGGCACACCGACCGCCCGATCAAGCGCTTTGAGTTCAAAGCCTTGCGCCCGACCTTTGAGTGCGCAGACCAGCGCGTCATGCGCGTCAACGGCCAACCTGAAACGGGTGCTCATGGCGACGGCTCGCACATCCGCTTGTGGACACAAGACCACGAAGGCTGGTTGACCATGCAAGGCACGGCTGAACTCGGCTAATTCACACCCCTCGCTGACATTCTGCATCTATTTTTTGAAGACCTCATGAAAACAACCATTCCCGCCCCCGATGCTCATCAAGACATGCGCGAAGCCTTGCGCGACCTCTGCGGCAGCTTTGATTCCGCCTATTGGCAACAAGTCGACGACGAACGCGGCTACCCCGAAACCTTTGTCACCGCACTGACCGAAGCCGGCTGGCTGGCCGCGCTCATTCCCACCGAATACGGCGGCTCTGGTCTCGGCTTGGCCGAAGCCTCGGTCATCATGGAAGAGATCAATTTCTCCGGTGGCAATGCGGGTTCATGCCATGGCCAGATGTACAACATGGGCACCTTGCTGCGGCACGGCTCAAAGGTTCAAAAAGACCTGTACCTGCCCAAAATCGCCACCGGCGAATTGCGCTTGCAGTCGATGGCTGTGACCGAACCCAGCACCGGCACCGACACCACGCAACTCAAAACCACCGCCGTCAAAAAGGGCGACCGCTACGTCATCAACGGCCAGAAGGTCTGGATCTCACGCATTCAACACTCGGACCTGATGATCTTGCTGGCCCGCACCACACCGCTGGCTGACGTTAAGCGCAAGAGCGAAGGCATGTCGATCTTCATCGTTGATTTGAAGCAAGCCATCGGCAACGGCATGACGGTCAAACCAATTCGCAACATGGTCAACCACGAGACCAATGAGGTGTTTTTCGACAACCTTGAAATCCCCGTCGAGAACCTGATCGGCGAAGAAGGCAAAGGCTTCAAATACATCCTTGACGGCCTGAATGCCGAGCGCACCTTGATCGCCGCCGAGTGCATTGGCGACGCATACTGGTTCATCGACCGCGCCCGCCGCTACGCCACCGACCGCGAAGTCTTTGGCCGGCCGATCGGCCAAAACCAAGGCATCCAATTCCCGATTGCCGACAGCTACATCGAAACCGAAGCCGCCAACCTGATGCGCTTCAAAGCCTGCGCTCTGTTCGACGCCGGCCAGCCCTGCGGCGCGGAGTCCAACATGGCCAAATACCTGGCAGCCAAAGCGTCTTGGGAAGCTGCCAATGTGTGCCTACAAACCCACGGCGGTTTTGGCTTTGCGTGCGAGTACGACGTTGAGCGCAAGTTCCGCGAAACACGCTTGTACCAAGTCGCCCCGATCTCCACCAACCTGATTTATTCCTACGTTGCCGAGCACCTGCTGGGCTTGCCAAGGTCTTTCTGATGACAAGCACTGCTTCCCAAGCCAAAGCCCGTCCGCGTCCGCTCGACCACATCACCGTGGTCTCGTTGGAGCACGCCATTGCCGCGCCCTTTTGCACCCGTCAATTGGCTGACCTCGGCGCCCGCGTCATCAAGGTGGAGCGCCCAGGGGTGGGTGATTTCGCCCGCGCTTACGACAACCGCGCACGCGGTGAAGCCTCGCACTTTGTCTGGGTCAACCGCTCCAAGGAAAGCTTGGCGCTGGACCTGAAAGACCCGCAGCACCTGGCGGTGTTGAAGCAACTCATCGCCAAGGCCGATGTGCTGGTGCAAAACCTAGCACCTGGTGCCACAGGCCGCATGGGACTCGACGCCGCCACCCTGCGCGCCGCTGACCCGCGCTTGATCGTTTGCGACATTTCGGGCTACGGCAACGACGGCCCCTACCGCGACAAAAAAGCCTATGACTTGTTGATTCAAAGTGAGGCCGGTTTTCTGAGCATCACCGGCACGTCGGAACAACCGAGCAAAGCGGGCAACTCGATCGCCGACATCGCCGCCGGCATGTATGCATACACCAACATCTTGTCGGCCTTGATGCAGCGCGAAAAAACCGGCGAAGGCTCGCACATTGATGTGTCCATGCTCGAAGCCTTGGGCGAGTGGATGGGCTACCCGATGTACTACGCCATGGACGGCGCTTCGCCACCACCGCGCGCGGCAGCCGCCCACGCGACCATTTACCCGTACGGCCCGTTCGCTGCCGGCGACGGCCGCAAGGTGATTTTGGGCCTCCAAAACGAACGGGAATGGCTGCAGTTTTGCAACAAAGTTTTGCTGCAACCCGAGCTCGCCACCGATGCACGCTTTGACCGCAATGCACTGCGCAGCGCCAACCGGATCGAACTCGAAGCCATCATCGTCAAGGCGTTCTCAAACCTGACCGCCGAACAGGTGGTCGAGCGCCTAGACAACGCCCAGATTGCCAATGCGAACATGAACGGCATGGCCGACTTGTGGGCCCATCCTCAGCTGAAAGCCCGGGAACGCTGGACGACCGTTGGCTCACCGGCTGGCGACTTGCCCGCTTTGCTGCCACCCGGCAAGCAAAGCAGTTTTGACTACCGCATGGACGCTATTCCCACCGTCGGCGAACACACCCAAGCCATCTTGGCTGAACTCGGAGCCTCGCTATGAACCAAGACAACTCAAGCGCCACAGCCACCCTCGCGGCCTTTGCGGCGAACCTGACCACTGCCGATATTCCCGACGCGGTATTGCGCAAAACCGAAGACCTGCTTGTCGACTGGTTTGGCTCGGCCATCGGCGGCCACAACGCGCGCCCGGTCGACAGCCTGACACGCTTTGCGCTTAGCATGGGGCCAAATGAAGGACCGAGCGAAGTGCTCATCACGCGCAGCGGTAGCAGCCCATATTTGGCCGCGATGGCGAACGCCAGCGCCTCGCATGTGGCGGAGCAAGACGACGTGCACAACGGCTCGGTGTTTCACCCGGCCACGGTGGTTTTCCCACCGGCGCTGGCGGTGGCGCAAGCGATTGGTGCCAGTGGCGCGCAACTCATCACGGCGGCCGTGGCCGGATATGAAGTCGGCATTCGAGTGGGTGAATTTTTGGGTCGATCGCACTACAAAGTGTTCCACACCACGGGCACAGCAGGCACCCTGGCGGCAGCTGCAGCAGTCGGCCATTTGCTGGGTTTGAACCCATCCCAAATGCAACACGCTTTTGGTTCGGCAGGTACACAGTCGGCTGGCTTGTGGGAATTTTTGCGCACCGCCGCAGACTCTAAACAACTGCACACTGCCCACGCTGCCGGTGCTGGTTTGATGGCGGCGTACTTGGCCAAAGATGGCTTCACCGGCGCGGCCCAAATTTTGGAAGGTCCACAAGGTATGGCCGCCGGCATGTCGAGCGATGCCGATGTACGCAAGCTCACAGACAGGCTCGGCACACGCTGGGCGACGGCGGAAACTTCATTCAAATACCATGCCTCATGCCGCCACACGCACCCGGCAGCTGACGCGCTGCTGCAAGTCATGCAAGACCACCAGCTCCAAGCGCCAGACTTGGCGCGCGTGGTCACGCATGTGCACCAGGGCGCAATCGATGTGCTGGGCCCTGTGACGAACCCAAGCACTGTGCACCAAAGCAAATTCAGCATGGGCACTGTGCTGGGTCTGGCGGCCCGCTTTGGCCATGCCGGCTTGATCGAATTTGACAAGCACTTCAGCGACACGCTAACGGTAGCGTTGCGCAACAAAGTCGAGATGCAGCTAGACGCCGAGGTCGACGCCGCGTACCCGCAACGCTGGATCGGCAAAGTCACCGTTCACACCACCGATGGTTGCGTGTTGCAGGGCCGTGTGGACGAGCCCAAGGGCGACCCCGGCAACACGCTCAGCCGCGACGAGATCACCGCGAAGGCACTGCGTCTGGCAGCCCACAGCGGTGGTGCCAGCGCTGGCGAGATGCAAGCTTCCATCGCGCAACTTTGGCAAGTCATGCAGTGGACCCGCGTCGGCCGCTTGCTAATGGCAACGGTATGACTGCCTCACTGCTGACCGAGGCCCGTTCATTTTTGTTTGTGCCGGGGAACAGACCCGAGCGCTTTGACAAAGCCTTGGCCAGTCAAGCCGACATGGTGATTGTTGACCTCGAAGATGCGGTGCCAGTCACCGACAAAGCCGCTGCGCGGACTGCGCTGGCCTTGGCCTGGCAGCATTGGCCAACGGCCCAACGTGCGCGGATGGTGGTGCGCATCAATGCGGCTCAAACTGCCAGCCATCAGGACGATCTGTCGTGGCTGGCAAAAATCACCCCCCTGCCGATCGTGATGGTACCGAAAGCCGAAAAAACCAGCGATCTGACGGGCGTTCAAGAAGCGCTTGGCGGGGCAGCGGTCATCCTGATTCCGATCATTGAATCAGCTGAGGGACTGGCCAACGTCGACGCGCTTGCCCGTATCCCAAGCGTGCGGCGCTTGGCTTTTGGCAACCTCGACTTTCAGGCTGATCTGGGCATGGCCTGCGGAGCGGATGAAGCCGAGTTGGCGCCGGTTCGCGTCGCCATCGTTGTCGCTTCGCGCCGTGCTGGTTTGGCGGCACCGATGGACGGCGTGACCACCGACACCCAAGACATGAGCCGCGTGCAAGCCGATGCAGCCCGCAGCCTGCGTTTTGGCTTTGGCGCCAAACTGTGCATTCATCCGCTGCAAGTGGCGGCAGTGCACGCCGCCTTTGCGCCCACTCTCGCACAAATTGATTGGGCCCAGCGCGTGCTGCAAGCCGAAACCGCAGCTGGCGGTGGGGCCTTCTCGGTTGACGGCCGCATGGTCGACCCGCCGGTGCTCAAACTGGCCCGTCAGTGTCTGGCAATGGCCCGCATAGATTAAGGGATTTACAGGGACCGCCCCAGTCACTCATAATCTATACGCTTAATTTATTATTATTTTGACAATAGACAACCAACGGACCATCATGAAAAAACAACTGAAATCAGTCTTGCTTGGATGCCTGCTGACCTGCGGCCTAGGTATGGCGCAAGCTCAGACTTACCCGGACAAGCCCATCATTCTGGTGGTGCCGTTCGCCGCCGGAGGCCCGACCGATGTGGTTGCCCGCATGATCGCTATCCCGATGGGCAAGTCCCTCGGACAAACAGTGCTGGTGGAGAACACTGTTGGCGCCGGTGGCACCATCGCGACGCAACGCGTGGCCCGCGCAGCGCCCAACGGTTACACACTTTTCATTCACCACATGGGCATGGCCACGGCACCTGCTCTTTATAAAAAGCTCAACTTTGACACGCTGAAAGACTTTGAATACATCGGCCAAGTGGTTGACGTGCCGATGACCATGCTGGCGCGCAAAGACTTTCCGGCCAACAACTTTAAAGAGCTGCAGGCTTATCTCAAAGCCAACAAGGAAAAAGTATCGATGGCCAACGCTGGTCTGGGTGCGGTTTCGCATTTGTGCGGCCTGTTGTTCATGACCGCCTTGGACACCACGCTCAATACCATCCCTTACAAGGGCACCGGCCCGGCCATGAACGACTTGCTCGGCGGTCAGGTCGACCTGCTGTGCGACCAGACATCCCAAACAGTTCCGCTCATCAAGGAAAACCGAGTCAAGGTCTATGGTGTGACCACGCTCAAACGACTCGAGGTCTTGCCCAATGTGCCAACGCTTGACGAGCAAGGTTTAAAAGGTTTTGAGGTCAAAGTCTGGCACGGCATGTACGCCCCCAAAGGCACACCGGCACCCGTCATTGACAAGGTCAACGCAGCACTGCGCGTGGCGCTGCAAGACCCGATGATCAAACAACGCTTCAAAGAGCTGAGCTTGGAGGTCCCGACTATGGACAAGGTCACACCGGCTGGTTTGAAGACCCACCTCGAAGCTGAAATTCTGAAGTGGGGCCCGGTGATCCGGAAGGCTGGTATTTACGCCGACTGATCTGTTCAACGCTGAACGCCAAAAGAGCCGCTTTCGAGCGGCTCTTTTTAATTCAGCCTAGGATCTGGCTACGCAAAGCAATCTGAGATGCAAAGTAACCATGCAGCCACTGCGCATGAACCGGTTTTTGAACCAATGCCGTATGAGTCGGCAAGAGTTCTAGATTGTTGACGTCTGAAGGGTCCACATTCGTCAAACCGACCAGTGCGAGAGCGTCGGCCAAGTGGCTAGAGCGAACGGTACGGAGCAACTCATAGCCATCAACGTTGGGCATGCTGAGGTCTGCGATCAAGACATCTGGCTGAATCGTCTTGAGGTTGATGAGTGCCTTCAAGGCGGAAGTGATCCACACACATTCGATCAATATGCCAGCCTCTTGCCGCACGTTTTGGATAGCGTCAAAAGTCTCATTGCGTTCATCCACCAACAAGATGGTCAGCGGTGAAGCCGGGTCTTTGTGGTTGCCCCCAAACTGGCCAAATCGCTTTTGGTACTCGGCAATAGACTCCATAGAGATGCGCCGGTGTCCGCCGTCGGTCTTCCACGCCTTCAGTTCGTTTTTTTCGACCAAGGCCTGAACCGCTCCAACGGAGAGGCCGAGTTTTTTGGCGGCGACTGAAGTTCCACAGAATTCGGATGGGACCATGTTCAACAACTTTATTTTTTGAGTTGGCTAAAAAATGATATTAATTATGAAAAGATAAAAATGATGGTAATTATTTTTATCAAGGATCAACTATAACAAATTTAATTAAATCATTTTTAATAACAAATAAAATTGAAACTGGCACTGATCACAGAAAATTACCCATGAAAAAACACGTCGCCATCACATTGCTGGTCTTAACCACCTTGGGCGTCTTGAAAGCCCATGTCGACATAGAGCGCCAAGACGGCGGCGTTTTCTTGACCTATCAAGGTAAGAAGCATGATGTCCTAGGCCTTGTCTTGAACCAAGGAAACACCGCGCTGCGACAGTGCCGTGATGTACAACAGATTGACACTAGCAGCCCGTTGGCAAGCCTCGCCCTAGCCGCCATCCAGCACTACAGCCCGCCAGACTCTCAAAGTGCACGCCTGCTGGGATTGCGGCAACAAAACGCATGGCTGTTGGCCGAGCTTGAATTCACCACGCTCAATCCAGCCGTGGTGCTCCTCCATAGCGCGCAGGAGCGTGTCAGTATTGTTGACGGCGCGATCTGGAGCGGCACCACCGCCCCTTGGACTTCTGCACCCTTCATACGCCGCTACATCCGTGAACGCGCACCCCTGGCGCCACCCGAGCTGATGGACTGTTTTGACCCTGTCGGTGTGTTGTTCAAGTAGCGGGCGATGAAGCCTCAACCGACTTAGTCGACTTAGTCGACTTAACCGGTATCGCCGCCGAGACGCGCTGACAAAACCCGTCAATCTGCGCACCATCAATCCAACGCACCACGGCCACCAGATCTCGGTCCGGGTCCATCCAGACCACACTAGCGCCAGCGCCGATGCAAAAGTAGCTGGCTGCAGAGGCACTGGGACAAACGCCGCGCAGGCGGTTGAGCCAAACCAAGGTGCCGTACCAAGGTGCCATGCTGCAAGGCGTCAGCATCCGGCGCACCCAAGCTTGCGAGACGACCTGCCGGGTGCCGACGCGGCCTTCATCCAGCATCAGTTGTCCGATCAAGGATTGATCAACACTGCCAATAGACAAGCCCGCGCCCCAGTGCGTCCCGCCGGGGACTGACTGCATGCGCTGACCATCGATATTGACCCAACTGTTGTCATAACCCTCCCAGCGCCAACCATCGCTGACGCCAACCGGCTGGGCAATGGCATCGCGAAAGACATCGGGCAAGGGACGCTTGAACAGGTGCAACAGCGCCAGCCCCAACTGGTTGATGCGAACATCGTTGTATTCCCAAAACGTGCCGGGGGTTTGCAGCGGCCGCGCATCGCCCTTCTGGCCGACATCCTTGGCATCAGGACGCTGTGGCTGGTATTGCAGATGCCGGTAGCGGTCCACCTGATCCGGGATGCCAAAACACTCGCCTTCCCACTCGCTGGTCTGCTGCAGCAACTGCATCCAAGTGATGGACTGGTTGTGTCCACTGTCAAAACCAATGCCCTTGATTTTTGCGCTGACCGGCTCGTCCAGATCGGGCAGCAGACCCCTGTCGTGGGCAACACCCGCGAGCAGCGCGAGGTAGGTCTTGGCGATTGAAAAAGTCAGATCCGCACGTTGCGGCTCGCCCCACGCGATGACCTGTTGCCCACCCACGCGCACCACGCCTGACACGGGGCCGCGCGGATGCACGGGCCCGAGCAGTCGGTTCCACGGCGGCGGGTCCATGTTGTGAATGCCCCAGTTGTCTTCGTTGTCACGACTCCACGGGGTTTCATGGGCAATTGAAAAATCAACCGCTTTTTGCAGTTGGGCAAGGTCAGTCACAGGTTTTTTCATGGGCTGGTTTCAATCGACAGAAGCGCCGGATGCGGCGACGACTTTGGCCCACTTGTCAGTCTCTTCCACCATCATTTTTCCGAAATCTGCGGGTGTGCCCGCGATAGGGACGCCGCCCAAACCCGCCAAACGCTCTCGCATCTTCGGGTCTGCCAGCGCGCGATTCACCTCGGCGTTGACCTTGTCGATGGCTTCGCGCGGTGCCCCTTTGGGCATGCCGATGCCGAACCACGCGGTGGCCTCATAGCCGGGAACGGTGTCGCCCACTGTGGGCAGCGCAGGGAATGAAGGTTCGCGAGCCGCCGAGGTCACGGCGAGGGCGCGGATGCTGCCGCCTTTGATGTGGGGTGCCGAGGAGGGCAGATTGTCAAAGAACACTTGCACCTGCCCGCCGATCAGGTCAGTCAACACCGGGCCGGCGCCTTTGTACGGGATGTGCGTCATGTTGCAACCCGTCATCACTTTGAACAACTCGCCTGACAGGTGCGTGGAGGTGCCGCTTCCCGAGGAGGCCATGTTGACCTTGCCGGGGTTAGCCTTGCAGTAGGCGATGAATTCGGCAACCGTCTTCACCGGCAAGCCATTGGTCACGGCCATCACGTTGGGTGTGCGCACCATGCCCGCGACCGGTGTGATGTCACGAATGACGTTGAACGGCAGCTTCTTGTAAAGCGATGCGTTGATGCCATGGGCAGGATTCACCAACAGCATCGTGTAGCCGTCAGGTGCCGCGTTCACCACCATCTCGGTGCCGATGTTGTTGCCCCCGCCAGGCTTGTTCTCGACGATGAACTGCTGACCCATCTTTTCCGTGAGCCATTGCGCCATGATCCGCGCCAGGACATCCGTCGTGCCCCCCGGCGGATACGGCACAACCCACTTCACAGGACGCGTCGGGTAATCCGCAGCCGAAGCCACACCCATGCCCGTGCAAAAGGCGAACAAAACCAAGGCGGCAAATCGGGATAAACAAGTGAAACGTGTCATGAATTTTCCTAATCGGTTGAGTGAATCAATCCAGTCGAAAATGACGAGCCATCACCTCGCGAGCCGTTGTCAATCTGGCATTCATACCCCATGGCCGCGATGGTTGTTCGCATGCTGATGCGGAATCAGGTCCGTGTCAACAGCTTATTTCCTATTCTTTAGGTGCCCCGGAATCCTTCACGATGGCTTCATAGCGTTTGATTTCTGAGACGGAGTACTTGGTGAATTCCTGCACACTGCCCCCAGCAATTTCAGCGCCCATGTCTTGCAGTTTGCTGCGGACATCCGGCTTTTGCAGCAGCAAGTTGAATTCCTTGTTGAGCCGGTTCACCACTTCCGCTGGGGCATTGGCTGGCAGCATCAAGCCGTACCAAGCTGAGGCCACCATGGGCACACCGGCTTCTTTGAAGGTGGGCACATTCGGCAACACCAGCAGTCGCTTTTCAGAGGCCACCGCAATCGGACGCAGCAAGCCGCCCTTGATGCTGCCAAGGGAGCCGGTGTCGATCATCATGTCGATGTGCCCCGCCATCAAATCCTGCGCCGCAGGGCCACTGCCCTTGTAAGGCACGTGACGAATGTCAATGCTGGCGACGGTCCGAAGCTGAGCACCCGCCAGATGTTGCGACCCGCCAATGCCGGCAGACCCATAGGTGTATTTTCCTGGACTGCTGCGCGCGGCATCGACGATGTCTTTCATGGTGTTCCATGTCGACTTGATGGGCACGACCATCACATTGGGAATAGAGCAGAGCAGCACCACCGGCGTGAAATCCTTGATCGGATCAAAGCCCTGCTTGGCGTACAAGTGCGGCCCTGCTGCGTTGGTCGAACTGGTTGCCAGCAGCAGCGTGTAGCCATCGGCCTTTTCTTTGACGAAGGCCTGGGTGCCGATATTGCCGCCAGCGCCGCCCTTGTTTTCGACCACCACGGGGACACCCAACGACTGCGACAGCGATTGGGCCAGTGTCCGACCAATCTGATCAGTCGCACCACCGGGCGCCCAAGGCACCATCAGCTTGATAGGCTTGTCCGGGTAGTCAGCCAGTGCCGCTGTGCAGGGCAAGACACCCAGTGCCAGGCACAGCAGCAAAGGACGAAACTCAAAAAATGGTTTGGCGTTTCTCAGCGTCTGCATATCAAAACCCTTTTTGCTTCAAGATCGCATCGACCCAGGCCGATGAATAGCTGCCATCCAATATGGCCGCGATGGTGGTTTGCTCGTCCGCCACCTTGGTTTTGGCTTTCGCCGCTACCGCCAAAGCTTGATGCGGCGCGATGGCGACCACGCCATCAGAATCGCCAACGATGATGTCACCCGGATTGACCTGCATGCCGCCCACACTGATCGGCAGGTTGATGCTGCCGGGGCCATCTTTGTACGGCCCACGTAGACTCACGCCGCGCGACCAGCATGGAAATTGATGCTGCTCGAACGCTTCAAAGTCTCGGATAGCCCCGTCAATGACAAAGCCAACAGCGCCACGCACGCGAGCCGAGGTCATCATGATTTCACCCACCAGCGCGCGCGACACATCCGCTTCGCCATCGACCAGCAGCACGTCCCCAGGCTTCAACATATCCAGCGCCTTGTGGATCAACAAGTTGTCACCGGCCCGAACCCGAACTGTGAGCGCGTTGCCACACACCGTCACGGGCGATCGATTGACCGGGCTCAAGCCAGTGGTGCCCGCTAGGCGTCCCATCACATCGCCAATCACTGACGATGGGAGGCCCCGAAGGGCGTCAACACCCTCTTGAAATGTATTTTTTCTTGCTTCAATCACGATGCCATGCGACATGACGTTCCTTTCATGGGGGTTGTTATTTTGGGGTGGGCGGATCAGTCGACCTTGCCGATTCGCTTGATGGCCGCACTGATGCGTTCCGCATCCTTGTTCAAAAACGCAGCGAAAGCAGAGCCATCGCGGTAGTCTATGGGCGATCCAATCTTGCCCATGTACTGAACAAATTCAGGCTCCTGAACCGCCCGGCCAATGCCGCGGCGAATCGTTTGCACCAGTGAATCCTCCGCTTTCACCGGCGCAAAAAGACCGACCCACAGGTAGAACTCAACATCCTTGTAACCCAGTTCAATGGCTGTCGGTACATCGGGCAAAAGCTGGTGACGCTTGACGCCGGTGGTGACCAATGCGCGCAACTCCCCAGCCTTGATTTGAGGCGCTAGCACGGCAGGCGCGCCGGCTGTCGCGGCAACCACGCCCCCCAAAACGGCGGTCAAAGCGGGTCCACCGCCGGAATAGGGGATGTGCCGCAGCTTGATATTGGCAGCGTGAGTGAGCATCTCAATCGGCAGATGAACAGCGCTGTAAGCGCCCGAAGACGAGTACGCAATGGTGTCTGGATTTTTACGGGCGTCTGCTACAAATTCCTCATAGGTCTTCCATGGCGCATTGGCCTTCACCACAAAGACCAGCGGATCAGCCACGACCAGGGCCAGCGGCGCAAAATTGCTGCGGTCAACAGGCGGCGTCCGGCCAAACATGCGCTCGGCTTCAGGCACCGCGATGATGGAAGGATGGGTTGCCAATAATGTGTAGCCGTCAGCGGGTGCTGCCGCAGCGGCTGCCATGCCGACACTCCCGCCAGCTCCCGCCCGGGTGGTGATCACGACAGGTTGTTGCCAGATCTTAAAAAGTGACTGTGCGATAGCGCGGCCGGTTTGATCAACAGCACCGCCTGGCGGAAATGGCACGATGAGATTGACTGGCTTGGTCGGGTAACTCGCCTGCTGAGCCTGAGCCCAACCGGCACAAAGACTGAGCGCCGCGATCAACACCAGGCTGCGCCGAAAAAATAAATTGACTGTTGTCATGTGTGTCTCCTTGATATAAAAAACTCGATGCGTTGAACGGCAGCCCATGTTCACGACATGGCGCTCACGATGCGGTCAGGGGTCAGCGGAAGGTCGCGTACACGCACACCCATGGCGTTGTAAACAGCATTGGCAATCGCTGCAGCAGTTGGCCCCGTCATGCCTTCGCCAACACCCAGAGATTCATGCTCAGGACGATTGATCAGCTCGACCTCGATCTTGGGAACTTCGCTGAACTTCAAAATGGGATAGTCCTCCCAAGTTCTGGAGGTAATGCGAGTCCGATCAAACCGCATCTGCTCCTTCAGCACCCAGCTGGTCGCCTGAACAATCCCGCCCTCAACCTGGTTCAAAACACCGTCCGGATTGATCATGCGTCCGCAATCAACCGCCACCACCACGCGGACGACGCGAACGGTTTCG
>Ga0208916_10000756_pt1 | contig 14627 bp, 13 predicted proteins | sample DEB19_08_DNA_5_FD_184523 | JGI IMG/M metagenome (GOLD analysis project Ga0208916, IMG submission 184523) | Aqueous microbial communities from the Delaware River and Bay under freshwater to marine salinity gradient to study organic matter... | ecosystem: Environmental > Aquatic > Marine >... | reverse complement strand
GATGCCCAGCGGGGAGATGCGCCAGAGCCTTACGACTTGCAGCCACCGCCCCAGCGGCAAGATGGCGGTCGCGATACCGGCCGTGGCAGAGGTCCCGGCTCCGGTGGTCGTGCGCCTGGCCCGGGCGGCCCACGGGGTGGTCCGCGTCAAGGTAACTTTGGCGGCGGTGGCGGCAATGCGAACCGGCAAGGTCAGCCGCGCAGCGGTGATCGTTCTGCCCGGTCGGATAACCCGCCAGGTGGCTCTCAGCCAGACCCGATGAAAACCTCGTTTGGCTACATCGGTGCCGAAACCTTCACGCGGCAGCGCCAAGCGCAGGGCCAAGGCCAGCGTCGAGGCGGTGGTGGTGGTTATGGCGGCGGAGGTGGAGGCGGTTATGGCGGCGGTGGCGGTGGCGGCACCGGTGGCCCACGCCGGGGTGGCAGTGGCGGCGGCGGTAACCGAGGCGGCAGCGGCGGTGGCGGCGGTCGAAGCGGAAATCGCTGAACTTCAAGACCTTTCAGTGCCGCCTAGGGCGAACAAAAGTGGTGCGCTCAGGTTAAACTCTATGGCTTTGTTCATTCTGAACACTCCCTCGAAAATTCAAAAGTTAAGGATCCCTCATGGCTATCGAACGTACTCTCTCCATCATCAAGCCTGACGCTGTCGCTAAGAACGTCATTGGCCAGATCTACGCACGTTTCGAAGCTGCTGGCTTGAAAATTGTGGCTGCTAAATTTGTGCATCTGTCACGCGGCGAAGCCGAAGCTTTTTACGGCGTGCACCGTGAACGTCCTTTCTTCAAGGACCTGGTTGATTTCATGGTCTCCGGCCCAGTGATGATCCAAGCCCTCGAAGGCGAAAACGCTGTCCTGAAGCACCGTGACCTGTTGGGCGCTACCGACCCGAAGAAAGCCGCTCCAGGCACCATCCGCGCTGACTTCGCTGAAAGCATTGATGCCAATGCCGTTCACGGCTCTGACGCTGTTGAAACAGCGCAAGTCGAGATCAGCTTCTTCTTCGCTGGCATGAATATTTACGCACGCTGATATGTCGGCCCCACAGCTTCACCGCCCGCCTTCGGGTCGTTGCTGGCCTGGGGCCGAATCTCATGGTTGGCCGATTCGGTGTCAGCCATGACCACCAATCTTCTCGACTTTGACCTTGACGGGTTGGCCGCATTTTGCGAGCAACTCGGTGAAAAGCGTTTTCGCGCGACCCAACTGTTCCGTTGGATTCATCAGCGCGGCGCGACTGACTTTGAACAGATGACCGATCTGGCCAAGTCCCTGCGCAGCAAGCTCGCCGGTAAGGCCCACATTCAAGCGCTCACCGTGCTGTCGCGCCATGATTCTGCTGATGGCACGATCAAATGGTTGTTCGACGTCGGTGCGGGCGATGTCATTGAGACCGTCTTCATTCCTGAAGCTGACCGCGGTACCTTGTGTATTTCATCCCAAGCCGGCTGTGCTGTGGGTTGCCGTTTTTGCTCGACCGGTCATCAAGGTTTCAGCCGGAATCTCAGCACCGCCGAAATCACGGCGCAGCTGTGGTTTGCTGAACACTTCTTGCGCAAGCACTTGGGCAAACATGAGCGCGTCATCTCCAACGTGGTGATGATGGGTATGGGCGAGCCACTGCAAAATTATGCGCAGTTGCTGCCTGCCTTGCGTGTCATGTTGGACGACCACGCTTACGGACTCTCGCGCCGCCGCGTCACGGTCTCGACTTCCGGCGTGGTGCCGATGATCGACCGGCTCGGCCAAGACTGCCCGGTCGCATTGGCAGTGTCTCTGCATGCGCCAGACGACACTTTGCGTGACAACCTGGTCCCGCTGAACCGCAAATACCCGATTGCCGAGTTGTTGCAGGCCTGCGCCCGTTATCAGGTGTTTGCACCGCGCGACTTCATCACCTTTGAATATTGCATGCTCGACGGCGTGAACGACCAGCCAGAGCATGCGCGCCAGTTGGTCGCGTTGATGCGTCAGCACGCGGTGGACGGCCTCTCTTGCAAGTTCAATTTGATTCCTTTCAATCCGTTTCCTGCTTCTGGTCTGACGCGATCGGCCATGCCGCAGGTGCTGGCGTTTGCCAAAATTTTGCTGGATGCCGGCATCGTCACCACCGTGCGAAAAACCCGTGGCGATGACATTGACGCTGCGTGCGGACAACTTGCGGGCGACGTGCAAGACCGCACCGATGTGCAAAAGCGCATGGCGACACAGCGCCAAGGCATGTTGGCCGGCATCAAAGTGGTTGTTGCACCGGTCAAGCAGCCATGACGCTGAACGCCACGCTCACTAGCGGAATTGTCTGCGCGCTGGCCGTATGGCTGTCCGGTTGCGCGCAAGGGTTCCCTGTGCCTGCGTCCTCTGCCCGCGCCGATCTGCAGACGGAGTCTGACGAAACGCCCAACCAGCGTCGGGCGCGTATTCGGCTTGAGTTGGCTACGGCTTACTTCCAACAAGGTCAGACGCATGTGGCGCTGGATGAAATCAAGCAGGCGATTGCCATTGACCCGGCCTATGCAGATGCTTACAACCTGCGCGGGCTGGTGTATTTGCGTCTGAATGACTTGCCCCTGGCTTCGGACAGTTTTCAACGCGCATTGGCGCTGAGTCCGCGAGATGCCGACGCAGCCCACAACTATGCCTGGTTGCTTTGTCAGCATGCGCAATACGAGGCATCCGAAAAGCTCTTCGCTCAAGCAATTGCGAACCCGACATACGCTAATTCAGCCAAGAGTTGGATGGCTCAGGGCTTGTGTCAGTTGCGTTCAGGGCAAACCGCCGATGCTGAGATCAGTCTGTCCCGATCGTACGGGTTGGATGGCGGCCATCCAGTGACCGCCTACAACCTAGCCAAGTTGTTGTTTGAACGTGGTGAAATTCAGTCTGCGCAGTCGTACATGCGTCAACTTAATGCCGGTCCTTTAGCCAATGCAGAGACCTTGTGGTTGGGTATCAATATTGAGCGGCAGCTCAACAATTCGGACGCAGCTGAGGCACTGGCTGATCAGCTGCGTGGCCGTTTCGCGCAATCCAGCGAGTTGATCGCTTACGAAAAAGGGGCTTTTCATGATTGAAGACAGCGTTCAAATCACGGATCAAAACCCGGAGTTTGTCGTGGCGCCACCAGAATTGACGGCCGGTGCGCAGATTCGCCGCGCACGCGAGGCCTCAGGCCTGCACATTGCGGCGCTAGCGATTGCACTCAAGGTACCTGTCAAGCGGCTTGAGGCTTTGGAGTCTGATCGCTTTGACCTGTTGACCGATGCGGTTTTTATCAGAGCGTTGGCCGGTAGTGTGTGTCGCAGCCTGAAGCTGGATCCGACGGAGATCCTACGACTGTTACCAAGTCAGCCGACGCCTCGTGCTGAGCTGCAAATTGAAGGCCGTTATGCCATGGAAGGCGCAACGATATCCAATCATAAAGCGGCTTTTCTCAGCACGATATCAAGACCAGCCGTTGTTGCTGGCGCGCTGCTTGTGGTGGGTGCATTGGCGTTGATTTTTTTGCCGCCTCTCGATCATTTCTGGCCAAAGACCGAAGCGGTCGAGGTAGAAATTGGAAGTGCCCCGCCGCTGCCGGTGATGGCTGTTGAGCCGACGGCGCCAGGGCCGGTAAGCGCCGGGCCGGTGGCTGAAGAAATCGTTGCTGGTGCTAACGCCCTTGCGGCTGCTGCCGGCCCTGTTTTAGCGGCCGCACAGGGTGTTCAAACTGGAACCCCGTCAGCCACTGGCATGGTGATCTTTAAGCCAACGGCTGCATCTTGGGTCGAAGTGACAGACGCCAAAGGCGCTGTTTTGTTGCGTCGCAAGTTAGTGGCAGGCGAAGTTGCCGGGGCAACAGGTGCTTTGCCTTTGAGCGCTATCGTCGGCCGGGCTGATGTGACCCAGGTGCAGGTTCGTGGTCAGGCGTTTGACCTGACGCCCGTCACCCGCGACAACGTCGCTCGTTTTGAGGTGAAGTAAAAATGCAGCCGTGTCTCCCGATTGAATCCGCCGAGCCACTGGCCCGTCGGTCTGCGCAGGCCCGCGTGGTCTGGGGTTCCCGTGTGGTCACCGTGGGCGGCGATGCGCCAGTGCGTGTGCAGTCGATGACAAACACCGACACCGTTGATGTCATCGGCACCGCTATTCAGATCAAGGAACTCGCTGTGGCGGGTTCTGAAATGGTCCGCATCACGGTCAACACGCCAGAGGCTGCCGGGGCCGTGCCGCATGTGCGCGACCAACTCGATCGCATGGGCATTGACGTGCCGTTGATTGGCGACTTTCATTTCAATGGGCATCGGTTGCTGACCGATTACCCGGCTTGCGCCGAAGCACTGTCCAAGTACCGCATCAACCCTGGGAATGTTGGCAAGGGCAACAAGCACGACAAGCAGTTTGGCCAGATGATTGAAGCGGCTGTGCGCTGGAACAAACCGGTGCGCATTGGCGTCAACTGGGGCAGCCTCGACCAAGAGTTATTGGCCAGCCTGATGGACCTGAACAGCTCGCGAAGCAACCCGTGGGATGCCAAGCAAGTGATGTACGAAGCACTCATCACATCAGCGCTGGACTCTGCGGCGCTGGCCCAACAAATGGGCATGGCGCATGAACAAATTATTCTGTCCTGCAAGGTCAGTGGCGTGCAAGACCTGATCTCGGTTTATCGTGAATTATCCAAGCGCACGCAACATGCTTTGCACTTGGGCCTGACCGAAGCCGGCATGGGCACCAAGGGCACGGTGGCGTCGGCCGCGGTGTTGGGCATCTTGTTGCAAGAGGGCATTGGCGACACGATTCGCGTGTCGTTGACGCCTCAGCCGGGCGAGTCGCGCACGCAAGAGGTGTTGATCGCGTCAGAAATTTTGCAGGCGCTGGGTCTGCGCAGTTTTGTGCCGAGCGTGACAGCTTGCCCGGGCTGCGGCCGCACCACCAGCGACACTTTTCAAGTGCTGGCAAAACAAATTGACGACTTTTTGCGTGGACAAATGCCGGTCTGGCGTGAGCAATACCCAGGCGTTGAAAAACTCAAGGTGGCCGTCATGGGTTGCATCGTCAACGGCCCTGGTGAGAGCAAACATGCCGACCTCGGCATCAGTCTGCCGGGCTCCGGTGAAGCGCCCGCAGCACCGGTCTTTATTGACGGCGAGAAGCGCATGACACTGCGTGGCGACCGGATCGCCGAAGAGTTCCAGGTCATCGTCGAAAACTACATTGAAAACCGCTTCGGCCGCAGTTCTGCGACGACTGAAGCCGCATAAAAAAAACATGGCTGAAAAACTGCTTGCCGTCAAAGGCATGAACGACATATTGCCGCCTGAATCGGCGCGTTGGGAATGGTTAGAGGGCAAAGTCCGGGACCTGATGGCGCGTTACGCGTATCGCAACATTCGCACGCCGATTTTGGAGCACACGCAACTCTTTGTGCGCGGCATTGGCGAGGTCACGGACATTGTCGAAAAAGAGATGTATTCCTTTGAAGACCGCTCCGACAAAAACGGTGACCACGCCTTTTTGACCATGCGGCCCGAAAACACCGCCAGCTTGGTGCGCGCCGTGACCGAGCACAACCTGCTGTACGAAGGCGGCAAACGGCTTTACTACATGGGCCCGATGTTTCGCCGCGAACGTCCACAGCGCGGCCGTTACCGCCAGTTTCATCAAATCGGTGCCGAGGCTTTGGGCTTTGGTGGCCCGGAAGTCGATGCTGAATTGATTTTGCTGGCCGCCGCACTCTGGAAAGACATCGGCATCACCGATTGGCGACTCGAAATCAATAGTCTGGGACAGCCAGACGAGCGGGCGCTGCACCGGACGCAGCTGATCGCCCACTTTGAGCAGCATGCTGAGACGCTCGATGAAGATGCACGCCGTCGCCTGCACAGCAATCCGCTGCGCATTCTGGACACCAAAAACCCCGCCATGAAAGCTGTGGTCGAGAGCGCCCCGCGTTTGATCGACTTTCTGGGCGCGGCCTCACTGGCCCACTTTGACGCGCTCAAAGCCATTCTGGATGCCAATGGCGTGCCGTGGACGCTGAACCACCGGCTGGTGCGCGGGCTCGACTATTACAACCTCACGGTGTTCGAGTTCGTCACCGACCAACTCGGCGCCCAAGGCACCTTGTGCGCGGGTGGCCGTTATGACTATTTAATTGAGCAGATTGGCGGCAAAGCTGCACCGGCCGTGGGCTGGGCGTTGGGTGTTGAGCGCGTGCTCGAATTGGTTCGCGAGACAGGTCAAAGCTTGCCGGCCTTGGTGCCCGACGCATATGCGATCGTCCCCGACGCTGCCGCCGTGCCGGTGGTTTTGCAGACCCTGCAAGCGCTGCGTGCCAAAGGCGTGAGCGTGCAAATGCACGCCAGTGCCGGATTTGGCGCAGACGGTATGGGCAGCATGAAGTCGCAATTCAAAAAAGCCGACGCCAGCGGCGCGCGTTTTGCCCTGATTTTTGGCGAGACCGAGCTGGCCAGTGGCTGCGTGGCGGTCAAGCCCTTGCGCGGCAGCAAGCTTGAAGCCGCAGCGGAGCAATCCTTGCGAAAACTTGACGACGCGTCGTCTTGGGCCGCTATTTTGCGCAGCTGAACAAAGCTCGGCCCCTACAATCCATCTTTCTTTCGGCATCGCGAACAAGACCCATGGCAAAACATTTAGACCTCGAAGAGCAGGAACAACTCGCTGAGTTGGCGCATTTTTGGAAGCGCTACGGCAACGCCATCTCTTGGGCTTTGATCGTCATTTTGGGTGCTGTGGCGGCCTGGAACGGCTACCACTACTGGCAGCGAAGCCAAGCGGCGCAATCCGCCGTCATGTATGACGAAGTTGAGCGGGCTGCAGTCGCGGGCGATATGCCCAAACTGGATCGCTCCTTGGCAGATATGCAAGAGCGCTACGGCCGTACCGCTTATGCCGAACAAGCCGCGCTGTTGGCGGCACGGGTTTATTACGACAAAGGCAATCTTGATGCGTCCAAAGGCGCGTTGGGTTGGGTTGCGACCAAAGCGTCCGACGAAGGTTACCAAAGCATTGCCAAATTGCGCTTGTCTGGCATCTTGTTAGAAGCCAAGGCCTACGACGATGCTTTGGTGCAAGTCTCTGGCGCCATGCCCAAGGCATTTGCCGCGCTGGCGGCTGATCGCCGCGGTGACATTCTGGCGGCACAAGGCAAAAAGGCGGAGGCCACGGTGCAATACCAAACCGCTTTCAGCGAGTTTGATCCGCAGTCTGAATACCGCCGTCTGGTCGAAGTCAAACTCAATGCCTTGGGCGTCGATCCGGTCGGTGGAGCTCAAAAATGAAACTGATGTTTAAGTCGTCCTTTGGCACTTGTGGCGTTTCGCGCAGCTTGCGTTTACCGGTGAGCGCTGTCCTGTTGGCCTTGCTGGCAGCCTGCTCGGGCGGCTCCAATTCGCCCAAGCCGGCTGCACTCAAATCAGTCGTGCCGGTGGTTGCCGTAAAGCAAGTCTGGAGCGCGCGACTGGGTGCGGTGAACTTCCCTCTGTCGCTCAGCGTTTCCGGAAACACCATGTTTGCAGCCGCGAGCAACGGTACGGTTGCCGCTATCGATGCCCGTAACGGTCAGGACATTTGGCGTTTGAGTCTCGCCACCCCGTTGGCGGCTGGTGTCGGTAGTGATGGGCGAATCGCAGCGGTTGTGACCCAAAACAATGAATTGCTTGCAGTTGCTGATGGCCGCGAAATATGGCGTGAGAAGTTACCCGCGCAGGCTTACACAGCACCGTTCGTCGCGGGTGGACGCATCTTTTTGTTGACGGCTGACAGGGCGATTCACGCTTTTGATGGCAACAGTGGCCGTAAGCTCTGGATGCAGCAGCGTCCGAACGAGCCACTGGTGCTGCGGCAAGCGGGCGTTTTGCTGGCGGTTGGAGATACTTTGGTGGCCGGGCTTGCGGGGCGCCTGACCGGCTTGAACCCTGCCACTGGTGGTATTCGTTGGGAGGTGCCGATTGCCTCACCCCGCGGCATCAATGATGTGGAGCGTCTGGTCGACCTGGTCGGCCCGGTCAGCCGGCTGAACGATGTCGTCTGCGTGAGAGCCTTTCAAGCCAGTGTTGGCTGTGTGAATGCCGAACGTGGCGTCATGCAGTGGACCAAGCCGTCTGATGGCAGCGTCGGCCTGGACGGCGACGAGCGTCTGGTCTTTGCCGTCGAGTCGGATGGCAAGGTTGTCACTTGGACGCGCGCCAATGGCGAGAGCGGCTGGAGCAGCGAGCAATTGCGCTTTCGTGGTTTGACCGCACCGCGTGTCGTCGGCCGCTCAATTGCCATTGGTGACGCAGCCGGTTTCGTGCATTTGTTGTCGCGCGAAGACGGCAGCTTGATGAACCGCTTGACAACCGATGGTTCCGCCATCGTCGCAACGCCAACGCTGGTTGGTGAGACGCTGGTGGTGGTCACCCGCGCTGGCACTATTTTCGGCTTTCAGCCCCAATAAACAGGCCCTTCAATAGAGCGCCCGTCTTAAGATTTTGATGAAACCTGTAATTGCCCTGGTGGGCCGCCCGAATGTGGGCAAATCGACGATCTTTAACCGCCTGACCAAATCGCGGGATGCGATTGTGGCTGACTATGCCGGCCTCACGCGGGACCGTCACTATGGCAATGGCCAATTGGGTTCACAGGAATACATCGTCATCGACACCGGTGGTTTTGAGCCTGACGCGGCCTCCGGCATCTACAAAGAAATGGCCAAGCAAACGCGTCAAGCGGTGGCTGAAGCGGACGTTGTCATCTTTGTGGTCGACGCCCGTGCCGGTCTTAATGCGCAAGACTACGACATTGCCAAATACCTGCGCAAGCTGGGCATCCCCACGCTGCTAGCCGCTAACAAGGCCGAAGGCATGCAAGAGGGCGGTGTGCAACTGTCCGAGTTCTTTGAACTGGGTCTGGGTGAAGTGCTGGCGGTTTCGGCCTCACACGGCCAAGGCATGCGGATGCTGATTGACATGGCGTTGGAGCCGCTCAAACTGCCTGACCCGGATGAGAATAAAGAACCCGATGACCCGACCGTGATCAAGCTCGCTGTCGCCGGCCGGCCGAACGTCGGCAAGTCGACGCTCATCAACACCTGGTTGGGTGAAGAGCGGCTGGTGGCCTTCGACATGCCGGGCACCACCCGCGATGCGATTTCGGTGCCGTTTGAGCGGGCCGGGCAAAAATTCGAGTTGATCGACACCGCCGGTTTGCGCCGTAAAGGCAAGGTCTTTGAGGCGATCGAAAAATTCTCTGTCGTCAAGACTTTGCAGGCGATTGAAAACTCAAACGTCGTGCTGCTCTTGCTCGACGCCACGCAAGGCGTGACCGACCAGGACGCGCACATCGCCGGCTACATCTTGGAGTCGGGCCGGGCCGTGGTCTTGGCCATCAACAAATGGGATGCCGTCGACAGCTACCAGCGTGAAACGTTGGAACGCTCGATTGAAACGCGTCTGGGCTTTCTCAAGTTTGCGTCAATCCACCGGATTTCCGCCATCAAGCGGCAAGGTTTGGCACCGGTCTGGAAGTCCATCATCCAGGCCCATGCATCGGCCAATCGCAAGATGTCGACGCCAGTCCTCACGCGTTTGCTGCTTGAAGCTGTGCAGTTCCAGCAACCACAGCGCTCCGGCATGTTCCGCCCCAAGATGCGCTACGCGCACCAAGGCGGCATGAACCCACCGATCATCATCATTCACGGCAACTCCTTGGAGCATGTCAGCGAGTCCTATAAGCGCTATTTGGAAGGGCGCTTTCGCAAAGAATTCGACCTGGTCGGTACGCCGATGCGGATTCAGATGAAGACCTCGACAAATCCCTTCACCGACAAAGATTCGGACTAGGACTACAGGTTATCCCTGTAGTGCTGTGGTAAGGTTAAGAGTCTTAAACAACTACTCTAGAACACGGAGAATATCGTGAGCAATAACAACAACAAAGGTCAGCTGTTGCAGGACCCCTTCCTCAACACTTTGCGTCGTGAGCATGTGCCAGTGTCGATTTACCTCGTCAACGGCATCAAGCTGCAAGGCCAGATCGAATCTTTCGACCAATACGTCGTGTTGCTGCGCAACACCGTCACGCAAATGGTTTACAAACACGCCATCTCAACCATCGTCCCCGGACGTGCCGTGAACTTCTCTACGGCCGAATCCGAAGAGGGCCCGGCAAGCTGAGTTCCGTGGACACCCGTTCCCCGGCTTCAACGTCTGTTCTTCTCGTCGGGGTTGACTTTGGGCACGCCAATTTTGACGAAAAACTTGAAGAGCTAGGCCTGCTTGCGCAGACCGCTGGCCTTGTGCCAGTTGAGCGCATGACCTGCAAGCGAAAAGCACCCGACGCGGCACTTTTCGTCGGCACTGGCAAGGTGGAAGAGATCAAGATGATGGCCCGCGAATGCGGCGCTACCGAGATCTTGTTTGACCAGTCGCTCAGCCCGGCGCAACAGCGCAACCTCGAGCGTACGCTTGACATGCCTGTCAATGACAGGACTTTGCTGATCCTCGAGATTTTTGCCCAGCGAGCGCGCAGCCATGAAGGTAAATTACAGGTCGAGCTGGCTAAGCTGCAATACCTGTCAACACGGCTGGTTCGGCGCTGGTCACACCTTGAGCGTCAAACCGGCGGTGCCGGTGTCCGGGGTGGTCCGGGTGAAAAGCAAATTGAACTCGACAAACGCATGATCAGTGAATCGATCAAGCGCACCAAAGAGCGGCTGACCAAGGTCAAACGCCAACGGCAGACGCAGCGCAAGCAGCGCGACCGGCGCAACTCATTCACCATTTCATTGGTGGGTTACACCAACGCTGGCAAGACGACCTTGTTCAATGCGCTGGTCAAAGCCCGCGCTTACACAGCCGACCAACTTTTTGCAACGCTAGACACGACAACGCGCCAGTTGTATTTGGGTGATGCTTCGCGATCTGTTTCGTTGTCGGACACGGTGGGTTTTATTCGCGACCTGCCGCATGGTTTGATAGATGCTTTTCAAGCCACACTGCAAGAGGCGGCTGAAGCCGACTTGCTGCTGCATGTGGTTGACGGCTCCAACCCTGACTACCTGGAGCAAATCGAGCAGGTGCAGCGCGTGCTGGCTGAAATCGGTGCTGACCAAGTTCCGCAGTTATTGGTTTTCAACAAGCTTGACGCCATTGAAAAAGACCGTTGGCCGCTCCAGATGAGTGATGAGTTCGAGGTGAACGATCCGGTCTCCGAGACCGCCAGGCCTCTTGAGCGAGTTTTTGTCAGTGCGAAGACTGGCGAAGGTCTGCCTTTGCTTCGGCAAGTGCTTGCCAAGCATGCGGGCAGCATTCCCGCAGACGAGAGTCCCCATGCCGATGAGTCTCTTGCCTGATTAGGCACAATGTAAAAGTTATCCAAAACTAGAGAATTTGCCCCATGAATTTGATTCCAGTACTGCAGACGGTCACGGCCTTGCCCGCACGGCTGAAACAGCGCGCGCTTGGCATGTTCAACTTGAACGATCCACGCTGGGGTCGCGACGAAGACAAGTCCTCAGCATCTTCTGAAGAGCCGAAACCCAGTGCCGGACAGGATGAGCCTGCGCCTGTCAATCCACCGCAGCGACCAAAGCCTCAGGGTACCAACCAAGGGCCGCCTGATTTAGACGAGCTGTGGCGTGAATTCAACCGCAAGTTGGGTGGATTTTTGGGGGGTAACAAAGGTGGCGCCAACCGACCTCAAGGCAGCTTGGGTGGCGGATCTGGCGGCGGTGGTAACGCGGGCGGGTCAGGTGGTTTTCAGCCTGACATGAAGACCGCGGGTGTCGGCATTGGTTTGATTGGCGCCGTCGCCGTGTTGATCTGGCTGGGCACCGGATTTTTTATCGTGCAAGAGGGCCAGCAAGCGGTCATCACGCAGTTCGGAAAATACAACTCAACCGTCGGTGCTGGTTTCAACTGGCGCTTGCCGTACCCGGTTCAACGCCACGAAGTCGTTGTTGTCTCGCAGATTCGATCGGTCGATGTGGGTCGTGACAGTGTTATCAAGGCGACGGGACTGCGCGAGTCGGCCATGTTGACTGAGGACGAAAATATTGTTGAGATCAAGTTTGCCGTGCAGTACCGATTGAGCGACGCTCGGGCTTTTCTTTTTGAGACGCGCGACCCTGCCGCTACGGTTGTGCAAGCGGCTGAAACTGCGGTTCGTGAAGTGGTCGGGAAGATGCGCATGGACTCGGCGCTGGCCGAGGAGCGTGACCAGATCGGCCCACGTGTCCGCACTCTGATGCAGACCATCCTTGACCGCTACAAAGTGGGTGTTGAAGTCGTGGCCATCAACTTGCAGCAAAGCGGTGTGCGCCCGCCCGAACAAGTGCAGGCTGCGTTTGACGATGTCCTCAGGGCTGGTCAGGAGCGTGAGCGGGCTAAAAATGAAGCTCAAGCTTACGCCAATGACGTGATTCCACGCGCGGTCGGCTCGGCTTCACGTTTGCAAGAAGAGTCTCAAGCCTACAAGGCCCGGGTTGTGGCTCAGTCGCAAGGTGATGCGCAGCGCTTTCGCTCTGTGCTGACGGAATACCAAAAGGCGCCGCAGGTCACGCGAGATCGCATGTACACCGACGCCATGCAGCAGGTTTACACCAATGTCACGAAAGTGCTGGTTGATTCCAAGCAAGGCTCTAACCTGTTGTATTTGCCGCTTGACAAACTGATGCAGGCGACAGGACCGGGCGTCACGCCTAAAACGGGAACCGATTCATCGAGTGCTGCTGTGCTGCCGCCGATGAATCCGGCACCATCGAACGCTGAGACACGCGCCCGTGAAACTTCACGTACTCGCTAAGGAATTATCGTGAACAGAGTTGGATTTATTGCATCTTCGTTGCTGGTGGTTCTGGCCTTGGCCAGTTCCATGTTGTTCGTGGTCGACCAGCGGCAATTCGGCGTGGTCTATGCCTTGGGTCAGATCAAGGAAGTGATTTTGGAGCCGGGCCTGAACTACAAACTGCCGCCGCCCTTTCAGAACGTCTCTTACATCGACAGACGTCTGCTGACGTTGAACAGTACGGACGCCGAGCCCATGCTGACGGCTGAAAAGCAGCGTGTGGTCATCGACTGGTACGTCAAATGGCGCATCACCGAGCCGTCAGGCTACATCCGAAACGTCGGTCTGGATGAACGCGCCGGTGCCACGCAGCTGAATCGGGTGGTTCGCAATGCGTTCCAGGAAGCCATCAACAAGCGCACCGTCAGAGATCTGCTGTCAACCCAGCGGGAAACCTTGATGGCGGATGTCAAGGCGGAAGTGCTGAAAGTGGTGAGCGGTTCGCAGCCTTGGGGCATTGACGTGAACGATGTTCGAATCACCCGTGTCGATTATGTCGAGTCCATCACCGAGTCGGTTTACCGCCGAATGGAGGCAGAGCGTAAGCGGGTGGCCAATGAGCTGCGCTCAACCGGCGCTGCTGAAGGCGAGAAAATTCGTGCGGATGCTGATCGCCAAGTGGCCGTCACCGTTGCCAATGCCTACCGTGAAGCCCAGAAGATCAAAGGCGAGGGCGATGCCCAGGCAACTGGTATTTACAGCGAGTCTTTCGGCCGAGACCCTCAGTTTGCTCAGTTTTATCGCAGCCTAGACGCCTACCGCGCCAGCTTCGACAAAAAGAGCGATGTCATGGTGATCGACCCATCGTCTGATTTTTTCAAGGCCATGCGCAGCTCAGGTACAGGCGCCGCACCTAAAAGGTAAGGTCACAGCGCTGCCGCCCAGGGCGGCGCTTTCAGTCGAAATGCCTGCTGAATTACTGCAGATTTGCTGCTCGCGCAGCTTTTCCGGCACGCGCATCCCAAACCGGCACGAAGCACCGGTAAAATCCTGTTTTTCAGCTCATCTTAAATACGCATGCCCGCTTGGTCGTCATCATGGCAATTGCCGGATCAAATTGCCGATGTCCTCCCCTCAGAGGCGCGTCACATTGAAGAACTCCGACGTCTTTTTCTAGATACAGCTCGTCGCTACGGCTACGAGCTGGTCATGCCGCCGCTGCTCGAACACCTCGAGTCTTTGCTCACAGGTACAGGTGAAGCCCTCGATTTACAAACCTTCAAACTGGTCGACCAGCTGTCTGGTCGCACCTTGGGTTTGCGCGCCGACACCACCCCGCAAGTCGCCCGCATCGATGCGCATCTGCTGAACCGCAGTGGCGTGGCCCGCCTGTGTTACTGCGGTCCGGTGTTGCACACGCGAGCAGAGCGTCCGCACGCGACACGCGAACCCTTGCAGCTGGGCGCTGAAATCTATGGCCACGCTGGCCTCGAAGCCGACCTTGAAATCCAGTTGCTGGCCCTCGAAGGCTTGACAGCTGCCGGTGTCGGTTCGTTGTCGGTCGACATGGCCGACGTGCGCGTTGTTAGCAGCCTGCTGGCGGGCGCCACTATCAGCGCTGCAATCTTGGCACAAATACATGCCGCTTTGGCCGCCAAAGACGCCAGCGAATTGTCCAGCTTGCTGGCCACGCAGCCGAGCATTTCACAGGCGTGCGCCGAAGGCCTGAAAGCCTTGCTGCAACTCTATGGCGATGGCAAAGTGTTGGCCGAAGCCGAAAAAGCCTTCAAGTTGGTTCCCGCTGCAGTCGCGGCATTGCAAGACATGCGCTGGTTGGCCTCGCACGTCGTCAATTTTGGAGGTGCAGTC
>Ga0208916_10000755_pt1 | contig 14632 bp, 19 predicted proteins | sample DEB19_08_DNA_5_FD_184523 | JGI IMG/M metagenome (GOLD analysis project Ga0208916, IMG submission 184523) | Aqueous microbial communities from the Delaware River and Bay under freshwater to marine salinity gradient to study organic matter... | ecosystem: Environmental > Aquatic > Marine >... | reverse complement strand
AATAAACCGGTAGATTTTTTCAGTCTCTACAAACGATCCAAAAACAGGGCAAGTTGCCTCTGTATTGAAACATGGCGTACCAGTAGCTGGGCAAGCGCCTACACCGAATTCAAGACTACAAGATTTCATGTGTAACTCAACAATCCAGACTTGTTGACGGCCAATCGCTACGCTTTGCGCTTCGTATGTCATTATTTCATACCCAATTTGACATTATCACCAACATTTTCATTAAGTTGCGATATTAGATCACGGATAAGGCTTCGGCTGCTATCGCTAACGCCCTCCCCTGATACGCTGATTGATATATTGCGCTGCTGTTGCACCGGCGTGGCTGCATTGTTTATCTGCTGGGTAGGTGTAGCCCCGCCACCGCCGCCACCGCCGCCGTTCATGGTTTGTGATTTTATGTTAGCCACATTCGCCATGCCGGCTACTACCATTGATGATGCCGCCGCAATGTTAAACGGGTAGGGAACTTGTGCCAGCGCATTGCTTGCTGCTTGGTACGTTGACATAATCGCACCGGCTATAGCCGCCGCCTTGCCAACCTCAAAAAGTTTCTTGCTGCCGGTGTTCATTAATACAGATAGATTGCTGAAGGTATCGCTCATAGCCTGCTTTTTAGCGTCCTCCCGTTCTTTGTCAATACGTGCTGATTCTTCAGCCGCAACACGCTCTTGCTCTAACAATGCATCATTGTATCTACCATAAGATTCTTGTTTTAACGCATCGTATTCGTCTGACTGTACCTGTTTAGCTTGGTATGCTTCATCAAGCAAAGCAATTTCGTTATTCAGCTTTTCATCTAAAAGGTCATTTTCTGTCTTGCCAGAATCCCTAAGCGCCTGAAGTTTTTCATTCAGGTTGGCTATGTATTCCTCTTTTCGGCGCTTTTCATCGTCTGATTCTTTTTTTACTGCCTCCTGCCGTGCAATCTCTTTTTCACCAAGAATTTTAATTTCTTCCTTGGTCAGATTGCGGGTGTAATCAGCCGTTAGCTCTGCCTCGGCAATCCAGCCCTTTAGGGTATCGCCTGCCATTTTCTTGTTCATGGTTTCGCTGGCATGGTCTACGGCTTCCATGGCCACTTTGCCAGCCTGCGTTGCAAACTGGTCGATACTTTCTATAACGCCATCCAGCTCAATGCCAGGCACTGCATTGGCCATGTGTAGCAGCTCTGATAACGCAGTGGCTATGCCGCTTGAAACACCGGAAAAAGCCGCTATGATGCCATCGGCTGTTAGAGTAAATGCCCGATCAACGCCATCGGCTGCATTGACCGCAAATGCGGCACCGTCAACAATATAGTTAAAGGCTTTATCAGCCATCGCTCCCATGCCACCCGCTTCCTCTGTTGCACCTTCCAATGCCTTGGCCACTGCCTGTATAGCTGGGGACATGTTAGCTGTTAGCTGCTTACTGAAGCCGGTTGCCATATCAGTCATATCTTCAATGGCAATCGAAGCATTCATAACCGAATTCAGGTCAAGCGTGGAAAGGTTGTTCCCGTATTTCTGGGCGGCCTGTGCAGCTAATAGAAGTTGTTTTTGTGCGCCGTCCGCTGCGGTAATCATTTCCTGTTGGGTTTTAACGGCATCAATGGATGCTGATACCATTTTGGCCATGCCTGCCGCTGCTGCGATACCGCCAACGGCCATGGCCTTGCCCATCTTTTCGGCAGCTTGGTTGCCTTCGTCACGCAACTGTTTAAGCTGCGCTTTTATACTTCCTGTTTTTTTATCGAAGTCGGCTATGTCAGCCCCAAAGATAAACCTGATCATTTTTTCAATACCTTCTTGTTAAAAATTGTCCTCAGGTTATCCATGGTCTTTTTCTGTTCCTGCCGTTCTTCACCGATATTAAAATCATACAACAGCCACCATTCTGCCGGTGTCATCTGCCAGAATTCCGAAGGCGCGATTTCCCAGCCGTTCAAGGCACGCGAACCACACGCCACCTTGAACATCATGCCAATGTCAATTTCTAGCGCCGATTCCTTTTTGGCGCTGCATTCTGCTTTTTTTCGTTGGTAGTTTCAGCGCTAACGGTTTTGCCGATGTTGTAATACTGCACACCCAACCAGATTACAAGCTGATATGCCTCGTCCAACGATACAATGCCTTCCCTTGTGAAATACGCATGGACATCTTCAGCTTTGGCTTTATCACACCCATGAATTCGCAGCAATGCTGAAAGCACGTCCACTATATCATCAATGAAAAGCGAAGCTGCCCGCCTTGCGGGTGTTCCTGTTGGCAAACTTGTTAGATCAACAAACAACTTAGGCAAGTTTACATTGTACGCTTTCATCTTCCGAATAGTATCGAAAGTATAGCGAATTTCGTAATCCTTGCCTTCATAGCTCAATACAGCAAAATCATTATTATTCATTCTATGCTCCGGTTGGTTTATTTAATATTAAGGTATTACGTTTTTAACCCATGAACCTGAAGAGGCAAACGATGCTGAAAACTCCATGGCACCATCTTTGCTGCCGTTTTCAGTATAGTTTGACATAACCAAGTCAACAGTCATGCCATAAATCACATCGCCGCTGTCATCATCAGCTAACCATTCTACTACGCAGTCAGCAAAATGGAATGTGCCAGTGTCTACCATGTAATTTTTGAGCGCATCGCCATTGACAAATCCTGACGCATCAAAAGTCATTTGTTTTGAACCGGCTGTAGTCAGGTATGTTACAAATCCTGAATCAGTGTATCCGGTTACATCAACAGGGTTATATGCAAACGCTATTGTGTGAGTATTCATTACCGCAATGGCTGCACTGTTAACGGTTAATTGTATGTTTCTGCCCTTTCTACGTGCCATGGTGTATCACCTCATTTTTCTGTTTTGGATAATTCGCCAAGCTCGCAGACTGGCGGCTCTACTAACGAAACGCCAATGGGCGCACGATAGCTGCTGATTCTTGTTGCCGGGAAAAATGATTCGCAAACCATGTTTTGTTGATTCCCGCCTAACACTCTAACATATTTTTTATCTTTGGTAACGCCTGTTACAATACCAACATGGCCGCCACCTTGCCGCGTCATTACCGCTATTGCCCCATACATTGGGTGAACATAGCCAGCCCCGTATGTAAGCCATGATAAGGCCCTGAATGCGTTTTTGGGAAATGGCAGCTTGGCTTTAATCAACCAGTGGCCCAACATTGCGGCACACCATGGTTGCTCGTCGTTATTCAACCAGCTATGGCCAATGGCCGCAAACGCATCAAGAATGCGAGGCTCATTCATAGCTCCTGGCATTTCCTTCAAGCCCAAATCCTTTCGCGCAATCGTTAGATATAACGGCTCATTCATGGCTAATGCCATGATCTATCAAGCTACCTATTACACCTAACGCGGCAATTGTGCCAGTAATGCCAAGCGCAACCTGAGGCGGTATAAGTGCGCGAAGCTCTTCAGGAATGCCAAAGTATGCCCCTGATAAAGTAGACGATAACAGTAGCGCCTGAACGCTAAATTTCTTCCAGCTTAACCGCCAATTCTTTACTATTTTTGGTTTTCTCATTTCAAAAAAGCTCTTTTGCTAATACGCCATCGGAAATAATTCTGTCGTAAATTGTTGCGCTTGCGTGCGTGACGCTTGGCAGTATCGTTAGCGCACAAAATCCGCCAGCTTCTTTTATACTGTCTCTGATTGCAGGGTATAAAGTGTCCCCGTTAAATTCATTTGCATAAGTTGTATCGCCGCTGCCTGCATACAAGTACATACGTGGGAATCCTGCCCTTTTTAATATACCACCACATCCATTAAAAATACCCATCCTGTACCAGTCTGCACCTGATATAAAATCGGCTATTTGCGAATCTTGCGACCCGTCCGAAGCCATGCCGAAAGCATTCCTTATCGCCGGTTGCCGCGTAGCTACGCCGTTTTTAAAGATGTATTCCAGTGAAGGCACAGGCCCTACACCAATACAGAACTTAACAGGGAATGGCCTGTAGTAGGCAAGCTGGCCCATAACTAACCCACCCATTGACGCGCCGATTACGATAACCGATTTTTGGAAATCATAGTTTTTCATCAAGTAATCGTACAGATTAACGACCCGCACCCGATGAACATCACCACCCCATCCTGAAGCATTCGAGCCAAACGGCGCTGCCGTGTAGTCTTGGCCGCTTATACAGGCATAGCTTATTTTGTTAGCCGCGCAGTACGTTTTGAATGTTGCGGAAGGCTCGTATGTATAGCTTCCGTTATTGCCATGAATCAGCAATATCAGGTTGTCAGGCTCGCCAGTACCATAACCGTAGGATGTTGTTAGCCTGGCGTTTATTCCGTTAACTGTGAAATTAATCACACTCATTTACGCACCTGCATAAAACCTGTCATTATTATTGACCATGCATCGGTTGCGCTATGCTGCAATGATATTTTGTGCGTGCTATCGACTTTACTGACCGGCGTTGATGGGTTTGAGCCAATGATGAACATTTTATCGCCAGCCATTGGAACCACTGTAGACGATGTAACCGCCGCGTTTACAGTAGAGGTAGTCCTTGTCGCTGTTGTATTTACCTGTACGCCATAACTGTACATTCTCAGCGATTTAGTAGCCGCTGAATTTTTCGCATCCCAATACAGGCCAATTTGCAGTTGTGCGCCAATCGGTACAAGCTGGCTGCCTGTTGGCTCAGTTAAACCGGTAGGTAAGTTAATTTCCGCTGTGCTACTTGCAGGGGTTTCGCTTGCAACCGTCTGTGATACCAAGCTTCTGCATGTAAAAGTGTTAGTTCCGGTGACTGTAAGGTCGTAATACCAACCTGCCGCAATTGACGTACTAGCCGGTAGGTAAACACTTGCCCCGTCATATTGTGCGGGTATACCATGGCTTGTCCATCCTGACACTGTTACCGTATACGCTGATTGTGTGTATGTTGCCGTGTTAGGCGGGGATGTATTAACATACATGCTAGAAATCGGCATTATACTATAAATGGTTTCTACCGGCTCCCAGCCTGTGCCGTTATACCTAACCTCTAAATTTATATCAGTTGCAAAAGCTTTGGTGCCTGTTGGGTATCCGGTTATTTCCACTATATTTGCATAGGTGTCATCGGGCAAAACAATAGTAGTCGATATACTGTCGGAAACAATATAACGAATATAATCAGGCGAATCTGTGCGCACCCATAGATTGCCTGAAAGATTGTCGGATATAAAAGGCTGTGCGGCTGATACCCTGTGGCCATTGGCATCTGTTGGCTCAAGATCAGAAAAAGCAATAATCAGGTCATACCCTGCTTTCTCTACACTTACAATAAAATCAGCATTGCCGGTGCCAATCTGCACCCAACCGTCCGAACTATTAATAACGTCTGATGTAGTAGTCATAATTTAATCGCCTGTTGGGCCGTTTGTTGTAACAACATATAAAACATCGTCTGGCGCGTCTGTGCGTATCCATGCTGTGCCAAACTCACTGTTAGCAATGGAAACCCGATTGCCTTTTTCAACCCGATGCCCGTATGTTTCTGTGGTTGGTTCAGTGTTGGATAGAATAACAAATACATCGTAACCGCTGTGGCTGATCTCGATTGTAAACGATGCATCACCTAACGATATTCTAACCCAACCATCCTCACTATTGATCAGTCCAGAAAATGTACTCATATTCTACCCCAAAATGTTGGTTACGCCACTATGTGAAACTGTTGGATTGCGTAGCAGCGTCATTGAATAAGTTTTATCACCATTGCCGATTGTTGAAAACAACAGTTTAGTTAGGTTACTAATAGGCCCGCTATTAGTATCAACCGCCATCGAATAAAAAGGCTCATTAGGCAATGTTGATAAGTATAGATACAACGTGCCATAAGTTCCAATGGAATCTACAGCCATGCAAATTTCAATGCCTTCAAGAACTGTTAGGTTTGGGGATAGATTGACGTATGGATTTACCGCTGAATGCAAATAACTGTTTGATGCCCTTATGCCAGTAGCTTTACCGCTGCCAGCAAAATGAATATCAGCCAATACAACAGGGCTTCTACTGTTAGGCGCTGGGTTAACTGTAAAATAAATGCCTTCACGTCTCGATCCGCCTCGGAATATGTTCCTTGTGTAGATGCTTCCGCCTGTTGTTCCAATGTTAGCTGTTAGGCCATCGCTTGAAACTGTTACACTTCCTGTCGCCGTAGCTATGTCAAATATAGGCAATATTGGAGCTGGTTCTCTCATCGTCAAAAAATTAACAGTGAATATCTCAAGGTCGTCTGAATCTCTCCCAATCCTGATAACATCGTTTACAAGGTAAAACCCTGCATAATTCCAGCCATCGGTCTGCCATCCAGTTAAGCCCAATAATAGGCGCTTTATTGCGTACGCAGTGTTATAGCCATCGGCATATAGTTTGGCCTTAACCCTAATCATGAATGTCACATCATCATGCTGAAACTCAGCGTTAGCGTTTGTGCCGCCCGTGTCGTATATCGTGATGTTTTGAGCAGGTATGGCTGGGCTTGTGCCAATAAACAACGGCATGGTTGTTATTTTGGAATCTTCAATAATCTGCTTGATGTGCAATGATGGGCTTGTCATAGTCTTTTTTCTCTGTCCATCTCTGTACGTTTTCTGATTATCTGCTCTATTAAATCAAGGTTGTTCATTACCGGCTGTTCTAAAAACTTAGGCTGTCCGTTATCCCAGTAGGTGCCTCGCCCGTCTGCATGGCTTTCTGGGCCGTTACGGTCAACGCCTTTCAGCGTTTCCATACTTTCATGCACCTTGGCAGCATACACGGCATAGTATCCAACCTCAACGCCGATATCTGGCAGTGTGTCGCTCGGTATACTGCCATCAGCACCGCTTATTCCTTGCTTGTCAACGCTTGCCTTATTTCTAACGTATGCGCTGCCTCGCAGATTACCCAAAACAACCGGTACAAGCTCCATGGATTTACCTATTATTTTCAACCCTGCTTCCCAGAACGCCGCCTGTGAAGCGCCTTTGATACGCTGTATTTCCTTGTCAAATTTCGCTAACGCATCATCGGTGCCGGTCTTGTCCATTACAATAACGCCTTCACAAGCTGTTCGTCGGCATCAAGGCTGTTGCTCACAATAACACTTTTGATAATCCGCGAAGCTGCAAGCGCCTCTTCATCGGTGCCAAACGTGCCAAGCGCAAGCCTGCCTTGTACCGCTACCAGGGCTTCAATATAAACAACGGCAATAGTGGTTATCTCTTTCCCTTCCGGGGTCACAATCGTGTTTTGTTCATCCTGCCACCGGCAGGCCAGCTCTACCGGCTCTGCATAAGTGACATTTCCATAAGTATCAGCATCATCGGGTGCAAAATACGTGCATATATGGTGCATATCTTCATTGTAGTAGGTCACCTAGATGATCTCCAAGGTTGCTACTCCACGGCCCAAGCGCCCAATGCAGCCGCTTTCGTCAAGCATCAATACCTGCTGGCCATAAGTCGTCCCTTTCAAACCATCGCCCATTGACGCTTTGGCCCATGACTTGTTACTGTCGCCCAATGATCTGCCTGTTAGGCTACCGTTTGAAGGCGCTGCCGATGCAACCAGGTGCGCAGATAACCATAACAATACAGCTGTTGCTTTATCGTCGGTCATGCCTTCAAGGCACGTCAAAACCATTTGTTCCGCGCTGGTAATTATCAAGCCAACAACCACGCTTGTTAACTGCGTGCCGGTTAAGGCAATCACATCGTCAGCATCTGGCAAAGTATAAGCCATAATAAAACCCGAAAATCAGCGTAAAAAAAAGGCCGCACTTGGCGGCCCTGTTAGAACCGGTTAAACGCCGGTCATGGTTCCGTGTACAACGCCTAGGTTGCCGTCATAGTCAGCCTTGATCCGTGGTGCCCATGCTGCAAACACTTGGAACTGCTCAGTCCAGCCGCTGGCTGATTGCCATTGCAGGGTTTGGATGTTGCTGATAATAGCAAGGTCAATGGTAGAGGATACCCACTGAACTAACACAACAGCACTGGCAGTGATCACATCGGAAACGCGCACATCTTCAATCTCGGGGATTGCTTTAACGCGCTCCAACAATGTCATGCTTGAATTCGCTTTCAGGTCTTCATGAAAGCGATACCAAACACCGGCAGGAACATACAAGCGATAAGGGCCGTAAGCGCGTTTTGTGGCTGCCTTTTTGATCATCTTCAGAATGTCGGCAAGGATGGTTTCAGGCGTGGTGCTGCTTGAAGTCCAGTTTGTTAACGATTCTGTGGCGCGGCTGGCATGGGTCAACAAACCAGGGATATCGTAACTGGTGTTTTTACGACCTTTGGCTGAAACTGAATGACCATTAAACACGATGGTTTCAGACATACGCGCAACCGAACGAGCGGCAGCGGCAGCGTGTGTGGTATCCAATCCTGCACCGTTGCGGCGCGAGGCCAGCAATTGACGTTTTGGAATTTCAAACGCTTTATGAATGATAGGGATAGCCACACCGTCAGGCACAAACGCTTGGCGGTCTTTCTCACCTTTCGTTTCGCCGTTGATGCTAACGGTAGCGTCGGTAACTTCGCTCACTGCATCCCATTCGGTAACGATTGTGCCTAGATCACCGGCTGAATAAGTCAGGCCAGTCTGGATAAGGTCATCAACGATTGCAAGGCGTTGCTGTGCGGCTTGTACCACCACGCTATCAATGTTAGACCAGTCGAATGCGCGCAAAGATGTTTCGTTGGCGTTAGCCGCCAAAACACGCTCTACGATAACAGGTTGGCCAGTTTGGTCGGTTTGTCCAGTGTAGGACAACACAACCAGCTTGCCTTGGTTTTTGCCGCTGTTGGAAACAAACGGACGTGATGCAAGAACACCGCTTTCGCCGTTTAACAGTGCATCTTCAATGTATTTAACTGTACTCATTTTTTATATCCTCACTGTTAAACTGGAGCTGTGTAGCCAGCTACACCAACCAGCACTTTAATACGAACAGGGTCTGAACCTAAACCGTTGTTTACTGCTTCAAAAGCCTTGCCAACAATCACGCCACCCTCTGAACCAAGGACAACTTTCAGCTGGCCATTGCCTGCTGAATAAAGATTCGCATTGATAGCGGCGTTAGAGCCTGCCTCAAGCCAGCCGTAAACAACTGCGCCTGGTTGCGGAAATACATATTGAACATTGTCGCCACTGGCATATACATCATCAATGTAGCCGCCATCGAGCGATTCAATAGCAAATGCTGGGATAGCTGCGCCAGCCTCGGCATTGTGCGTGCGTACGCCTGTACCAGATACAGCCAATAGATGGCCTGGGGTCACGGCAGTGGTAGACGTACCCTCTACCATCAAGCCTTCGCCGCGCAGTAATATCGTTTTTGGAGTAGATTCTGAACTCATTTTTTATCCCCTTACTTGGTGCGGCGAACGATGCCCATTGGGATGGGAGCGTTGCTTGCGTTAACGATAACTTCTTTTTCTTGCGACTTGCCAAAACCGTTTTGGCCTGAATAATCAGTGGATGATCCGCTGGTATTCGCTGCCATTTTGCGCAATACCTCGATTGCCATTGGCTTCAGCTCTTCGGCCGTCATGTCGCTATTGGCTGTGATAGTGCGCACAATGTCGCGGCGCTCCAACACTTCATCAATGGCATTAATGACGCGATTTGCTACAACTTCTTCAAGCTTTTTCACATCTTCTTCAGCCATTGCTACCGGCGCTTCAGGCGTTTCTGGCTCAGCTGGTGCTGCTGAAGCTTGCGCATCTAACAACATCAATGCAGTTTTTGCCTGCTCTTCATCCATCGCCATAATCAGGTCAAACTGTTCAGCCGTCAGCTTTTCGTTAGCCTTCAGCTTTTTGGCCATTTCTTCAATTTTTTGCTTACTCATAGTAGCACCTTTGTTTTGTTTGTTTGTTCTTTTCCGCTTATTGGCCCTGTTTGTACCGCAACCATCCGCAATGCTACAAGCTCCAATTTCGTCTACCAGTACCGCTAAGTGATCTGGTTCAATGTTCTTTTGGATCTCGGAATAATCCGTGCCGTTGAAATTGCCGGGCGTTTGCTCGACATCGCACATATAGCCGGTCGAAACTTCGATCACTTCGCCGCGCTTCAGGCGCTCTGAAAGCTCGCAATGGCCAGCCTTACATATCATTTTTTCGTCAAGATGCAAGTCACCTAACAGCCTGTCACCTTCAATGCGCGGATTAAAAACGAATCCAATAAGCTGCTTGTCGTAGACTTCGGGCGATATGGCGGACATATACGCACCGGCCTCATCGCTCGGGTGTGATATAACAACCGGTTTTCCGTTCCATGCGTATAATGATTTCGCAATTTGATCAATGGTCAACAGGCCGCCGTTTAAAACTCCCTCTACGACCAAAACGCAAGGTACAACGAACTTGCCATCGGTTTTCAATGTGCAATCGTTAGACTTCAAGCGATTTGTGATAATTCTTGGCATAGCAAACCCGTTATGTTTCGTAAAGCCTAGCCTAAACGTTATTGTCTGTCAACTACCGAAGCACAATACCGGTGCCGTTAGTGACAACTGGCTTCCATGCGCATCTACAATTTGGGTGTACAGGTATAATTCCCCTCGCTTCCTGTAGCGTGTATGGGCCTTTTTTCTTCAAGTCCATACACTGCTGGCACGCATCAATAGCCGTTAGCATTTCAGAAACTACCTCGACACCCTGGATGCCGGCCTCTTCAAAACTATTCAATGTTGATTCAGCATGGGCGTTAATAATCTCGGTACGTGCCAGTCGTTTGGCATCGCCGGTATATCTAACAATCTGCGCATTAATGGTGCGTGCTATTTCGCGCGGACCTGAACCTTTTATCATGCCTTCAGCAAGTGCCCTGGAAACGGCTTGATCTATCTTCGAGGTAATGCCTTGCAACCCTGTATAGTTCCGTGTGTGCAGTATTCCAACCCTGTCAGCATGTATCGGCCTATTGAATGCATCGTTTGTCCATCGCTGCTCTACCGTTGCGCCGCCCTTGCGTATTTCGTTGGCAGCCTGGTTAACCCCTGCTTTGTACGCTTTGTCGATATAGAGTGCAGACCAATGGCTGTCACTTGCCGATGATTTCGCACCATTGTATAACTCTAACGTCCTACCTTGCTCGCTGCGCAGCCAGTCCATAAATGTATCAACCTTGGCAGCGTCAAGCGTGAACGCATAGTTAACCTTCAGCCCCATGGCATCCTGGTTAATCAGCTTCTCGACAATAGCGCCGCGCAGCTTGCGCAATCGCGCACCTAGCTCTTGCTCATAGCCGCGCCTTATCATGGTTGTGTGGGTTGGGTCAATACGGTCTACCGCATTGGCCCGCATGGTTTGCACGCATTTATTACACATCGAGCATCTCGTCTATAGCATCGCCATCATCGCCGGATTCCTTCAAAAGCTGCTCTTCTATCGCGTCAAGCGGTAATGCCCCTGCCTCGCCAAGCCATGCCCTGAACTCTGCTGGGCTGATTATCTCGTCAGCACCTACCGTGTTTTTATAATTCTGCAAAGCCGTTGCCTTGGATACCGCTATCTGCGCCCGCTTCTCTTCGCCCAGCGCATCGGTGTCATTCCAATATGCGCTGTTATACCCGTTAGGTAGTATGCCAAGGTACATCAAGTGCCTGATGGTTTTCGTTATGACTGAAGGTATAACATAGATATTGCGGCGCTCTTGGATACGCCCGTGCCAATTGTTTTCATCTTGTGAGCTGGCTAGTTCGCCGGATTCGCTACCAACTAACAGGCGCTTAGGAGCTGCTATTGTTCCAGCCATAAAGTCAACTGTTTTATCAATCAGGTTTGACGGGTCGGCACCCATGAGGCCAGGGGATATGTTAGATATTTCTATGCCGCGTGTACGCATGACGCGGCTTAGTCCGTCTTCCATATCGTCCCACTGCTCGCGCAAAGCCTCCTTGTCTGGAGCATCCATTTCCAGCTCGGGGGCTGCGTTAATGTGATACCGCGCGGCCGCGTTCAACCAATAAAGCTCGGCTCCGCCGCCTAACAGCTTAGTTAAATCAATCAGGTTGTTAACGACAAGCTCCGGCCTGCAAACCCCATAAGTAGGGTCATCGGTAGAATCTTCAGCAATGTGGATAACCCGCTGCCAGTGCACATTAAAGCTTGTCATTGACATATTTTGCGGGTTTGTTGACTTGCGGGTCACTTGATAGATAACCGGCATGCCAAACCTAACACTTGCAGTGTTGGTCTCCCACTCCAAAACGCGAATGCTGCGTTCGCCGTATGGTTGTAGGTAATCAAGCGCTAACGGCACCGATGTGTTCACCGGTTCTGATAGTTTTCTGCCGTCCCTGATACCCATCACAAGTATTGCGTAATGGCCAAACCCTGCGCATATATCCAGCTTGGCAAGGTTTGTTAATAGATTGACTTTTTCATCAAGCGCGTTGAATGACTTGATAAACTCTGGCGTGCCGTCAACCTTCGGCATTTCGCGCCATGTCGATTTCGGGTATACAGTGGCCACCCTGTAGCCTATGCCGCGCTGGCACTTGTCGTATAGCTCCTGTGGCGATACCGCGTCAGGGTATTTGAAAACATTATCGTATTGGCGGCCAAAGACATCAGCCATAAAGTTTCTAACCATTGTTCTAATGTTTGTCGTCATTAAAATACACCTGCTGTTTTTCGTCTCGACACCTTGGCAAACGCGCCTGCCGTTGCGTCAATCTGGTCTTTGAACTTCCCTCGCGGAAAGCTTTTGTGTTCATCAATATATTCCTTGTTCCATGCGCCTTCAACCAATTTTACGTTTCCTATCTCAACCTGCACGGCGTATGGTTCGGCCCGCACCTCTTTGTCGCCGGTCGGTCGGTCGGATTTACAGACAAACCCTGTTAGGTTTTTAATGGTAGCTTCGGCAGATTCTTTACCCCCTGAACCGCCCTCCTCTTCTATCCATATCGTTGTGTCGCGCCCGTCCGTTTGAGCTGTTTGGAGTATAACCGCCTCCCGCTTGGCGGCGCTCCATTGGCCTATGACCACATCAAGGATGTACACAACACCGTTAGGGCAGATTCCCAGCTTAACGCCTGCTGTACGGCACCCGCCATCTTGTGTGCCAGCCTTGTCCCAATACCGAACAGGCCGTGCAATCTCAGGTGCAGCTCTAACGATTTCCAGTTTCTCCCAATCGAAAAAGCCGTTATTGCGCGGCATAGGCGTTTGCTGGAATTGGCCTGCCACTGCATAACTACCCATGACATTCTTGTCGCGCTCTACCACTTCGCGCGGGAATCGCTCAGGGAATAGCAGTTCGCCTTCTTCCGTGCGCGGGTCTTTGAATCCGATAACCGTTGTTTTGGCGCGTGATGGGTCGTACTCCATCGGCAGGCATAGGTGCACCCAATCCGGTAGATGTTCAAGAATATAGCCGCTCGGGTCTTCCTCATGTATCCGCTGCATGATCAAGCCAATAAACGATTTCTCAGGACTTATCACCCTGGTTGGCAGCGTCTCTGTTAGCGTTAGGATAGCGCTATCACGATCAACCTTTGACAACCCGCCGGATATGCTTAACGGGTCATCCCAAACAACACGGTCAGCCCTACGCCCTGTTGTCGACTTGACGGCCGCCGCCATTCTGAACCCGTTAGCAGCATTGCCATAAAACAACTTTTCGTTTTGATCATGATTTAATTTTGTAGGCCATCTTTCCTGATACCAATCGGATTCGATCAATATGCGCATTAACCGGCTATCACGGATTGCAAGGCCGCGTTCATGGCTAGCACCAATGAATTTGATATGCGCCATTCCCTTTGGCCCCCACTCCCATGCTGGCCAGTAGATGTTTGCAATGCTGGATTTCATGCACCCTGGCGGTATGTTGACCACCATGCGGTTTATTTCGCCGCTGGTAACGGCCTCATAGTGTTCCGCCAGCGCGTCAACGTGCCAGCCGTGAATATATGGATTGCCTGGTTCTAGCACATGCCATGCACGCTTGATGAACTCTACCAGTGAGCGCTTGCATAGTTCCTTCTCACAAGCGATAAGATCAGCCTTTGACAGTTTCAGAGGCTGCATTTAACAGCTCCTTTAGCGTTTCCTTTGAAAGTTTTGAAGGGTCTAACTGTGCGGCCATGGTGCCATCGGTTGAGCTTAAATCAACTTCCTGACGTGCTGAGTGCGCTCGTGAAGACATTCTTTCAGCTGCCCACTTCAACCCATCCAGCATTGCCCTTGCTGCAATCGGGTTAAACTCTGGATCTTCTTCCAGTTTGTTAACTACCCCTAACACTCTATCAGCATGAACAAAGCCAGCTGCGGTGCGGGCCTCCATGTATTTCGCCGAAAAGCCACCCCTATTTTGTACAACAGCAAGGGTGACTGTGCTCATTGCTGGCATGTTGTCATCTTTGCAAATTGAGTTTAGAGATTCACCACCTGCCAAGCGCCAGCAAATTTCTGTTTGCATTTCCTCTGTCATGACAGTAGGTCGCCATGGTGGATTTCCTGTGGTTTTGCTTGTCATAGTGTTTACTGCTCTCCAGTTGATTTATTGGCCGAATGTACAGGGTGGCCAGCCCACAACCCCAGGGAGCGCTGGTGTACATGGCAAGTATAGCTAAACCGTTATGTTAGTAAAGACTCTATCATGAATAGT
>Ga0208916_10000754_pt1 | contig 14637 bp, 20 predicted proteins | sample DEB19_08_DNA_5_FD_184523 | JGI IMG/M metagenome (GOLD analysis project Ga0208916, IMG submission 184523) | Aqueous microbial communities from the Delaware River and Bay under freshwater to marine salinity gradient to study organic matter... | ecosystem: Environmental > Aquatic > Marine >... | reverse complement strand
GGTTCGCTGCCGTCAGATGGAAATACCCATGTAGTTCTCACAAAAACTCCAAAAGTGTCTCAAAATCTTCTTCCTCTTGTTCAAATTCAATCCGCTTTCTTAGCGTCTCAATCTGAACCATGATCGCATCATAAGTGATTACTGTTTGTGCCGCAATATGTATTGTCTGGGCTGGCGCTGTGGTGATCTGCTCACGCTCCTCTGGCGGTAAGCCAAACAAGGCGGTCTTGATTTTCTCCCTGCGCTTTTCCTCTTGCCGCTTTTCTTCTTCCCAATGCTTATCACGCTCATCAAAGCCAAAGTGTCCACCAAGTAAGACTTCTGGCGCTGGGGTTACCGTAACGCCAATCGTGGCAAACGGTAACTCAGCAAATGAGGTATAGCCAAACATCAGTACGCCTCAAAGATAATAATCCCACCTCGACCTGCTGCGGATGTTGCGTTGCCGTGAGCGCCACCGCCACCAGCACCAAAACCTTGACCTTGTACGCCTGCGGTTGCCACAATTGCCAAGGCAGGGCCACCAGAGCCAAAGCCAGGGCAATCCCCGCCCTTGCCGCCAAAGTTAGTTTGAACTGTTGTGCCTGAGCCGTAAGAATAGCCACCCTGTCCACCAGTGATGTTGACATCGCCGTTGGTTGCTGTGCCGCCTGCGCCGCCAGCCGTAATTGAGTTAGCGTAAGCAGTACCTGCGCCGTTTGTGCCTGAGTTTGCCGTTATTGTGGTAATGGTCAAAGTACCAGATGCCACGGTTGATGCTGTACCAGAGGCTGTGCCAACCGTATAGGTTAAGGTTTGACCTGCGGTCATAGCAAGCCATTTTATTGCTACGCCACCACCACCGCCGCCTGTTGCCCTTTGCCCAGTCGCCGCCCCGCCGTTACCGCCTGGTCCGACCACCGTTACTTTAACCCACTGGGTATTTGATGGTGCGGTATAGGTTTGTGCTGCGCCAGTTGTAAATGCTGAAGTGCTTTTGGCTAAGGTAGCCGTTCCTGTTGTATTTTGATTTAATGTTCCTATTGCCGTATTAGTAACACTTGTAACTTGTCCTTGGGCATTTGTAACAAAAACAGGAATTTGCGTGGAAGTACCATAAGTTCCTGCTGTTCCAGTATTAGTAATTGAAAACTGATTGGTTGTTAAGGTTAACCCAGTGCCTGCTGTGTACGTCTGGATCGCCGCAAACTGGATAAACACAATTGCCGTTGACCCTACCGTAATCGGTAATGGGGTTTGTTCTACCCATGACGTATTAGCGTTAGTCGTGCCATTGATGACCAGAATTAAGTCACCCTGATCAATTTCGTTTGTGCCTGAGCCGCTAGTGTCGTAATCTGTTGCTCTGGTCAGGATGTATGGCAAAGATGCCGTTCCCGCCTGAGTCAGTGTATATACGCCGTTATTGGCTTGGGTTGCCTCGTTCTTAATCAGCAACCGCTTACCAACATCACCAGCCACCAACGTGTAACTGTCAATTGTCAACGTATCATTGGCATTGGCGGTCAGTGTCGCCCCTACACCGCTTGAACCGTTGTTGTAAGTGTTTGCCGGTAAAGCCGCCGTGGTTGCATATTGCACCGCAGCATGAAAGTTAACGCCAGAGGCAATGGAATCGGCATATGACTTGTTGACAATATCAGTGCTTAAGCTGGGTGCGGTTGTGATCGTGCCGCTTGTCAATGCCACAGATGTCAAATTGGTATTAGCCCCGCTTGTTGCAAATCCTGTGATTGAGCCGCCAAGGGTTAGATTCCCGCTATTGGTTACCGTGCCAGATAAGGTTAATCCGCTGACCGTACCTGTACCGCTAACCGATGTGACCGTGCCGCCACTGGATGGCGCTGCGGTCTCCCACAATTGTGTGCTTGAGTTGTAAACAAGAATATCGCCGTTGTTTGGTGACTGAGCCGACACGTTGTGTAGCTCGTCCATCTCATAGCCGTTTTGTACTTTGACAAATAATTTGCCGTGTACTGGGTGAGCGTGTTCAACCACGGCCACATAAACCAAGTGATTTGGTGCGTATTGCTTGGTTGCCGTCAAGCCGCCAGGCGTTGTAGCACTCAAATACAACTGCTGACCATCGCTAAACATGGACGTATCCATGTCGGTAATCAAACCGATGATGGTCACATAGCCGTTAGAGTTGTTTGCCAAATCCTCGGTCATCAAACCTAATGTCTGGGCAGAGGTGGCATCGCTGGTCGCCAGTGCCTTGGTGATCGTAGGGTTTTGCCCAATAGCGCCGTTAATGTAGACCGCCGTGCCTTTAATTAAGGTTGCGCCTGAGTTGTTCCTGACCAAGCAAATGACATTTGTGGTTGCCCCTGCGACCGCCACCGATAAGTCCACAATACTGCCGGTTTGCGATACGCCGACACTGCCATCAGTAGATGTGATTGAGGTTATTGTCTTTTCAGCAGGTAGGGTGACAAATACGTCTTTTGTCCCGCCGCTGAAGTTCACCAAAGCGCCAGCACTGGACGAATCCAGCACTGTGTCTCGGGTCAAGGTATTGGCGTTGTATGTGCCAATCCCGACTTCCCACTGGATTGAGCCTTGGATTGTGTAATAGGTGGTGTTGCCATTGCCAAGCACAGAAAACCGCTGAAAGCCCTGTACAGCGCCCTCAAGGTTAATCGTGCCTGTGCCGGTTGAGGTTGTGGTCTCTCTGACCCTATCGGCTAATACCAAACTCATGTGGCAATCTCAACACCTGCCGCCCGACCGTCTGGCCCACGAATAATGCGCTTGGGCGCTGAGATCGCTTGCATTACGCCTGTGATCTGCCCTAGCGTTTGACCGTGCATATCTGCCAGCCTGTTAATTGCCTCGCTCATGCCGTCACCCAAAGTGTTGTCGACTTCCTCGGATGCCGCCATCTGTGCGCTCATCGCCGCTTGATCGAGTCCAGCTTTTGCGCCAATCTGAGCCACCAAGACTTTAGTCGCTGCATCCAGTTCTGCTTTCCATCGCTCATATTCTTCTCTCCCCGCCATTTCTCTGGCTTTGATTTGCATTTCGTTGTTTTGTTTAGCCGCTTCAAATTCGGCTTTCATTTGCGCTAATTGCATTTCTGCTTGCACTTTAGCTTGTTGCATTTGCATATCAAGCTGTGCCTGTGCCTGCGCCATCTGTGCGTCTGCCTGCATCTTCATTTGCTCGGACTGAGCTTGCGCCTGCATTCTCATCTGCTCTGCCTGCTGGTCAGCTTGGAGTTTCAGCATCTCAGGCGGTGGGCTTGGCGGTTGTTGTTTAGCCGCATCAGCCTTATCTTGCAGGGCTTTCATTGCCCTTTCTACTGCGCTCTCCAATCCTCGACCGGCTCTGAACCGGCGTACAAGGAATAACAGCATTTCAGAGGCCATTGGCAATGTCTCAGGCGCTTGGGCAATCATGGGGATAGCTTCACGCAAGAATAAACCGATAGCTTGAATAGCCTCTTGTGCGCCCTGCTTTTCGGCTTGCTCGTCAATCTGGGCTAAGCTGTCAGCCTCCACAGCAATGTGGAAATCCCTGATTGTGCTGTTGGACAGCATCTGGATAGCCGCCTGCAACATTTGTGGGTCTTGACCGTCCGGTGTGTTCATCACGCCAGACATTTCCACAATCAACTCAGGTGGGTAAAACTTACAAATAATCTGGGCTTTGAGCTTAAAGATGTCAGTGGCAAACCTAGCCACGTCACCCTGAGCACTGCGTAACCGCAAACTGCCAAAGTTGGCTTTGAGTTGTTGTGCGCCAAGGGTTTCCTGAGCTTTAGACGATCCACGCAGGATGTCCGATATACCCATGATCTCGTAGATTGACTGCTTAACCTGTTCTCTGGCAACGTACAGCTCACGCAAGGTCACAATGATCTGCGATGTGTCCATCATGTCGATAGCGCCTTTTAAGCCGCCTTTTTCCGACATTGCTGCCCATGCTGTCACAGGGAATAGCTTGTTGTCCACACCCTCGCTAAACATCCGAGCCAGTTCCTTAAACTCAGCATTAAACACGCCGACCGCTTTGCAAGCCTTGGTCAACAAGTAAATGCGTTGTGTCAGGTTATCCAGCTCTTGCGCCTGATCTTCGTATTCGCAGTAATCAGGCACTGGAATCATTGTGCCGGTGGTGGTGGTCGCTAGTAACGGCTTAGGACATGGGAAGAAATCATCCAATCCCAATGGATCGTCACGCTCATCCAACGCCTGTGGATAACCCTTGGCTATCCAGCAAACCTTACCTGTGCGCTTATTCCAAATCTCATAGACCATCGCCTTTTTGTCGTAGGTCATCTTGGCGGTCAATGGATTCTTGCCGTCCATATCGGTGTTTGAACTGGTCAGGCTGACGTTTTTAAATACGTCACCAAAACGCTCAATGCCCTCGTCTTTGGTCATGTAGACCGCCCGAGCTACCCACCAAACCTCATCCCATGTGCGAGCTGGTGAATGCAGGAAATCAGACCAGTGAACGTAATCAATTGGGCTGTGGGCGGCATCAATGCGCTCTGTCGGGTCTTCAACCGTGTCGTAGACCTGAGCCTCGCCAGGTTCTTCTGCCTGCCCATCAATCTCAGGGCGCTCACCAACAATGACCGGCTCGTATCGAATCCACGCTGTGCCTCGGCCTGGCAATAGTCTGTCTTCCACCACGCCACGCATTGCTGAATCAAAGTCACCGAATTGTGTGACCTCGTATTCCATGACACGCTCAAGCATTGTGGATGCCAACCGACCTACAGGGTCTTGATCCATGTAGCGGCGTGAGACTTCTGGCTTGGCTTGTCTGCCGTACAGGGCAGGAAACAGCACTTGAATGTTTGACCAAAGAATATTGAACTTCATCCTTGGCATTTCTATGGCATCACGCTCGTCTCGATACCGCTTGACTACCTTTTGCCCACGCTTTTCCCACTTATCAAATATCTTGATAGCGGTTTCGATCTGGTCGTGCCAGTACGGGCCTGGGTCTTCGCCCTCGTATGCGCCGTTTTCTTCGTACATGATCAGCTACCAGCGGCAAAAAAGAATGTCACATCCAGTGTGCCGCCAACCGTGGCATATAAACTTACACCCACATTGGCAGGGAATCGGTGAAAGCCGATAGCTGGTGTGATTGTTCCATTCATAACCTCACCACCTGCGCCGCCGTTGCGTAACACCAATGTGCCTACGGTCGTGCTGTTAACGTAAAAACCAATCAACTGGCAAGGGCCATTACTGACTGCGCCTGTGGCGGTGATGTTTTTATATCCACCGCATTCTGCTACTGGCTGGCTCATATGCGTTCCTCTCTGTGTTGCATCTCATAATCCCACAGCTCATCAAGTGTGATGGTTTGCAGGGTCTTGCCCTTGGGCGGTGTCTGATCTTTTGCTTCTTGTCTATAAGCTACTGCAAGCATTCTAAACGCATCTGCTGGGTGTGAGCACCAGTCATGGCGGGGAGTTTGACGAAAAGTTTTCTTGTCTTCATCATATTCCCGCTGATATTGCCTTAACGCTTCCAATCCCTCATCACAGCTTGGATCAAAGTAACACTGCGGCAGAATCATCCGCACCGCTTGAATGCCGTCTTGTATGCCAATCTCAGGCACTATTGCCAACTTACTCATGCCGCCCAGATGTGCCGCCAATTGCTCGACAATTGACTTACCCCCCGAGGCCAAGGTTTTGGCTCTAGCATCATGCGGTAGGTGGTGGCGGGTGTATCGGTAACCCTTGGCTATGACCGCATCACAGATTTCTTCAATGCTTGCGCCGCTGACAGCGTAATAGTCCATTACCCTGATCTCACCCCTGACCACCTGATAAAACCACACCGCCGTGTCATCGCGGTAACCAAGATCCCATGCAGTCATTACATCCGCTTCTGGCTCAAACGGTAGCTCACATATCCTGCCCTCGTCATCAGCAAGGCGCATCTCTTGTCCATAGTAGGCCCCTAAGAGACTTGCGTCAAAACTGCACTCGTACTCTTGATCGTACTGATCCTGGCTTAACTGCGACCGAGCTGCTTGCAATTCTGAGTCTGGCAACAGCTTGGACACCGAGGCCGGTAGGCGTAGCAGAAACCAATCTGGCACTACTTGGCTGACCTTGTAGATGTCGTGGAATTGGTTTTTGCCCTTTGGCGTACCACCAAACACCGCCCAACCTAATCGGTCTGACAACGTAGGGCGTATGACGTTACCCCATACGCTAGGCTTAAAGTCACCGTATTCATCAAGGTAAACGCCGTTAAAACCCAAGCCTCGCATGGCATCTGCGTTATCTGAGCCAAACAGCATGATCTTTGCACCGTTCAGCAGCTCTACCATCAGGTCGGATTCATTGGTAACCTTGGTTACTGGTGCGGCGTAGAACTTGAGGTAATCCCATGCCACCCGCTTGGCTTGACTACGAAATGGTGCAATGTAAGCATATTGGGCTGATCTGTTGCCCTCGGTGATACCGCGCTTTATCAGGTCGTTGATGGCGGCTACGGTTTTGCCAGCCCTACGGTGAGCAACCAAACACGACCAACGTTCTGTCCTATTGTGGAATGGCATGAAAGCCGCCCGAGGGTTATAGGGCAAGATTATTTCACGCCGCCCCATGTCACCACCATTTCTACTGGGCCATCGTCCTTACCAGTAATCTCTGTCCTTGCTAGTTTGGGTACATGGTATTCAACCACTGATTGGAATAGCTCAAAGGCTTTGGCAGGGTTGGGTTTTATGTCATGCTCAGGAACGCCCATAGCAACCTCATCAAGCCATTGTGTAAGTCGGTGGGCATTACCATCCACAAACATTGCTATCGCCTCTCTAGCCTGTGCTGTGACCTTATTAGGCGTACCCGCAGACCTACCGCCTGCTTTCTTTCTAGTCTTAACTACTTTAGTTTCTGTTGTCATGCTAAAGCCTTAGCAAGTTCATCTTGTATTGATGCCAAAGGTTGACCCTCTTTAATTGCTTTACGCATCTCAGGGGTTATATCTAAATATCTTACAGGCTCTTGTCCCATTGTCGGAATCATGCTGTTATCAGCACGTTCTTTAACAGTATTGACTTTAGTCTCACCTACTTGAGCGCCGTACTTTTTGCCTTGTTTATTAAGAAAAGCAGGATATACCTCATCGTAATATTTCTTCATGCCCTCGCCACCAATGGTAAGGTCATCGCCCTTAATAACGCCGTCTTTTTTTTCTGCAATTTGTTTTGCCATTGTTTTGCCTAAAACTTCTTCTGCTGTTTTTCCTGCGGCTGAACCATCAATAAACTTTCCATCTTTTATAGTTCCTGTAAATGTATTTTGGCCATTCTTTTTTGCATTAACAGTAATTTCGTTTTGTGTGCCAATTGGATTGAAATTAATTTCATCAACATTTTGGCGTAATTGATTGGAAAATCTGTCAATTTGCTGCTTGCCTGTGGTTAAGCCAATTCTGTCATAACCTTTGTCCACCGCTTCTTTCAGCGCCCTTTTTAATGCAAGCTGATACCATGTTTCTTTAAAAGGTGCGTCTGGGACAGCATCTGGATTTTGTTTTGATGCCAAATTTCTTTCAGCAGAAAGAGCCTCATATTTAGATGTAATTTCAGGATACCTAGCCCAATCTTCTTCTGTTGGAGCATAATTTACATTTGGTTTTGACCTTAATTCATTTACAACAGAATCTAAATCTTTATCTATTTCTTTAATTGATCTTGTTTGACCTTTATATCCTCTTTCCCGACCAGCCTGATGCCAATCTGATTGAATTTCCTCAATCAATAGCATTTTTTTGCCGTCAGCATCCACACGATCATTGACTCTCATATGGGCTAAAATGTTAGGTTCGTCAAAGTGAGACGATCTGTAAGTTTGCGCCTCAATTTGGTTTTTTAATTCTTGCGCCGTAGCTTCTGCCTGATCTCTTAACTTTCTTGATTCTGAAACTTTTTGATACAGACTTACTACGGCTGGATCGCCAGGGTTAAGCTCACTTGCGGCTTTCCATTGTTCCATTAGATCAGCAGTTTGCCGCCTTAAGTCCCCCGCCGCTATCTGAGCAACATCTAATTCAGCTTTTTCTTGACTTGGCGTAGTCAACAAAATTTCACGATAATTTTCACCGCCTGGCAACTGATATTTTTCGTATTTGCTTGGCCCATAAGGAATTTGTGAGTTGTGTTGATTTACAAAAGCATCAGCTTCTTCTGCCGTGTTATAAATGCCCTGTAACCTAGCATCATTGCTATATATATGATATTTATTAGTATCAGGATTAAATTCGCTAAATACGCCATATTTTTCACCTTTACCCGATAATTGCACTTCCTGCACATTAATACGGTTATTGGCAATATAGTCTTGCACTTCTTGACGGGTCACATTGGGCTTATTCTTTAAAAACTCATCCAGCCCCATAGTCTCCATTTCATACTTTTTAACGTCTTGACCTTTTGCCAATTCATTAAGGAATGATTCGCCTGTGCCTTGCTTTCTAGGAATATTCAAAGCCTGCTGTTCTACCGCCGAATAAAATCCTAATGGCGATACTTCTGCTTTTGGTTTTGTAATAGCTTGCGCCATTTGCATTTGCGGCTCAACCGCCATCAATGGTTTGGGTGTAATGTCTCCCAGCAAAGACCGTGTGGGTTGACCTGTTAAGCCTGCGTTAACTTCTTTTCCAATCATTCGACCAGTAGCCACTACCGCAGGTTTTAATACCTTAGCGGTCGCTGGCGCCATAAACCCGCCCATAATTTCCATGCCAGCCGCTTGTGGTGTGGGTTTTGTAACTCTTGGCATCATGCCCAAAATGTCAGCAGACCCACCAGGTAATTGTTTGTCCGGCGTGTAGTTCACATCCCCAAATACTTCCATTGGGTAAGGTGTTCTGATGGTGTTTGCGGTATCCACAGGCGAACCCAAAAACTGCGATAGACCACCCCGCCCCAATGATTCCAGATTACTGCCAACCGCTTGACCGTAACCTTTGAGCATTCCTAGCAGGTCAGATGCGGTGGCTTTCTTGCCGTTTTTCAGCGTAATCAGCGTGTCAGGCGTGATGCCGCCGGTATCTTGTCCATACCCGCCACTTAACGCCGCAGCCATGTCACGGTAGTCAGCCATTCTTTTTCGCTATGGCTTTCGCCAGCGCCATCTTTTTGTCAGCCGCCACATAATCTTGGGCAACCTTAACAGGAATGTCGGCTTTCTTTGCAAACTCAGGATTGTGCGCCGCAGCTTGCATGAATCGAGCTTGTTTTGCAGAATGACTAGGCATTGACCACCTCTTTCATCTTGATTAAGCCGTTCATTAAGCGGCTTTTGGTGTTGTACCACTGTTTGCTGAAATCACAATCCTGATAATGCTCAAACTCAGGGATTCCCAGCGTGTAGTGTGCAATTCTGGCGTTTTTGTTTTCCTGCTCGCCAATCAACACGTTCCATTCTTTCGGTAGCTCACCGATAAGTGAATCGGGCAACCAACCAAATCGGTGTAAGTCTGAACCGCTATGGTCAGACACAAAGTCAGGTGTCAGCACTTTGTTTCTGGGGTGGTCGCAATTCCACAAAATCAGGCTTGACCAGTTTTTTCTAGGGTAATCCCTGTTTGCCGCTTCCATCGGTGTGCCAATGTACTTTTTGGGGTGCTTGGTCAGGTAATTGTGCTTAACAACCTGCACCGCCTTGGTCGGGTCGAACAATTTAGCAAGGTCGTCAATGTTAGACAACATCAGCATATCGCTTGCGTCCAAAAATATTGCCTTGCCGGTGAACTTGGTGAAGTAGGGTACTAAAAACCGCTGGTAGGTGAATGCGTTTGTGCCGTCCCGCTGTGTACCGTATAGCGGTGTTATGGCAACCGGCTCGCTGGTGCGCTCAATCAGGCTCTGGCAAAACACATGATAGCCAATAGCCTCCCTTGGGTCGTAACCAGCAAATATCCTGATCATTTGAGGGTCAGCTTATACAAGGTTGTGTCAATCAACGCCGCTATCTCATCCACAATGTTTTGCAATTGGCTGTCATCAGGCAATGCTTCACGGTTTTTGTAAACGTATTCCTTAATGCTGGTCAGGTACTTAACAGGGTCTTTGGCGTTGTGGAAATTCTCAGGGAAATCCTTAATCTTTTCGTAGCACCCTGCGTAAGCCTCGGCAAACTGGTCTGCCAAGTCAACAATCTCGGTGTAGTAAGCGCCTAATGCCACATGGACTGAGTAAGAATCGGTCGCTAAGTGCATGAAATGAGTCACCGTAGAGCTGTGAAACATTGTGGAAATGAAATCGGCAACGTCTTTTTTCATGGTAATCCTAAAAAAGCAGGGGTCAATGCCCCTGCAAAGGAGACAACTGCTGGTCAATTGTAAACGCTGGAATCGGCACGTCAACAGGCCAAGCGCCCTGTATATACAGTTTTTTTACCGTGGCAATGTGCGCCTTTTCCCACATTTCCTTACGTTCTTCTTTGGTCAAATCTTTGCCTTGGTCAATCTCGTAATGGCATTTGAGGCATAGCGCAGCCACCAAATTGTCGTCAGCCTTTACGCTCCGACCTTTGCCCCCACCCCAGTTTGTGTGCGCCGCCTGCACCATATTGCCCGACCCGCAGGATTGGCAATCAAGCCCCGCCACCAGCTTGAGCAGCTTTTTTGACCTTACATATTGATGTTTTTGAAACATGGATACACTTCTTTTTGGTTGCCGATTTTCTATGCTTACGGTGATCATTTTGGGTCGGCCTTGTGCCGATCCCCTTTTTTATTCCTCTAAAGCCCGAAACTTAACGCCTTGCTGTGCGCCAAACATAGTAGATAACTCAATAAGCTCATTCATCTCTGCCACGGTCATTTTGCTGGTTCTTGCGCCAATGACCACAAACCCGCCCTCGATGCCAGGCACAATTTTTTGTTTTTTTAATGCGGCGGTTAAAACGTCTTTCCATTCTTCTTTGTGTAGCTTTTGACCATACCAAACCACCTGTTGGGCAATGTCCTCAAGGTTTGCCCACATGAGCCGGTTTTGCTCTAGGCTTCTCACTTCAGCGCCCCAATCATGCGTAAAGCCGCGTCAGGGCTGTCCACAACCGCCAATGCGCCGCCTTTCCAACTTCCATGCCACCTTAGCTGGTCTTTGGTCAAAAAACGCGCTGACGGCGGTTTAAAACCGTCCTTGATTTCCATGAGGAGGGTTTGGCCTTGATAGCCCACCAGCAAATCAGGTACACCCTTGCCAACACCAGCCAAAGACTGCACCGTAGCGCCAGCCGACCGTAACGCCAATACAACCGCTTCGTGATTTGCATCAATCTTTGCCGCCCTCATTCATGCGCCTCCGCAATTCGTCCACGGCTTTCTGACCACGCCTTTTCGCTAAGTCGGATAAGGTTTGTTGCCACCAAGCTAAGGCTTCGGCTTTGCCCTCCTCCTTGATCTTCTTCTTGTACCGCCTGATCCAATCCCGCGCCTCGGTTTGGCGCAAGGTCTCCTGCATCAATAAGCGCTGTTCGGATGACAGATTGGCTAAATTCTTCGCCGTCTTTAAGTCGGCTAAGGATTGAGTTTGCAACAAGTCTTTCATGTGTCATGCCATTTCCTCATATTGCTTAATTCTTTCACCGATCCACGCCATCACAGGCACTGCCATGCTATTGCCCAAGGCTTTGTACCTTGGACCGTCTGGCGTTGGCTTACCCTTTGGCTGGATGTCGGTGTAGTTGTCTGGAAAGCCTTGGAGTCTCTCGCATTCCTTTGCTGTGAGTCGGCGTACTGCCATGGCTTGCGCCACCGCCATCGGATTCTTGGCTTGCAGGGTTTGCGTCATGTCCACATCTGTTTGCGGGTTTGACATTTGACCGCTGAATGCAATGGGTTGCAGTATTGCCGTGCCACCTTGATGCATTGCAGGATTACTTGCTGACGCATCTAGAGTCTTTGTCGCATCAGCATCGGTGACATGAATGTCTTCTTTCAACGCACCTTTACCTGGTGATATGTTGTAGACCATGGGTTGAGCCACACCGTGAACACCTGTGGCATTGAGCGTGTACATTGGGCCGCCATCAGTAAACCCATCACCATTGCCACCGTTCTCAGGTTGTCTGCCAATGATGTTCTCAGCAAGTGCAATGGGTTGCAATGTCACTGGCACATTACCGCCGCCTGTGCCATAAGTTGCAGACACGGTAGTGCAAACATCTCCAAGGTCACGCACACGGCTGTCCTGTCCATGCATCTCATAGACTGGTTGTGGTATCAGGTCTTCTGTTTCAAAATCGTAACGCTGACCAGCGCCTCGTGTAAGGCACTTGGCAGGGTCTTCCCTCTTTTCTCTGCTCGGCGCAAGATTCCCTGACAAGCTGTGGCGCTCAAAAAGAACCGCTGCGGCAGCTCGCCAATCTCCAAGGTATCCGACAACGAACACACGGCGGCGGCGCTGTGCCACTCCGAAATATTGAGCGTCAAGCACCCTGTATGCGAACCCATACCCGCATTCTGCCAACCCTCCAAGGAAGCTGCCAAAGTCCCGTCCTTCATTGGAGGACAGAACGCCGGGGACGTTCTCCCAGACCAGCCAGTTGGGGCGATATTGTTTAGCAATGGCAAGATAGGTAAGCATGAGGTTGCCACGCGGGTCATCCAATCCTTTTCTAAGTCCTGCAACTGAGAATGATTGGCAAGGAGTTCCTCCGACAAGAAGATCGACATTTGATTCAAGATTCCACTCCTTAAATTTAGTCATATCGCCAAGATTTGGCGTTGATGGGTAATGGTGCGCCAGCACTTCAGATGGGAATCTTTCGATTTCCGAATACGCCACTGCCTCCCATCCAAGGGGATGCCATGCTACTGTTGCTGCCTCAATACCACTGCAAAGTGAAAGATATTTCAACGTCTTCCCCGCAGCGCATCCAGACGGGCTTTTATTTCCGCAGGCATCGGCACTGCCCTGGCGCTTTCTTCTGCCAGCTTGTCCAAAATGTGGACGGTTTTTTTAATCTCAGGTATCTCAGCGCCATCCCAGCGCCGTTGGTTAAGGTAAACAGCGGGTGAGGGTATATATGCACCGCCATCTTTACGCCACTGGTCGGTGGTTTTCATCCACTCAATGTGCTTGATTATTTGGTCAGAACAGCTATCACAATAATACTTTTCCCACCGCTTCAAGCAATCAGACTTGCCGCCCTTTCGGGTACTGGTAGGCCATGCAGCCCAGAATTGTTCAAAGTTTGTCATGTTGTCTTCCTTATTGCCTTTTGGTGATTGTTGGAGCAAAGCACAGCCTTACCGTGGTCAAAACCAAAGTTCGCCTGTGCCTCGATGCTTGCCTTTTGGAGCCATGTCATCGCAATTGCACTGTCCCAGACTGTTTCACCACCACGCTCTAGGACTAAGCCCACGCTCCCCGATCTGGTTTGCCGTGTATCGGGGTATCTCAAACGCAACCACTGACGTACCGCATTGCGTTGTCCAAAAGCAAAAACCCCGCAAAATGCTCTGTGGTCTTGGCTCTTGGCGAGAGCAGCAGCTAAACGATTGAATCGACAAAAGTCACGCTTGCCACCTTGCAAGACCACACAGTACTCTGCGGGGTTCTCTGTCGATTCATCGTCTAAATGCCACTCTAGACGGTTTGGATTATACATAGTTTTGTTAAGTTGTAAACCACTGTGGTCTTAAATCTTTCAATTGCCGCAATCTCAGCTCTGGAACGGCTTTCCACTGGCAAACCGCTGAACGGCTCACGTTAAGTAATTTTGCAAGCTCACTCTGTGAGCCTGCCAATTTGATAATGTCTTGTTTAGTCATGCGGTGATTCTATGTTAAGGCAGATAAACAACAAAATCCCCACAAAATGGTCGGGTACTTAACAAAGTGCTTGCATTGATGTTTAGTTTGCTTAACAATGCACCCATGCCCCAGCAATTTCGCATAGGGTCTTTAAGGAGTAAATATGAAACACATTGAAATGCTTCCCGCCATAGATGCTCGCATCATGATTGACCAAGGTCTTGAGCACCTTGCAATTGAACATGACGATTTAACAGTGGAACTTGATTGCTATTTTTGCCCAATTACCGGCAACTTGTGGCACGCTTACCTTGGCACTACCGAACTTTATAACGTATTGTCAGCCACCGTCATTTCAGCCTTAGAACGTGAATTCGCACCTTTGTGCGTTTAAGGAATAACCATGTTTGAAATAGAAACCTACAAAAAACCCACCGATTGGGCGCAGGTTGCCCTTTGGATTGTTTCGTTAATTGCCATTATTGTGGTGATTCTTGATGTTTTTATTTGGAGACCGTAATGAAATACGCATTTTTACTTTTGGCGCTAATTGGATGCGCCAGCGAAACCAAGTTGACTGAACAAAAGCTCGTGATGGACAAAGAAATCCAAGCAATGGGCAGAAGTGAAGTTATTGACGCTGTTAAACAGTGTGAAACATCAGGTTTGCGAGCTATCACAATTTATGGCAAACGCAAGATCAACGGCTATACCGCAGAGACCATCGTAGATGTGACCTGTGGCCCTAAATGGTATTACTAAGGAAAATCATGAAACAAATTGCAACCGCCCTTGTCAAAGCACAAAAAGCCTTTGGCCCTGCCCTCAAATCCTCCACCAATCCGCATTTCAAGTCCCGCTATGCTGACCTGGCTGCTTGCGT
>Ga0208916_10000753_pt1 | contig 14642 bp, 19 predicted proteins | sample DEB19_08_DNA_5_FD_184523 | JGI IMG/M metagenome (GOLD analysis project Ga0208916, IMG submission 184523) | Aqueous microbial communities from the Delaware River and Bay under freshwater to marine salinity gradient to study organic matter... | ecosystem: Environmental > Aquatic > Marine >... | reverse complement strand
TTCATTCCCTTGACAGTATTAGGAGATACATCATGTTAAAATCAACACGTCGCAATAGTGGCAAAGTCCGCAACCGTATGCACCCCAACGAAGCCCGTATGCAGGAGGATTACTATTCTTCTGCTGTGATTATCGCTAACCAACAAGAGGAGTCAGAAATGGCTTCCCTATCCATCCAATCCAAATCCCAAGAGGAAATCACCATGAACGAACAAGCCACCCAGCAAGACCAAGCAACACCGACAGAAGTAACTGAAACAGTTACAAAACCATCAAATCGCCGCGCATTGCCAGCGCGTCAAGCCAAACAACAGGAGGTGATCATCACGCCTCCTCCTACTGACATCCTTGTCCGCGGCAAGTCGGACGACGTCGATGCAGAAAACTTCGTAGTTCCTGTAAACGAAGGTTACACTGATAGCTTGCGTGACCCTGTATTAGATCACGTCAACGACCAAGTAACGACAGTGACAGAAAGAGGCGAAGGTGAGCCAGAAATCACAATCACTTTGATTCCCCAAGAGGATGTTGATCTTGTTCTGGAACCAACGACTCTCGACGAGCCTGAAGTACCGGTAGTCCCAGAGGTACGGAAACGTACTATTCCTGAAACACGTGGTGCTCGCCAGAGTATGCTTCCACCCAAAGTGGAACCAACTGTTAAAGTGGTCTCTGAGGTTCCTGCTGGTTATGTTGATGCGGGTGATCGTTATGAGCGTAAAGTGGAGGCATCATTGTTGGGCGTAACTGCCTCTGTCACCATGACCAAACCAAAACCGAGTAGTGCCGGTTTAATCTTCGAGGGTCGTATTGACCTTGAGGAGGCGGAGGGCGTCCAGTTCTGGCGTCCTATCTTCAACCGTAAAGTGACACCGGACGACCATGTCCCAGCACATTGTGTGCCTGTGATCGTGAGGGCAGCTCAGTATAGAAATGCAGGTTTGTTTGATCCCGTGTTTCTAATCGCCATCCCCTGCACGGTGGGCGATATGAACGACCCAAATGTTGAAGTGTCCAGCGGTGAAGATGGCACGGTGATCACTTTTAAGACAGAATGAATCCCTCTTCTTCCTCTCCCCTCACCCGACAGGGTTATGACGGGGAGAGGATAGAATGAGGGTAGATAAAAGGTGGCAATAACCCGCCTTTTATTTTTAACATAAAGTGGCAGTCTGGATGCGGGTTTTGACACCCTATCTTCCATAGTTAACATGCTGATTATCATTTTTTTAGTCAGTCATTTTCCGATGTGTCCGCCTCAAGCAGGGACACAGCGATTAGAAATGACTAAAAAAATAATACAGTTACCATGTATATTTTAAGACAATAAAATCCTATCATTAAAAAATATATATAATCCTTTGAGGGATTATATATATTTAATATATTATATATAATTATTAACGCGCGCGCGTACGCGTAATTAGCGCAATTTGTAAAATTTTTAGTCAGGTGGTTTTTAATCAAACTTGTGACTAAAAAAATAACCCAGCGCTCGATACTGTGAGCGCAAACACAAAACACATTCGAATCGGAGTTCGAACCATGCGCAAAATCCATCCCGAGTTGCTAGCCAACCTGAAGTCCCTCCACGCCATGCTGGAAACAAACGCGACGATGCACCACGCTGGCGAGGAGACCGAACTCACCGATGGTCAGTACGATCAGCTCTGTGTCCACATCCGCCGTTTGGTGAAACAACACGGACTAGACCGCAAAGAATTCCCGCTGGCGTTTGACATGCACGTGGGTTCGGAACTTGGTATTCGACACGGGGACGTCAAGCACGTTAAGAAATTATACACCCTCGAAAAAGCGTACGAGGTCAGCGAAGTTCGATCGTTTCTCAAGAAAGCGGTTAAGATCCTGAGATCGTGTGGGATTAGTCAAGACCAAGATTTGTGTTTTGACATGATCGCTGAGTACAAACTCGACGGTCATGCAATCGAGTTGGTGTATTGTTATGGGAAACTGTGCAGTGCTTCGACTCGCGGCAACGGTATCCTTGGCAAGGACATGACCTCCAAGATCTTCTCTGTTCCAAATATCCCAACGACGCTTGGGACTAACGAACAGAACTGGAAGAACTTGCCCCTCGTAGCAATCGCTGGTGAACTGTACGCTGACGACGAGGGGTACAGGAACTGGTCGTATGATCTCAATTGCCCATGTGACAAAATTCCCGCTGATGCTCGCTCGATGATCAGTTCGTTTCGAAGTGAATCCCAAACAGGGATTGAGAAACATCTGAAGTTTAATCCACATGAGATTACCCAGATCCGCCATCTGGATTGTTATGACTATGGGGATTTACAGATTCACGATAGAGCTTCAGATCGACTGAAGTTATTACTCCAATGGGGATTTGAGCGCGTCACCGCAATCAAAACCATCAACGGAGATATTCCCAACCAATGCGAGAATCTACTACAGGAAGTTGCTGATAAGCGATCGTCCTTAGGGTTCCCAATTGACGGGATAGTCGTATCCTATGATTCTATGGGAATACGCAATGTATTGGATTACACGCAAAGCTTCCCTAGGTGGGCTTTCGCGTTAAAGTTTCCCGCTGAAGACCATCGAGTGACGGTGCTCGGTGTTGATTGGAACGTGGCTATGGGCGGCGATTTAAAACCAGTGTTGATGTATTCCTCGATTGGCCTCGGGGGAAGAGTATTCAAACAGGTTACGCTGCACAACTATAGTTACTTTAAAAGCTTGGGTACGATGTTCAAAGGACAATTGGCAACTATTGCGATCAAGGGCGACGTTACGCCGGTGTTTACCGGCCTTGTGCCGTACGATGGGACGAAATCAGCAGACTTACGAATTAGTCCGCCGGTGATTTGTCCATCATGCACTACGTCGTTGATTGTAAAAAGCAGCCCCTTATCGTGCCCATCCACAAACTGCCCTGATCAAATCTCTAAGCGCATGGCCTATTACTCCGGGTCTAAATATGCGGACATTAAGGGATTTGATATCCTAGTGTTTAAGCACCTCTCGTCTCAAGTTGGTGCTAAAGACATTGGAAGATTCTACGCCTTATATCGGGAGAGTGGGTCTCCTGATCTGGCTCCAAAGGGAATCTGTGGAAAGACGTGGCCTCGACTGTTTCGAGAGCTTGACCAATCCCTTCAGCGGGAATTTAAACTGTTGTTTGCAGGGACTACATATGGCTGCCTTAAGCAATCCGAAATCAGTATCATTACTGACGAGTACGATAGTTTTGGTGAGCTACATGAAGCCATCAGCAACAATCAGTTCCCTAAGCAGCTTGGCGATGTCTCCACGCGCCAATGGCTGACCAATCATCTTGAGTTATTTCGGTTGATTCAAGATGCGGCCGACACGCGCCGCTTAGGGTTTTGTCGACGGGAATGACGGGCGGTTTTCCCAATGACTCCTCATGGTACATGGCAAATTGCGCACATGTACCATGAGTTTTTTAACCTCTTTATTTTTTTGTCGAAATTTCTTTCATCAACGGAGAGAACCATGAACAAGATGGCGTTATGTAGTTTTTTGAAGAAACGGATTGACGACGACCGCTATCCTCAGTTACTGGAAACATTATTGAAAGAAATAGGGAACAATGGTAAACGAGATACTTGGAAGTTTCTTTTTGAGCAGAAGATCCCCTTAAAGTACACGCGAATGGTGTACCATTTGATCTGTCTAGAGTTAATGAAACTGGACGGAAAATATGTTTGGGAGGAGAGTCCTGTCATTCAAACACTGTTGGAATACCATCGTGCGAACGCAACGATATCACATGACGTGGATTTTGCAAACGTGCGGTACATTAGTGACACAATGACCACGTTGATCAGCAAAGAGAATCTTGAATCAAGAAGAGCCTGGTTTCAGTTCTACAAAGAGAGTCTGATCCTCACAGCCACTTCTCCGCAGTACATGATGGATCGCTACAAGAAGCTTACCGACCACATGGCACTATCCCCAGCGACTAAGAGTAGTTTCTTTGAGATAATGACATCTGCTGCCGTATCATGGTCAATCACCAATGTCCTTGCCGTGCTTGATCAAAACGAGGATTCAGATGTTACAAGGAAATATCTTGACTATATGAATTCTTCATCCACCCCTGTTTTCTTTAACCAACCGTCGGAGTAACCCATGAACATCGAATGCTGTATTCTTAACGACAAACTCAACGATGAAGAATATTACCCGAGTAAGGCAACTGCTGGTTCTGCCGGTATTGACCTGCGTTATTTGGGTGATGAAGAACTCATCCTTGCGCCTAACTGTGAACCCGTAAAGGTACATGTAGGTCTATCCATTCACATTGACAATCCGAACTATGTCGCCTTTGTGCTGCCTCGTTCAAGCAGCAAACATGGCTTAGCCAATACCATCGGTACAGTAGACTCTGACTACACTGGTGAGATCTTTGTCAAGTTGGTCAACCACACCAATCATGACATCGTAATCAAACCAATGGAACGCATTGCTCAATACGTTCTCCTGCGTACAGAAACCTTTAACCTCATCCAAGTTGACGCGCATGTGAAAACAGAACGCGGTGCTGGCGGTGATGGTTCCACTGGTCGGATCTAGGAGGCCACATGAGCAATCGTATTTTAATCATAGGCAAACGATCACTGGATGATTCCTCTCGGCGTGTCCTTGAGGCCAACGGCTATAGTGTTGCAGAATACCTTGGTATGCGTGCGGGTCTAAATGCATTCACACCAGTTGATCAAAGTATCCCCAGTTACTATGTTGGCGATATGGACGGTGATGGTGATCTTGACAAAGTTCCTGTACTTGATCCAAATCTGGACGATGATCCTTTGGATGATCTGAATGAATTCCCTTACACACCAACCACTACGGGTGATGAGGGTACAAATGGCGAGTACATCCAAGATCAGGTAACCGCTGCTGATCTGGCCAAGAAGAATGTCTATGTGGTTAAACCCACTGACTTCAACCCGCTAGAGCTACTGAACATTACCAGTCGTTTCTATCGCAAACATCTGGATAGTAAGTTCGGTATCCTCTATGTGGATGATGGTGATGTAGACTCCGTACGTCGTAAGGCCGCAACAGACCATCTGAACTTCATGCAACGGATAGGCATTCCAGTTTACTGGGATGTTGAAAAACTAATCGAGTAATAATCTCTACACAGGGGCATTAGCCCCTGTGTAGGTCTATGTCTATTATTTTACAGAAATATATTATCATCATGAACATTCCGTTCATTCTAGGAGTAACATCATGTCTACTGTACAACGTATTGAAGAAACACTAAGCGACGTCAATCTTCCAAAAGAGGTAGTCGTTCACCATAGTCTCTTGTTGTCGACAAACCAAGAACTGAATGAAGTGCAGCAAGATGCACTGACGCTATTGTGCGAGTATTGCGCGCACCATCAAATGGATGCTGTCAATTTGCACGTGTTTAGTCATACCTTTTCTGATTACGCAAAGACAATGGTGCGGATTAAAGAAACGGAAACAAGGGTCAATCAAGCGTATCTTGCTGATCCAGACATGAAGTATCATGTGGGGTCTTCTTTGAACGCTTATCTGTACATCCTAAAGACCACGCAGATTGGTCCGGTTCAGCGCTACACGATCGCGATGCAGTACCTTGATCACATCAATGCGTGTCTGGATGCTGACCCGCAAGAGTCGGTATCTACAACCATGATGGCAGTGATGTTGTTGACTACCGCCAAGAACTATGGTTGGACGGATGATGGTGATGACAAACCACTGTCGCCATGGCAGCGCATTAAGCAGTTGTTTTCGAGTAAGTAGTCGTCACTAAACATAGGCAGGCATTGGTCTGCCTATGTTTTTTATGCTTCTCACTTATGTATGAAATGGGAGATATGACGTGGAACTAATCTGTTTTTGCCCAACAGTACATTACTTGAAGTTCAAGAAGATATTAAGGAAGATCAGTGATGATCAACTACTGGCACATGACATGTCTGAACTGACTTGTTTTTCTCATTACGTTATTGTTGAGGATATCATTGCGTCAGTCAACGACGAGATCCATGAATTTGGAGAGCGTTCAATTGACATGTTCCACAGCAATGATGTTGATCTTAGCGAATGGTTGTCAAATATCTGGGATTTGGCATACGACATCAGCATGGATCAAGTGATACAAGAAGTCAAGGCACTAACACGTAAAAGCAAAAAAATATACAGTGACCAAGATCCTGATCTGCCTATCTCAGAAGACGTCACGTCAATGGTAGAAAAAGCGTCTGTTGCTTATGCCAACGAGGCAGTTACCATTTGTTCGAAATACTTCAAGTACTTCGAACCCCTCGAAGTAAAATCGGTAGAGTTCTTATTCCACGAGGACTATGTCGTACATGAAAGAAAACGTATCTAGGAGGCATCATGGATGTGTTGTTGTTAACCAACATCATCGACAATCAACGTGTAAAAGCATCCATAATCAAAGCGGATGGCAAGGTGTACAGTCCAGAGAAACTTGCCATTGAAATGTACGGTACTTGTATCAAGTATTTCATGGCGACTGGGAAGATACCCGAACGGGAGGATATTGAGGATGAGATACTGTACGACTACTATCGAAATCAATGTCTTCCCGCACACGTTCTACGGAACTATGATGACGACCTAGTTGATGAGCTGATGTATCTTGATTGGAAGTACGTGCTTAAATTTTTTGACAATATTCTAAAATCCATCCAGTTCTTATTGTCCCGTCTGGCAAAAGACCTATTGGGTGAGACGGATGATTGTCATGAAGTACGACTGATCTATTCAGTTGACCGACACATCGAGGTATACAAACAAGTACCACAGGAGATTCCCCATGAGCGACCTCAGAATTTGGCTGTCTGAACAGGACTCTGATTTCATTGACAGTATTTACGAGACAGAAAAATACGATTTGTATCTGGCAATGATCAATGACATCGTGTTCTATCGAACTCCATACCAAAAAGTCATGGAAAACAACAACATACGAGATTACGACAGTCGTCGCTTCCTAAGAAGAATCGAACAAGTCTACAGTAAAGACGTGTACGACCAAATTGACGAAGACTTCCCACAAACTGAAAGAGATCAACCACCACCATCTGAAGACGTCTTCTTTGATATCATCGTTGGTGCAGTGGACTCATCTCGTTCCTATAAGAAGTCAGATATCCTCTGCTATTATCTCGAGGTCATTTACGCACCCGATGATTTTGATTCTGATACCTTCTTTGACGGTGTGTCGGAATATGGGCATCTCAATGAGTACCTCAAAATGACAGCATAAGTACAGGGGATTGCTCCCCTGTGTCTAACGCTTACCACCACTGATGGAACCATAGTACTCATCCGCACGAAGGGGGTCGTTGAGCATAAAGACAACTTCCATTTCTTCGCGTAGATAGGTATCGTAGTTCTCGGCTGCATCGGAGTACCCGTCGATGATCTCTTTGAAGCTGCCGAGTTCAGAACCACTTTCAATCTTTCCTCGATCAAGCGCAATCACCGAGTTGTTGTAGATGTACATCTGACAGGCATACAAGCAGAGTTTTGCAAAACTATTGTATGACTTGGGGTGAATGTGCCTAAAGTTCTTGTCGTTCTCTAGGATACACCGAAGACTCCACAAGTCAGTTTGGTATGGAAGGTTAGGAACCAAGATGCAGTTCTGTCCATTGTCAACAAGAACAACGTCAATGGTCACAGGCGGTCGGTTTGATGTTGAAGAGAGAATGGAATTTAGAATCCCGCCCAACTGTCCAGCGTTGTTTGACGTCGTTACATAGCCACCACCATGCCCAACATTGGAGTAGTAACTAATGTCAACAATAGATGCAACACTGACAGAGATGATCTTCTTTCCGAAAGTACGGTCAAAAGGGATTCTGTAATGTGCCCCTGTCCGATCAGTTTGGTAGGGTCTAATTCCACGCAGGTCGATGTTTTCTTCTCGGCCACCAATGATAGCGCAGTCAGGATAAATAATCCCTTCGATGACATTTTCGATGATTGCACTGTCAACACTGGCGACACCACGTCGCCCATGAAACCCTTTTGGACTAAATACCGAGGATAAAATCTCTCGAGGTATTCTGTTTTTAATGTAGCGTATGGCATGAGTAACAGGATTGTTTGTGCTCATGTTATCCTCCAAATTGTCTATCATAGTAACAGATCGTTTTGTAACAGGAGAGATAGAATGTCGTTGCTAACCCCGGTGCTTTTAAAGGAAGACACCGTGCTTCGCGGAATGTCGCATGAGGATATAAAACAGCGTCTTCTGCCCATGGATTTCATCAGCAAGTTCACATCAGAACGAACAGAGTGTTTTGACTTAAGCAATGAGTCAATCATGCTACAGGAAGTTCTTGAGGAAGTCGGTGAGAATAATCCATACATGACAACCGCAGTCATGTGTGAGCTGATACTGAATTGCCTTTATAGCGAATCCATGTGGCGAGAGAGTATTGACTTTTCATCAGCGTTTTGTAGAAACTATGGTTTTAAGCGTAATGGGAAAGTGAGTGGCTTACTGGATTCCCTCACAACTTCAACCAGCAAGAAACTTTCTAGACGCTTTTTACGCAATGCCACCATATTTGAGTGGGGTATCTTCTCGGTAAACGGCATCCGATTAGTGGACGATACCTACGAATACACTGTTGACTTATTAGGAGACTATCGTGTCAAAGAATGGGAATACCAAAACCAAGATCGTACGAAAAGATCCGGACACCTTAAAGAAGCAAGAAGCTAAGTGGTTACTGGCAAGTCTGAGGAGGACAAAGAAACGAAAAGAGAATAGCAGAAAAGAGTCGTTCTTCGTTGACGTAACCTGTAAGACCTATGTGTTTAACTTAGATAGTTTATACACAAGGTTCTACCGACTAATCCCTAGACAATGGCAACTGCCTAAATTCTACCAGAAGTTTGATGACTATATGTTGTCAAGACTTGACGCCCCCGAGATCCCTCATGAGCACGAGAAGATCTTCGCCCCCATCTACGCTCACATACTAACAAAGTTTGATGGTTTGTCAGAGCACGCAAAGTTTACCAAATGGGCACAAGTGGCAGGGACAAATCGACTGTTTGGATCAGTCGACCCCATACTGGCCAAGATAATGGGGATGGATGTTATTGGTGATAGACAGATTGAGTTTACCCTGCCGTACAGCTAACAAGGAGCTATCATGTTTAGTCCAGTTAGAGTAGGTGAAAATGTCTACCCATTAGATTGGTTAGACACCCATATTGTTTTTGGTGAGTCAAATCACCAGCTAGCAGATCGGTTTTGCGATCAGATCTTTGAGCTGGTCAGAAAGCAAGAAGTCTACGTTTGCAACTATAACAGAGAATTTGAGGGCGAGGACGGTAATGGGATCAGTGAGACGTTCATTGACATTCCAAACCCTAACCGCCTGTTGATTCTAACCGACAAACAGATTGTTGAAAAGGTCAGCGCGATTCGAACACTTGATGATACTGAGGTTGACTCGGCTGTCAATTTGATCGTTGATGCCATGCGCGCATTGTCTAGGTTCTACAAAAAGAACCCGATGATGTTGGCGCATCATATTGCGGTAAGGAATCCGTATCAGATAGAACTCGGAGACTATCCGGCATTTATCATTACTCTATATGAAGATGCCCGACCCTCTATCCAAATTTGAGGATATATCATCATGCTGAATATCATGTTGAGTGTTAAGCATGAATCCGCATTTGGTATGCATGATCCGTACTACACCGCATTCATTGACCCGCTTAAAAATGCACTATGGAAGAATCAATCCATCGACAATATTCAACCTGACGTTCCTGACTACGCCAGTCCGTTGGTTAGGAAAGTCATCCAATTAAATTTTGATAACCTGCTTAGAGTTATTGAGCAGGATGTCGGTGTTAATCTTGCGCAGATGATCATTGTTGATGTTAAGATTAATAAGGTTGACGAGTGCACTCTTTGTATTCAATTGGCATATTGGTGATCTATGGAAACCACAAGCGATATTAGAACAGTAACAGTTGATGCGTTGGATTTCTACACGTCACTCTATCAGGCGGTTCATGAAGCATCGCAACACGCAGATGACCCGTTGACGTTGGACGACGTTGAGACTGTAGAAGACCTGTTGATTCGTGACATGTCCGAATGTCTACGAGAACCTTATCCTGTCTTATTGGAACATTACACCCTGTCTGTCAAGAAACATCTGATGGACTATGGTATCCATGACGAGAAACACATCCACATCGTACAGAACCGATGGATTTCATTCACATCCGCCATCTTTGCAGATCTAACGAGGCGAGGACTATATGAGAAAATGCGATATTGTACGGTTGCCGGAAAGTACGCAACCTTCATCGTACTCAAACCATACCGCAATGATGATGACGAGTCCAGCACTTGATAGAATTGTCGGCGAGTTGTTTGAAATGGGCACAACGGATAACGACTGTGTATTCTTTGGCCTAACTGCTTTAATGGATGACATTGTTGAGTTAACGGATTATCTACTCGATCCAGACTATGGCATGGCGATTGATCAGGATGATCGTATTGACGCGTTGAGTTACATCTCGTCAAAGATTCCCTTTCCATTTTCCCTAGCGGACGTAGATCAAATCTACGTTCTGCATGACAACCTGTTTGTAAAGATGAGGAAAAACTATGAGTGCATTTAGACCAGAAGACCTAGGACTACAAGTATCCTTCTCACTAAAGTCAGGCGGTGTTATTCCGTTGACTTACGAGAATGTGAAGCTAGAGGCAATTAGTCATGGTGGTGGTTTGTTACAATACAATCCAAAAGCACTACACGAGGCTTTGACTGGCGTGATCTCTGACATCGGTAGTCTGAAGTACACAGACTACATGTACTATCTATTTAGAAACAGTGACGGTACACAGTTCATCATTGGCGAACCATGGATTAGTATCCCCTCAATTGTCCGCGAATCAAGTGCGTATCTAAACATTAAAGTAATTGGCGCGGGTAGTGCCAACATAGAGCCAATACGTCGTTTATTGGCCTCGAGAAACTACTCAAACACCGTCATCACCGTTCATGGTGATGATTTGCCTTAAAGGTCTTTAGGAGTAAATGACCATGTTTAGCGTTTTAGTCAGCAATATGAACAACGGCACTGTCACCCACAAGTGCCTTGTTCGGAATAAGGATCTGGAGCAACTGCTGGCTTTTATCACAGGTGCTAAGAATAACAAGGATGCTTTTAGTTATTCATCAGATGGTTCGGCAGATGCAGTATTGGTTTGCCATCGTGACGATCTCGATGAGTCTTTGTTTCCACAGAAAGTTATTCAGCATGACATGGATATGATCAAGGTCGATCTCATGTTTGATGTGAAGACCATCGACGTATTTGATATCTTAGTGTTTAACCGTAAGGTAGATGCTCACTTCAACCCTCCCGTAAAGAAGATTGTCGATGTTGCAGAGAAGGAGTTCCTATCTAAGCAATACGACACCAAAGGGACTAACACTCCTATCCAAAGATCTTCTCCTTGGGATGATCTAGATTACGATGATCTAAAAAGAGCAATGATTTTGGCAATGACCAAACGCATCTCCCATCAGAATCGAAACCGTGCATAAGTGACATGTTCTAGGAGGGCTTCGTGCCCTCCTAGAATTATTACAATATGCTCTTATTTTTTGGTGAAGATGAGGAGTTTTAAGATGGGCAAGTTAAACATTTTCGGTAATGCGGATATTGAGTCATATGTTGGCCGCAAAAACCCACTGGATCACTACTATCATCAATGTGCAATCTACCTCTCAAGACTAGAGGATATTCCTTACGAAGATGCGCTAGCGTTTGTTAAAAAAGAGACCTCAGAAACTGGGGCATTCCCACCCAAAAGCCCTGAGATGATTTTCGCACACTCACCAGAACCCGGCACCAAAGAACTGGCAGAGACAACACTCTGGGAATACGCTTACGACTGCATCGACAAGAAATACATCATGACACCGTCTCTGACGTCGTACTACCCACCAGAGATCATGGAGTCATTGTGTACGCCGTTTATCTTTAAGAAGTCTGCTGAGCGGGACGTATTGAAGAAGGTCAAACTCAATGCCAAACGCATTGGTGATTACGATACCATGGCATCCAGTGATGCTGGACAGAACAAGGTAAAATACTATCTGAACGGACAATCAGGCGGCTATACTGTTAAGGTGACTAGTTTCTATAACCAGACCGGTCACCCTGCACTAACGTCCACATGTCGTACGGGCGTATCGTACGCTAACGCAAACAACGAACGGTTTATTGAAGGCAATCGACATTACTACTCTGTTGACTGCACCATCCAAAACATCTTGGTGGCGATGGCAGAATACCCAACCGAAGAGATCGGTCGTATCGTTGAGAAATACAACTTACATATCCCAACCGTACAAGAGACCATTGATTGTGTCATGCGTTCCGCCAAAAGAAACTGGCGCGCATCAAACGGTATTGATCAGATCACTGCTTTAGTACAAGTCATGACCGATAATGAGCGTTGTGCCTTGGTCTATGTGTGTGACCTATACCAACTGGAGAAACTAAACCCAGAGTTCATCAAAGAGTTCATTGAGCAAGGTATTGCACTGGAAAAGGGATCTGATTACAATTTAGACGTTGCTAGTGCTAAAGCAATCTTCTCACAAGTTGACCCTGACGTTAAAACGACCGCTTGTTATCTGAATCAAGACAGAGCACGGGGTAAAGACCTTGGGGAGATGATTGACGAGAAGAACATCGGCACGAGTAAGTACGAGCCTGATCTTTACTGTGATATTGCAGCAACAGCAAAGCATCTCTGGGAACACGTCACAGGACACCTAGACTTCATTCATGCACTATTCCGTATGCCAACACTACACGTCGGCATTGCAAAGTTCCCTGACATCTATCGGATGAACATTCCGGTATCTGATACGGATTCTTCAGTATTTACCCTACAACGGTGGACAACCCATTATTGTGGTCAAGAATACTTTAGCGATAAGGCATGGCGTATTGGTTACTTCTTGTCCTATGCAGTGTGTCAGCAACTTGACCATTTGATGGTTATGTTCAATGCGTCAATGAGTGTTCCAGTTAAGTATCTGGATAACTTCAAGCTAAAGAACGAGTATTACTTCCCTTGGACAGGTGTTACTGGTCGTGCTAAACACTACTGGACAAACGAGGCCAATCAAGAAGGCAACATGTTCATTGACATGAAGCTAATCAAGAAGGGTGTCGGTCTACGGGGAAACAATATCTCGAACGATATTGCAGAAGCGCATGACGAATACTGCAAGATGATCATTGACAAGGTCATGAAGAATAACCATGTCACATTGCAAGAGGTGTTTGAGCCGATTCTAAATCTGCACTACTCCATCATTGACGATGTGTACAATGGCGGTAATCGTTATCTTCGTTCACTGGAAGCCAGAGATGATGACCAGTACAAGAAAGGTGATGCTGATCCAAACGTCATGAACCGTAAGTTGTGGGACTTTGTCTACGCACCAATCTACGGCGAAGCCCCTACTCCGCCATACGAGTCAGTGTTCATTTCTGTAGAGCTTGAATCCAAGACGGCCATTGATAAATGGCTTGATACGTTTAGTGATGTAGACTTGGGACAACGGATGCGTGATTTCATTGAAAAGAATGTTCCATCGGGTACTATCGGTACATTGAGATTCCCAGAACAGACGATTCAAGAGCACAAGATCCCACCTGACATTCGTCGTGTGATGAACATCCGAAAGATCACGGCAAAGATCCTTGCGCCTTTCTACATTACGCTAGAGTCCTTGGGTATTTACTTCATGGACAAGTCCATCACCAAGATCATCAGTGACTATTACGATGACTTGTGCCCACTCCACCTACAGGTGGAGCAGGCGAAGGCTGAAGCTGTAGCGGAGATGGAACAAGAGTCCGTATGGTAGTTAGTCCACAAGGAACTTAAGACGGGCTATTTTGGTCTTGGTGTTCTGCGGTAATACGGAGAACACGGACCGATTAGCCTCAATCAATTGGATGAGGCGGCGGAGACTATTAACGAATCTGCCGTTCTCTGACTTTCGACTATTACCAATCACCCACATGGTCATGAGGTACAAGTTTAACCGAGACAAGAAGATCACCCAAACATTGTTGTCGTTAATCAACATGTTCTCAAGATGATGTACGTTTCGAATCGTGGAGGTAAACACCGCGGGAACAATTGACAATGCACGCTCAAACGAGATATTCTCATTTCGACCAAAATACGCCACGTACTGTTCCAACATGTCGTCAAGCTTCTTGTTGTAGTTGACCATGGCGATCGGATACACCGCAAAGAACTCAGCGGTAGCATCTCCTTTTAGCATGTGGCAGAAACGATTAAAGATGGCAACATCAAAATGACTGGTGATGGTATCTGAAAGAATGTTCTTGCAGACAAATGCCACATAGTCCACTTCTTTAATCTCCCCTTTATTGGGGACTTCACTAAACCACTGATGTACCTTGTAGGCAAACTTCAGTAGATCAATAGCAAAGACGGAAACCTCATCGTGTTTCTCTACGGACGCATAACGACCATTGGCCATTCCAAAACTTGTGTCGGTATACGG
>Ga0208916_10000751_pt1 | contig 14653 bp, 16 predicted proteins | sample DEB19_08_DNA_5_FD_184523 | JGI IMG/M metagenome (GOLD analysis project Ga0208916, IMG submission 184523) | Aqueous microbial communities from the Delaware River and Bay under freshwater to marine salinity gradient to study organic matter... | ecosystem: Environmental > Aquatic > Marine >... | reverse complement strand
GGGTCGGCCCAGCAGGCGGCAATGCATGCCGATGCTCAGCATCTTGGGTGCGTTCAAACCGTTGGCATCGCCTTCTTCGTAGAGCACGTCAAAGCTGTCACGCAGGTAAATGAAGAAGTCTTCAGCTTGCGCAAAACCTTGCGGCAAAGAAAAACGCATGTCGTTGGTGTCCATCGTGTAGGGCACCACCAAACGCGGCACCACCTCGCCGTCGGTCCGCTTCACCGTCATCCAAAAAGGCAGGTCGTCACCGTAGTAGTCACTGTCGTAAGTCAGTCCGCCGTCATCGGCCACCAGACGCCGCGTTTGCGGGCTGTCACGCCCGGTGTACCAGCCCAGCGGCCGTGTGCCAGTGAGTTTTTCGATGGCGTCTAGACCTAAGCGCATGTGTTCGCGCTCGGTGGCTTCATCGACGTTTTGGTAGTTGATCCAGCGCCAGCCGTGGCAGGCAATTTCGTGGCCGAGTTCAACGAAGGCCGCCATCAAGTCCGGGTGGCGTTGCAAGGCCATGCCGACACCAAACACTGTCAGCGGTAAGCCGCGCTTTTCAAACTCGCGCAAGATGCGCCAGACGCCTGCGCGTGAGCCGTATTCGTAAATGCCTTCCATGCTCAGATGGCGCTCAGGAAAACTCGGCGGATTGAACATCTCGGACAAGAACTGCTCCGAGCCTGCGTCGCCGTGCAGTACGGCGTTCTCGCCGCCTTCTTCATAGTTCAAGACAAACTGCAGCGCGATGCGGGCTTGGCCCGGCCACTCCGGATGAGGTGGGTTGCGGCCGTAGCCGACAAGGTCGCGCGGGTAGGGGGCGGTGGTGTCGTAGGTCATGGGTGCAGGCTCCGCAACGGGGTGTTCAGGACAGCGCCATTGAAATGTCATTCGACGGCACCTTGCGGTCGAAGGTCAAGTTTTCTTCAACGTGCAGCAGGTGCTCGTGCATCAGTTGCACGGCCGTGTCGACATCGCGCGCGGCCAGCGCCTTGACGATCAAAGCGTGTTCTTCGTGCGAGTGAGCGGCAGCGGCACTGGACTGGTACATCAGCGTGATCAGGGCACAGCGCGAGATCAGGTCACCAAGCACCTGCGCCAGCACTTGGTTGCCCATGAGCTCGGCCATGCGCACATGAAAATCCCCCAGCAACTCATTGCGGCTGGGCACGTCGGCGCGGTCGACGGCGGCTTGCTCACGTGCCACATGGTCTTTGAGTGACTTGATGCGTGCGGGCGTGCTGTCTCGCACAAAGGCCCGCGTCATTTCGGCTTCCAGCATGCGCCGCACGGCAAACACCTGCTTGGCCTCAGCCACCGACGGCGCTGCGACAAAGGCACCGCGTGCCGGCTCCAGCCGAATCAAGCGGTTTTGCGACAACTGAAACAGCGCTTGCCGCACCAAGGTCCGCGAGACCCCAAAATGATCGGCCAGTTTTTGCTCAGCCAGTTTGGTGCCAGGGTGCAAGCGATGCTCGACGATGGCCTTGGTCAGGGCTTCGACAATCGCGTAAGTGGTGGATGATTCCATGGGCCGATAATAGCCGAAAGCCAAAATGTGTATACACTTTTGGTAAACCAAAAAAGGAAACACCATGGGCTTGAGCACACACGTACTGGACACCATGCACGGCACACCAGCCGCCGGCATGGCTGTAGAACTCCACACCACCCAAGGCGACCAGGCCACGCTGGTGAAGCGCTTTATCCTCAACGCTGATGGGCGCAACCCGGACGGCATGTTGTACGACCACGCCAGCCTCAAAACCGGCACTTACCGGCTGGTGTTTGATGTTGCGGCTTACTTCAAGTCACGCGGCGTTGAGCTGCCCGAGCCGCCTTTTTTGAACATGGTGAGCCTTGACTTCGGTGTGGCCGACGCCAGCGCGCACTACCATGTGCCGCTGCTGGCCAGCCCGTGGAGCTACTCGACTTATCGGGGAAGTTAGCCAACCAGGCCCTGCGGCAGGCCCATTTACCAGCGCTAAACGCGTCTGTGGTGCTGCTAGAATACCGTCTCAAATATGAGGAAGCGTGGCAGAGTGGCCGAATGTACCTGATTCGAAATCAGGCGTACCGAAAGGTACCGTGGGTTCGAATCCCACCGCTTCCTCCAGCATTTATAACGGCTCGTTGCTATTAATTTAGAAGCGGGCCTTTTTTGTTTCTGCCTTACAAATCAAGGCTTTCCAATTCACTTGTCTTGAGGAAAGCCAAAAAATTGACGCGTGTCAATGATAAGAGCCGGACCCAATTCAAGCGTTGAGCCCGGTATGCGCTTCAGTTTACTTGCCTGTTTTCGGTGGGCGACCACCGCTCTTCACGCATTCATCCATGGCTTTGAACGCAGTGAAGTTGGTGGTTTGTTTGTAGCTGGCGCTGGTCTTGTCGTGACAAATGCCGGTCTTTGATTTTTTAACAGCAGGGTCGGCGTCAGCCGTTTTTGCAGTGGCTGTTGCTGCGGTCGGAGCTGCTGGGGTTGCTCCAGCAGTCTTCGCTGGTGCTTGGGTTGAGGCTGCTACTGGAGCCGTTTTAGGTGCGGCGGTGGTTTGTGCCGATGTGACAAAGACGGTCGTGGCAAGCAGTGCAAAAATCAGGGTTTTCTTGAGCATGTGTGTTCTCCAAAAGCATGGCAACAAGGCCACGTTCATATAACGCCGACATTCGATCGTGGTTGACCGGTTTTCCTAGAAACTTGGCGCTGAGCCGGCCCATTTCATGTTGGCATCGCTTGACTTGAATCAAGCTCAATGCATCGATTCAGCCTAGGATCTTTGTGTTTGTAACTTTCAGAGAAACACATGCACAATTTAAATACCCTCGATCGACTTTTTCGTGCGTTGCTTGGCTTGTTGCTGTTGGAGCTTGCTTTTTTCTGGCTCGGCAGCGTTTGGCAGATCGCAGCTTACGCGGCCGGTGCCATCATGCTGACGACATCGGCGTTTTGTTTTTGTCCGCTCTACAAAATTTTTGACTTCAGCACCGCAAGCCGCAGCGGCAGCGGATCAGGCAAGACGTTGATCGTCGGTGGCGCCCTGTTGCTGTTGGCTGTGGTCGTTGGCGGAAGCTATGCAAGCATGTTCTTTTCCAGAAAGATATTTTTGGAAGACTTCAACGTCATGAACAACTTCTATAAACAGACGCTGTTTTTGACAGGAAAAAATGAACGTGAAAAGGCCATTGCCAACTATGAAAAACTGCTGCCGGCCTATCAGCTTTTTCAAGGCAAGTACATGGCTTATCACCCCTACGCATTGAAGCGCGATGACCAGTTGAATTCAGACTTGATACGCGTTGCCGAGATGCTCCAAGGTGTCAACGATTTGGTGCTCACCGGCGATCTGCACGCGGCCCATCTTGATCTTGAAAAAATTCGGCCGGTCTTTCAGGAGATGTTCAAGCGCAATGGTTTCTCGATGCTATCGATCACGCTGGTTGATTTCCATGACGCGATGGAACTGCTACTTGACGCCGCCAACGTCAAAAATGCCAGCAAGGTGATCGAGCTTTACATTCCCATCAGTGAGAAATTAAAAGCCGTTGAGGCCGAAGCCAACGATGAAGAAATTCAGACCATTCGGCGCCATCTTGACGCGCTGCTAGCTTTGGCCAATGAGGCAAAAATTGACCAGCTGGGCGCCAAAGGTGAAGAGCTCAAAAGCAGCTTTGTTAGCGTTTATTTGAAGCGTGGGTGAACACTGTTTGTTCGTCGATTTTGACCCCTTAGGGCGCAGCAATATCGACCATGATTTCGTTGCGCCGGAACATGGGCAGAGTCCATGGCGGGTCATATCTGGCCAGCTGTGGCGTGCCAATCACTTTCATGCCGTTCGCGTTGCTCCATGCAAGGGCTTCGTCACTCAGTCGTTGAACTTTCGCGGCACTGTTGAATCCTGAATATGTCAACACAAGGACATATTTTTCAGGCACCTCGCGCAAGTTCACGGCCTTGTTTTTGGGTTTGGGGATGGTGTTCAGCGTGTACTGGCTTGGCATGACAAAGTACACCCGCCATGTGTTGATGCTGCCAAGGTCTGGCTGCGCAGATTGAGGTTCGATCGTGACCGGCGCAGTCATCGAAATTTTGGTTGACTGCGGGATCACCGTGACCGGTGCCGTCATGGCTATTTTTGAGGATGCAGGGTTGTCCGCATTTTGGTTGTTGCCGAAAATGTAGTCGGCAATGAGCCGAAAACCTTTGTTAGAGGCGTCGTCCATGTCGCCGTCAACCAGCACCTCGGCCATCAGCAGGGGCGCGTAGCGTCGCACTTCAAACGGTGCGTCGCTGGATAAAACTTGGTATTTGGGTTCTTCGATGGCCATGGCTGAACCTGTCCATAAAAGCCCGGAAAGTCCCAGAAGGCCTGAAAGCACGAGCCGGGGCAGGCAAAAACGTATGCGTGTGGACATGCTGAATTTTTCGGGGCTGAAACTGCTGCTGGGAAAGTATTTTCGAAGACCCATTATCAAAGAATTTCGGATTGAAATCTGAGAGATTCAGAGTGGGCCGCAGTTTGAATTTGTCCTGTTGAGTTGTCTGTAATGAGGCTTAAGGTGTTATTGTGATTGTCACAAACGGCTTTGCACGATTCTTTTAAATTTCACCATATCCAAGGGCTCACCATGAAAACCATCACCACTTTGTTGGCTGGATTTTTTCTCGCAGGTGTCGTCTCTGCACAATCTGTGGCGGGCTACACGGGCGTTTCGGTTGCCGCTGCCGGGGGTGCCTCAGGCGGCTTCACCGGCCCATCGACGGTGGTCACGGTTGAGCAAGCCAAAGCGCTGAAAGACGATGCCAAGGTGACTTTGCGCGGCACGATTGAAAGCCACATCGGCGGTGAAAACTACATCTTCAAAGATGCCAGTGGCAGCATTGAAGTGGAGATTGACGACCGCCGTTGGGCGGGCCAAACGGTTTCGGCAACGGACCGGGTTGAAATTTTTGGTGAGGTCGACAAAGACTGGAACTCAGTAGAAATCAATGTGAAGCGAATCCGCAAGCTCTGACGTTTTGACGTTAATAAGCCGGTGGCGCGTTGACCTCGGACGCTTTGGGGGCCGTGCCCAAAAAGTCAGCCGCCAGTTGGCGCGCTGCGTTGGCAAAGACCAGCACATCCACACCCGTAGCGACAAAGGTGGCACCCAGTTCTAGGTAGCGCCGCGCGACTTTCTTGTCAGACATCAGCGTGCCGGCCGCCTTGCCAGACTTCACAATGGTGGTGATCGCGCCCTCAATCGCGGCCTGAACTTCCGGGTGGAACGGCTGTCCCCGAAAGCCCATCGACGCCGCCAAATCAGCCGGGCCGATGAAGACGCCGTCAATGCCGTCGACAGCGCAGATTGCTTCAAGGTTCTCCAACGCCAACACAGATTCAGCTTGCACTAGCAGGCAAATTTCACCGTCTGCGACCTGGAGGTAGTCGCTGCGTGCGCTCCAACGCGATGAGCGTCCGACGGCACTGCCCACGCCGCGTATGCCCAGCGGCGGGTACTGCGTGGCCAGCACCAGTTGGCGCGCCTGCTCGGCCGTGTCGACCATCGGAATCAACAAGTTTTGGGCGCCGATGTCGAGCAATTGTTTGATCAGATGCACATCGCCGGAAACAGCCCGCACCACCGGCTGTGAGCGGTAGGGCGCGATAGCCGGCAAGGCGCTGAGCGTGCTGCGCAAGTCGTTGGGTGCATGTTCGCCATCAATCAGCAGCCAGTCGAAACCAGCGGTGGCGCTGACTTCCGCCAGATAGGGTTCAGCCATCGACAACCACAGACCGATCTGCGGCTGTTGGTTGGCTAAAGCGGTTTTGAAAGAGTTACAAGTGATAAAACTAGTCATTGCGTACCGCCGAGGAGTGATGCCGGCAGTCCGTTGCCGTGGTATTTTTTGTAGATTTCATTGAGTTTTCCATTGGCAAGATTGGTTTTAACCCAGCCGTCCATCCATTGACGAAGTGCATCATCACCTTTGCGCAGCCCAATACCGTAAGGAAAAGACTCCATCACAAAACGGACTTCGATGGGCTTAGGTGGTTGTTTAGAGTTAATCGCCTTCACGATGGAAGGGGTCGTCGCAGCGATCTCTGCTTGTCCTGCTATCACAGCCGTAATTAACGTGGCGTCATCGTCAAAGCGAATAATTTGCGCATTTTTGTTGCCTGAAGTTAACGCTTTGTCTGCAGTCGTTCCCCTAGTAACAACAACCCGCTTGCCGGTTAAATCCGCAAAATTCTTCACGCCGGCAGCTGCGGAGGCTGCAATCGCGACTTGTACTTCACCGTAAGGTGTTGAAAAGTCGATGACTCGCTTGCGCTCTTCGTTGATGCTGAATGACGCAATAACTGCGTCGGCCTTTCCTGTAAGCAAAAAAGGCACACGGTTAGGCCCCGTGACAGGCACCAATTCCATTTCAACGCCCAGATCTTTGGCCAGCAACTGGGCTGTCTCAACATCAGAGCCAATCGGCTTGAGTTGAGCGTCCGTCATGCCGTAGGGTGGGACACCGATGTCAATCGCGATCAAAATTTTCTTGCGGGCCTTGATGTCGGAGAGCGTATCTGCTTGAGTGATACCGCATACCGCGAGTACGGCAAGTGCCAATAGGCTTGTTCGGATCATTTTCATCGTGTATCTCCTTGTGAATTCTGGTTGAGTTGAGGCGAAATTAAAGTCCGTTCCCGACGAACGCTTTGAGTTCATCGGTTTGTGGGGCGTCGAGCATGCTGCCAGGACCTATTTCCCTGACACGCCCCTCATGCATGAAAACAACGGTGTTGGCGACTTGTCTGGCGAAAGCCATTTCATGGGTGACCAGAATCATGGTCATTCCTGCCTGGGCTAAATTGCGCATTACCTCCAGCACCTCACCGGTGAGTTGCGGGTCCAGCGAGGACGTCACTTCATCAAACAGCATGAGTTGTGGCTTCATGGCCAGCGAGCGGGCGATGGCTACACGCTGAGACTGTCCACCTGAGAGTTGTTCAGGGTAGGCATCTAATTTGTCGATCAGTCCCACAGTCGACAGCACGTCATAAGCCAGTTGCCTCGCCTCATTCTTGTGCATCTTTTTAACTTCCAACGGTGCCAACATGATGTTTTGCTCAACAGTCAAATGTGGGAAGAGGTTGTAGCTCTGGAAAACAATACCAACATCCTGCCGGAGCTGGCGACGGTTAAGCTGGGCACTGTGAACCTGATGTCCGCAGACGTGGATTTCGCCTTGATGAATGCTTTCTAGCGCGTCGATGCAGCGCAACGCAGTGCTCTTGCCGGAGCCTGACGGGCCAATGATGGCAAGCACTTCGCCGCGGCGAACTGACATTGAAATGCCTCTCAGAACTTCATCACGCCCAAAGCGTTTGTGAACATTTTTGAGTTCAACGATGACTGACATTCAGACTCCTTTCGAGCCGTTTGCTCCAAGCCGACAAAGGCCAGCACAACATGAAGTAGAGTGCTGCGACGAGCAGGTAAACAATAAAAGGCTGAAAGGTCGAGTTGTTGACTATTTTCCCGGCCTGCGCCAGTTCTACAAAGCCAACGACTGAGGCCAGCGAGGTGTTTTTCACGATCTGGACTGCAAAGCCAACGGTTGGCGGCGTTGCAATTCGAAGTGTTTGAGGCAGCACGACACGGGTCAATGATTTCCATCGGCTAAGGCCGAGGCATTCCGCCGCTTCCCATTGCGCAAGCGGAACGGATTGAATACAGCCTCGCCAGATTTCACCCAAATACGCGCTGGAAAATAATGTCATGGCAACGCCTGCAGCCACGATGGCGGGGAGTTGATGCAACCCCATGAGGCTGAAGCCAAAGAAGCCTAAAAACATCAGGATCATCAGTGGCGTGCCTTGTAGGACTTGCACATACACCAGCGAGGCACCTCTAGCCCACGCTGACCGGGACGTCCGGGCCAGGGCAATTGCAAAACCCAACAAGCCACCGCCGACGGCCGCAATGACCGACAGAACGACAGTCCAAAGCACCCCTTGCAATAGGAATCCGAGATGCAACCAGCTGAAATTTGGCATCTGTTGTTCAGTCCCTTACAGGGAAGTTCCAAGTTTTCGACGTCGGGTGAACACCAGTTGTGCCAAACTCCAAAAGCAGAGACGCACAACGAGTGACAAGAGTAGATAAATCAGCCACACAACGATATAGGTTTCGAAGGCGCGAAAGGTGTCGGACTGAACGCGATTGGCCACGGCGGTCAGCTCCTCTGCTGATATTTGCGATGTGATGCTGGACGCGAGCATCAACATCACGTATTGCCCCGTCAGTGCGGGATAGACCCTTTCCACCGCAGGTGCGATGACGATGTGGCGGTAGACCTGAAGCCATGACAAGCCAAGACATTCACCGGCTTCACGTTGTGACCGTTTGACGCTCTCTATGCCTGCCCGTACGATCTCGCAGGTGTAGGCGCCGACATTCACAGCCAGCGCGAGCACCGCCGCCATGTTGGCATCCACAAGAATGCCCAAAGATGCGAGGCCAAAATAAACCAGAAAGACTTGAACCAGCAGGGGTGTATTTCTGATGACTTCTATGTACGCACTGACCACGGTCTGCGCTAAGCGTGGGCCACTGTCTCTGACAACGGCACACAACATACCCAGGGTGAACCCAGCGACTGTTGAAACCAAAGTGAGCTTGAGCGTGAGCCATGCGCCAGTCAGAAATTCTGGCCAATAGGGCCAGAGGTCGAGGAATCCCCATTGGTAGTTCATGCGTAATGTCCGATCGCTTGTGCCGTTGTGACACGCGAAGATGTCACCACCGTGCTGCCCCTTGGGTGTTGACATAGACGGCATAGAGAGACTGGCTGGCGGCCATAAATAACCGGTTTCGGGCGACACCACCAAAGCACAGGTTGGCACAGCGTTCCGGTAAATGAATGTGTCCGATTGGTGTGCCGTCGGGTGCAAACACGCGAACGCCGTCTAGCCCCTCACCCATGCCCCAACCGGCCCACAGGTTTCCGTCGACGTCGCAGCGGAAACCATCGGGCGCACCGTTCACATCGGGCGTGTGAAACAGCCGGTCGTGATGTAAGCGCCCTTGTTCATCAACATCAAACACACGAATTCGCCGCGGCAGGGTTCCACTTTCAACCACGTACAGCCGACGTTCATCCGGTGAAAAAGCGAGTCCATTCGGACGATTGATGTCAGCGCACATCACTTCTAATGCGCCAGTTTTAGGATCGAATCGATAAAGATGGGTCGGCAACTCAGCCTCAGCCGCATAGCCTTCGTAATGTCCAAGGATGCCGAAAGGCGGATCAGTGAACCAGATCGTGTCGTCGCTCTTGACAACTATGTCGTTGGGTGAGTTGAGTTGCTTCCCCATGTAGTGATCTGCAATGACGGTCAAGGAACCATCAAATTCTGTGCGTACGACGCGGCGCCCAGCGTGCTCGCATGTCAATAGTCGGCCTTGGCGGTCGCGGGTATTTCCATTCGCAAATCCCGACGGTTCGCGAAAGGTACTCACGGTCCCTGTTGACTCTTCCCATTTCAGAATTCGATTGTTCGGAATATCACTCCACAGCAAGTGCCTGGCATCACCAAACCAGACGGGTCCTTCAGCCCAACGGCTACCCGTATGGAGGCGTTCAACAGCAGCAGCATTCAGCTTGTATGGCTTAAAACTTGGATCCAGAATTTCTATGGCCGGATCAGGGTAGCGAACTGAAGGTTGCCAACCGTGACCAACTGAATGTGCGTGCATGTGAAGCCTTTGGATCAGACGCCACGTGTTTCCACGTAAAGCGCGTAAAGGGAGTGGCAACTGGCCATGAACAGCCGGTTGCCTTTGGGACCACCAAAGCACAAGTTCGCACAACGCTCGGGCAAGTGAATATGGCCAATCATTTTGCCGGCGGGGTTGATCACAACAACGCCATCCATGTCGGCTGACAAAGCACCCGGTGCATTCGTCGTACTACCCCAGCCGGCCCAGACATTGCCGTCTTCGTCGCACTTGATGCCGTCCAGTGTTCCTGTGAGGCCGGCGTCAAAAACAATGCTATGGTTGCTCAACTTACCTTCTTGCGAGACGTTGTAACGAACGAGCAGGCGGGCGCCTTGTGGACTTCTTCCGATCAGGTAAACAAGCTTTTCATCGGCAGTGAAGGCAACCCCGTTGGGGAAGGGCAAGTCGTCTAACGCGCGAGTGAGTTTGCCGTTGGCACCGTCAATCCGGTAGACGCCTTGGGGTTGTTCAGCCTTGGCTTTCGCACCCTCGTAGTTTCCACCGATGCCGAAAGGCGGGTCAGTGAACCAGATGCTGCCGTCTTTGGTCACGGCGATGTCGTTTGGCGAATTCAGCGGCTTGCCTTCGAAACTGTCCGCGAGCACGGTCAGTGTGCCATCGTATTCAGTGCGTGTAATACGGCGACCCAAATGTTCGCAGGCCAACAGTCGACCTTGTCGATCTCTTGCCAATCCGTTCGTGTAACCCGCATTGGACCGGAACGTCGTCGTTTGACCGGTCACGTCGTCGTATCGGACGATTCGATTGTTGGGTATGTCCGACATCAACAGGTAGCGGCCATCACCGAACCACACCGGACCTTCCGCCCAGCGTAAACCGGTTGCAAGCTGTTCAACAGATGCGGAGTAGATGCGGTATTTGTTGAACGACGGGTCCAGCAGCTGTACAGATGGATCTGGATACCGTGGGCTGGATTTGAAATCAACCGATTGCGCCAGGGCGGCTCCGGTACACAAGGATGCTAATGTGCCGCCTGCTGCAGCACGTAAAAAGTTTCGACGATTGTTATCTGTAGTTGTAGTCATTTTTTGTCTCCTGATGAAATTTTTTGTGGGAAAGGGAGTTTTTGTTTAGTTCAAACCTCCTTGGCATAAGTACTTCACGTGCTGGTAATCATCTAAGCCATGCGTTGAACCTTCACGGCCATAGCCGGATTCTTTGATGCCACCAAAAGGTGCCGCTTCAGAAGAAATAGCTCCTTCATTGATGCCGACGATTCCACATTCCAAGGCTTCAGCTACGCGCCAGATACGTGCGGGATCCTGGCTGTAAAAATACGAGGCAAGTCCAAAGGGCGTGGCATTCGCCAATGCAATGACCTCAGCTTCGGTGCTGAATTTCATGACCGGTACGACGGGGCCAAAGGTTTCTTCGCACGCACAAGCCATGTCTGGTGTCGCATCAACGATGACGGTCGGGGCAAAGTAGTTCGGGCCGTTTGCCACCGTGTTGTGAACACGCACGCCTCCAACGATCACGCGCGCGCCATGCTCAATGGCGTTTTTGATGTGTCGCTCGATTTTTTCAACTGCGCGGGCGTTGATCATGGGCCCAATCTGAGAGCCAGAATGGCTTGCCGGACCCACAGTCAAGGCACCCACACGATCAGCCAGTTTTTTCACGAAATCATCGTGTATATCAGAGTGAATAAAAACCCGGTTGGGGCACACACAAGTCTGACCGCCGTTACGAAACTTGGAGACCATCAAGCCTTCTACAGCGGCGTCAATGTCTGCGTCCTCAAAGACAATGAATGGTGCATTTCCTCCTAGTTCAAGCGAGAGCTTCTTCAAGGTGGTGGCAGACTCACGGGCCAGATGCTTGCCGACCGGTGTGCTGCCGGTAAAGCTGATCTTGCGTACACGTGCATCTGCAAGCCAGCAACCAACGATCTCAGGGGTGCGTTCACGTGAGGCGGTCACGATATTGATGACACCTGGTGGAATTCCAGCCTCTTCTGCCAGTAGGACCATGGCCAGTGCTGTCAATGGTGTGTCTTCTGCAGGCTTGCCCACGACCGTACAACCAGCGGCAAGGGCAGGAGCGATTTTCCGGGCCATCATCGCCGCCGGAAAGTTCCATGGCGTGATGACCGCCACCACCCCCACCGGTTCACGCACTGCGAGCAATCTTTTATGGGCGGCCGGAGTTGGAATCACTTCACCATTGGCGCGCGTCGCTTGCTCAGCAAACCATTCAACATAGCTGGCGGCGTACAACACTTCGGCACGTCCCTCTGCCAGTGGCTTGCCTTGTTCAAGTGAAATCAGTCGTCCTAAATCTTCCTGGTGTGACACGAGGAGATCGTTCCAGCGCTTGAGCAAGGCTGCGCGTTGGCGGGCGGTGGTGTTGCGCCAAACTGCGAAGGCGGCTTGAGCCGCTTCAACCGCCTGACTCGCTTCGAGCGCGCCACTGTCCGGCACAAAGGAAATCAGGCTGCCATCAGCAGGGTTGGTGACATCCAGCAAGCGATGGTTTTCAGATTCCGTGCACCATATGCCATTGATGTAATTGTGCGTGCGGACCAGATCCAAACGCTGAAGAGTCATATTCATGGTTATCAGGAGTTGAAGAGTGGGGATGGAGTCAGCTGACGATGCCTAAGTGCCAAGGCACGAACTCGTGGTCGCCCAATCCGAGTGCTTCACTCTTGGTCGGCTCGCCGGAGGCGTGGCGCAAGATGGCTTCGAAAATCCGTTGCCCCATTTGTGCCACATCAAGCTCGCCGTCGAGAATCGCGCCGCAGTTGACGTCCATGTCTTCTTCGAGCTTGAGGTACATCGGCGTGTTGCTGGCCAGCTTGATCGTCGGCGCCGGCTTGGAGCCAAACATAGAGCCGCGACCGGTGGTGAAGCAGATCAGGTTGGCACCACTGGCAATCTGGCCGGTGCAAGCCACCGGGTCGTAGCCCGGCGAGTCCATAAAAACAAAGCCGGCGGTGTCGATCGGCTCGGCATATTCGTACACCGCTTGCAACGGTGTGGTGCCGCCTTTCATCGCCGAGCCGAGCGACTTTTCAAAAATATTCGCTAACCCGCCGGCTTGATTTCCGGGGCTGACCACGCCGTTGAACTGGGCGTTGTGGCCACGCGTGTAGTTCTCCCACCATGTCAGGCGGTCAAGTAATTTTTGGCCGACTTCGGGCGTCACAGCGCGGCGCGTCAGCATGTATTCGACGCCATGGATTTCGGGGGTTTCAGACAAAATCGCCGTGCCGCCATGGCGCACCAGAATGTCCATCGCTGCGCCCAGTGCCGGGTTGGCCGTGATGCCTGAAAAGCCGTCTGAACCACCGCACTCCAGCCCGACCTTGATGTGGTTGGCAGACACTTGTTGGCGCTGGCAGGCGTTGGCGATGGGCAGCATCTCTTCAACCGCTTTGATGCCGGCTTCGATCGTCACGCGCGTGCCGCCAACTTCTTGCATGACCATGGTGCGCATCAGGCGGCCGGCGGCAAGGCCTTGTGAGTCGACCAAAGAGGCGACTTGATTGCGCTCGCAGCCAAGGCCGACGATCAGCACGCCGGCCATGTTGGCGTGCCGTGCATAGCCTGCCAGCGTGCGGCGCAGCACGTCAAAGTGTTCGCTGGGTGAGGACATGCCGCAGCCGCTGGTTTGTGCAAAAGCGGCCACTCCATCGACGTTCGGAAAAGCCGCCAGCCGTTCAGGTGTGAAGTGCGCGGCGATGCGCTGAATCACGGTGGCAGAGCAGTTCACAGAAGACAAAATACCGATGAAGTTGCGCGTGCCGACGCGGCCGTCTTCACGGACAAAGCCCATGAAGCTGGCACGCTCGGCCTCCGGCACATAGTCGACCGGTTTCACATCCAGACCAAAGCCCGGGTCACGCTCAAAATCGACTAACGCCAAGTTGTGGGTGTGCACGTAGTCGCCAGCCTCAATGTCGCGCGCTGCCACACCAATGACGGCGTTGTACTTGCGCACCGGTTCACCGCTTGGAATACGCACCGCTGCAATCTTGTGGCCGGCCGGAACCTGGGCCCGCACGCGGACGTCAAACTCGGGCAGTACCTGGCCCAGTGCCAGTGCAGTTTTGGCCACCAGCACGTTGTCGTTTGGATGGAGCCTGATTAATGTGCTGATGGTCATGTGATTAGCCTTTGGCCAGCAGTTCTTTGAGCTTCAGGCGCTGGATGAGTTGGGTTTCTTTGTCGTAGACGGTCTGGACGTACTTTAGGTAGTCCGGGCCGTCGAGAAACATCACCGGTGCATCAATTTTTTCGGCGACGGTTTTGAACTCGTCGCTGTTGACCGCGATACGAAACGCATCGCGCAGGGTTTTTTCGACTGCCGGGTCCAGGCCTTTCGGGGCGCCAATCCCGTTGGGTGCGTCTACCACCACGTTGAAGCCCAATTCTTTGAGTGTTGGTGTGCTCTTAAAGCGCTGCGTGCGTTGTTCACCCCATGTCGCCAGCAAGCGCAGTTTGCCGCTTTCTACGTGTGGTGCCCACGAACTGGAGTCAGCCAGCATGTCGACTTGACCGCCCAGTGTGTCTTGCAGCGCTGCGGAACCACCTTTGTAGGCAATCGCGTTGAACTGGACACCGGCTGACATGGCGAACTCTTCCATGCCGACGTGCGTGGCACCGCCCACACCGGCGTGTGCGTAGGTGAGCTTGCCCGGGTTGGCCTTGGCAAACGCCACCATCTCGGTGAGCGATTTAAACGGCGAGCCGGGCAACACGGCAATCCCGAAGGTTTGACCTGAGGTGCGGGCGATGTAGGTGAAGTCTTTGCGCGGGTCAGCTTGTAAGCTGCCCAGCTGCGCAAAGCGCGTCACAGAAATGGGGATCTGGCCGATGGTGTAACCGTCAGGCTTGGCGCTGGCCAGCGCTTTGGCGCCGATCATGCCGGCCGCACCGGCCTTGTT
>Ga0208916_10000750_pt1 | contig 14659 bp, 21 predicted proteins | sample DEB19_08_DNA_5_FD_184523 | JGI IMG/M metagenome (GOLD analysis project Ga0208916, IMG submission 184523) | Aqueous microbial communities from the Delaware River and Bay under freshwater to marine salinity gradient to study organic matter... | ecosystem: Environmental > Aquatic > Marine >... | reverse complement strand
TTCGCCGACGCCGTGAGCGCCATTGAGGCCGATGACCGGCGCTCGGGCTACGCGGCCACCATCACCCCAACACCCTCAGCCTACGCCATCTAGGAGGGCTTCATGCCTGCTTACACCGAGACCACGGTCCCGCTGGCGGAAGAAGGCAAGCGGTCCATCCGCGCCCGTTTCCGCCAATCCCGCGCCGTCCAGATCGACCCGGTTCTGACGCGCTCATATCGCTTTGACATGAGGCTCTAACCCTATGGCGACCTACAACAAACACAACAGCTGGGTTGAGGACATGGTTGAGTCTGTCAACCAGGGCTCTGACCAGTTCGTGGTTGCGCTCTGCGCCACGGCCAACGCTCCGGTAGCGGGCAACGCGACCCTCTCGGCTCTGACGCAGGTGTCCTACACCAACCTGTCGAGCCGCAACCTGACGACCAGCACGTCAGCGCAGACCTCGGGGACCTATACCCTGCTGTTTGCCGACCTTGTGCTGACCGCCTCGGGTTCGGTGGCCTCGTTCCAGTACGTGGACATCTACGACGACACCCCGGTCTCTCCGACTGACCCGCTGATGTGCTGGTTTGACTACGGATCGGCTGTGACCCTGGCGACCGGCGAAACCTTCACGGTGGACTGGACCGGCTCTAGCCACACGATCACCTAACCATGACACCGCGCGAAATCATCCTGAAGACGCTGTTGGAGTGGTTCGAGCCTGAATTCTCGCAGCACAGCGAGACGTGCTTCGGGGTTGAGACCGTCGTGGACTTCTCCGAACTCGCGGAGCACATCGCCAAGGCGCTGAACACCCGGGGCACCGCCTAGATGGACGTTGTGACCAAGGAGCGGTTTGCGGAGTTCATTGGCCGCGATCCGCATCCGACCGGGGCGGGAAGGGACGTGCTGCATATCAAGCAGCCCAACTATCCGCAGTTTCGGTTCGAGTGGCATCCGGGCACACGCAAGGTCTACCTGATCCGCGTGGGCTCTAAGCCCCTGATCGGCGAGAAGCTGGCGGAACACGCCGAGACGCACGCCGAAGCCTACGCCTACGTGCAGACCTTCTTGCGCGGCTTCCGTGAGGGCCAAGCGCCCGACATCCCCAAAATCCATCTAGAGGGCTAACCATGGCTTTCCCGACTAAAGACGAAATGCGCGTGCGCTTCTGGGAGCTTAAGGGCGCGATTGACAGCGCCGAGGAGGCTGTTGCGCCCCTGCGTGAGGCCCGCGATGCGGCGTGGAACGCTGCCCAGGAAGCTGACCGCGCGGCCATGGCTGAAATCCGCGCCATTGAGGACGCGGTTGATAACGGCGAGGGCATGTTCAAGGCCAAGAACGAGATGGCGCTGATTTCCCGCGCGCTTGGCGGGACCGTGGGTGAGCCCATCTAATGGCGATCACGACCCTAGACGGCGTTGTGGCCGGGGCTCAGGTCCCGCGTTTCTTCATCAAGGCCGTTCCTGTCGCCAACACCGTCGCGGGCCGACCTCAAACGACCTGGGACCGTGCTGGCGTCCCTGGTGCGGGTTCCTACAATACCACGCTCGCGGGCGTGGCCTTGTCGTCGTCGTCCACGATGGTCAACGGCCAAATCCCGCACACCGATCCTGGCAGCGGAAACGCCTACCTGGCGCGGTTTGGGGCGTACTCCACGTCAACGGGGACGATCTTCCTGGCCGACCGTCTGTGGCACAACGGCGGCTTCACGATCACCTCGACCAGCGCCCAAACGGTCAACAGTGCGACCTTCCCAGCCCGCGACGCCAACGGCTCCACAAACGGCGAGGGGGTGCTGTTGGGCCTTGAGATCAGCGCTGCGGCTGGTGCTGTGGCTCCGACCATTACCGTCAGCTACACCAATCAGGACGGCACCTCGGGACGCACCGGAACTAACAGCGTTGCGACGGCTAACAGCCCGTCAGCGGGTGCGTTCTACCCGATTGGCCTACAGGCTGGCGATAGGGGCGTGCGCTCGGTTCAGTCCCTCACGCTGTCGGCCTCGTGGGTGTCGGGGACCATGAACCTTGTGGCCTATCGCCCGCTGGCGTTTGTAGACGCCTCTCTGGCGGGGACGACGGGGGCGATTGATCCCGTGACGGGCGGGCTTCCGCGCCTCTACAACGGCGTTGTTCCTTACATTTACTACATCCCGACCTCAACCACGCCGCCCGCAATTGGCGGGCTCTACGTTGAGACGCAAGGCTAATGGCGATCACCACGCTTGCCGGGGTCGCTGGTGGACAAATGCCGCCCGACCATCGCCTGAAAGTCCCGTCAGGCACCTTGGTTGCAGGCCGACACCATTCGCTATGGGGGCAAGCTCCATTCGCGGGTTCCTACGATACCACGCTCGCGGGCGTGGCTCTGAGCAGCAGTACGAACCCCGTAACGGGCCAGCTTTACCGCCGCGACCCCGTCAGCGGAAACGCTTACCTGTCGAAGCTCTACGCTTCACTCGGGGCTAATTCGATCTCTGGGACCGTAATCGTCGCCGACCGTCTGTGGCACAACGGCGGCTTCACGATCACGTCCACGGCGGCGCAGACCGTCAATAGCGCGACCTTCCCAGCCCGCGACGCTACGGGGACGACAGACGGAGACGGCGTGCTTTTGGGTCTGGAAGTTAGCGCCACGGTAGGCGCTGCGACACCCACGATCACTATAAGCTACACCAATCAAGCGGGGACCTCGGGGAAAACGGCTACAAATACTATCGCCGTGGCAAGCGCCTCTGTGGCGAGTTCATTTTATCCGATCAGCCTTCAAGCCGGGGATACGGGCGTTCGTTCAGTGCAGTCGTTGACGCTGAGCGCGTCTTTGGTGTCTGGCACTATAAACCTTGTCGCTTACCGCCCGTACGCAATTCTTGATTGCCGATATAATGGGGTGTTCTCGTCAACCGACGCCCTAACTTCAGTAATGCCGCGCGTGTTCAACGGAACCGTGCCGTTTGTTATTATTAACACCAACTCAAACCCATCAGGTTTGCCTCTACAATTCAACTACTCTGAAGCTCAGGGGTAGCGCATGGCTGTAACCGGGCTTGGTCGCTGGCTCGCTCCTGGGTGGTTCAAGCGGTCGCACCGGGTCAACATCGGCCTTATTGACGGTGCGAACGCGCCGGAGTTTGCCGACTACCTCTTTGGCGACTTTACGCCGACCTACCTCCCCACGCCGGTCATTCCGGTCACGTGGAACCCGTCCGACACCACGGCAGATATTGCGCTGTCTGGCGGGGACCTCACCGCCACGTCAACGGCGGTGGGGTCAAAGGCCGTCCGAGGGACGCCCGCCCTTACCGGCAAGCCGTACTACGAGATCACCGTCAGCGGCGACGCCTCGATTGCGGTGGGCTTCCACGTCACCACCACCTACGCGGTGGACAACTTCGGCGTGGCGACGTTTGCCTACGGGGCCAGCGGCGATATTCACATTGTTGGATCGGCCCAAGGCGTCACGCTGGGGACGTTTGGCGCTTCGAGCGCGGTTGTCTCAGTTGCGATTGACCGCCCGGCAAAGCTGGCCTGGTTCCGGCTCAACGGCGGCGACTGGAACGACAACCCCAGCGCCAACCCCGCGACGGGGACGGGTGGCTACGGCATCTCGGCCTATGACGGGTTTGATATCGTCCCCTGGGCCTATATCAACACCTCTGGCGGTTCTGCGGTTCTCAACGCAGGCGCTACGGCCTTTGCCTACGCCATCCCGAGCGGGTTCTACGGACCGTCTCCGAGTGCTGGCGGAAGCCCCTACACCCTAACCGCCGCCTCGGCCTCCTACAGCCTCACCGGAACGGCTGCGGCCTTGCTGGAGGCCAAGCGGTTCCCGGCCAATACGGCGTCCTACGCTGTGACGGGCTCGGCTGTCAGCTTTGGTCGCGGGAAGTCCCTGCCTGCGGCCACGGCCTCTTACGCCCTGACGGGTACGTCGGCAGGTGTGCTGGAGGCCAAGCGCATTGCGGCGGCCACGGCCTCCTACAGCGTCACCGGGACGGCTGCGAACGTCCTAGAGGCCAAGCGGATTTCCGCCGCAACCTCGGCCTACAGCCTTGGCGGCACGTCTGCGACCCTGACCCGCTCGCGCGTCCTGCCAGCCGCTACGGCGTCCTACGCTGTCAGCGGGACCGCTGCGGCGCTAACCAAGACCTCGGTCGGGTCCTACACGCTGACGGCGGCAACGGCCTCCTACGCTGTCACGGGCGCGGCTGCGGTGTTCCGCCGCTCACGCATCATGGCGGGCGCTACGGCCTCCTACGCGGTCTCTGGGACGGCGGCCACGCTCACCAAGACCACGGTGGGGAGCTACACGCTCACGGCCACCACGGCGGGTTACTCGCTCTCGGGAACCGCAGTCGCCTTGAAGGATAACCGCAGGCTGGTCGCTGCAACGGCCTCCTACGCCCTTTCAGGGTCTGCGGCTGGTATCCTTCGCGCAAGGGTCATGACGGGCGCTACGGCGGCTTACAGCCTCACCGGGACGGCTGCTATCACCAAGCGGGGCCGGAGCATGGCGGGGGCCTCTGGTTCCTACGCCCTGACCGGCACGGATGACGCCCTGAGGGTCGGACGCAGGCTGGTCGCCACCACGGCGGGCTACAGCCTTGCGGGCGCGGCCAACTCCATGTCGAGGGGCCGGACGCTCGTCGGCGCAACCCGCTCCTACGCCCTGACGGGTACGTCTGTTGCGTTCACCAGAACCTACGCCCTGGCGGCGGATGCTGGCCTCTATACCTACACGGGCCGCGCCGTAACGTTGAACTTCAGCGGGCAAGAGTTCTGGACGCCGGCATCTCCAACCACGGAGACGTGGACGGCGACATCGGCAACGTCCGAGACGTGGACGCCTGTGAACTACACCACGCAGACGTGGACCTAGCCCATGCGCCTGACCGCCACGACCCTGGACCTCCTCAAGCTGGAACTTGAGGGGGTCCTAGACCACATGGACGCGAGCAAAGCCCCGCAACGGGTGTTCGCCTCCGCAACCGCCGACATGCCGCCCGCTGAACGCTACGCGGGATGCGTCCTGAGAAACACCACCCTGAACATTCTAGCCGTCTCAGATGGGACGAGCTGGATCAGACAAGACACGGGGGCTGCCATTGCCTAGCTCTGCAACCACGAGCCTTCGCCTTGAAAAGCAGTTCACGGGCGAGAACGTCAACACCTGGGGCGACCGGCTCAACACCGCGTTTGACCTGCTAGACGACGCCATTGCCGGGATTGTCACGGTCGCCCTTACCGCCAACGCGGCGCTTACCTCGACCAACTACGTTGAGGATCAGGCCCGTTACGCGATGGTCAAGTTCACGGGTGGCGGACCTTATACGGTCACGATCCCGAGCGTCGCCAAACAATACCGCATCTGGAACGCCTGCACCTCGGCGGTCACACTGACCACGGGCAGCGGAACCACGGTCGTTGTTGACGCCGACGACATCTGGGACGTGCTGTGCGACGGGACCAACGTCAAGGCGCTGGGCTTCGATGGCGTCGGCCTGAAGGACTACATTGATAGCGTCGTTGTGGGTGGCGGGGCCTCCCTGCCGAGCCTGACGGGCAATTCCGGCAAGTGGCTGACCAACAACGGCACCATCGCTCAGTGGGCCTATCCCACGACTTCGAGCCTTTCCGACATCGCGACCTATACCGCTGCCCGCAAGGCCGAGGCCATCGCGTTCAGCATCGTCTTTTAAGGAGCCGCCGCAATGGCCGTGACTGAAAATAGCATTATCACGCCTCAAACGCCGAAGTCCGGCTCGTGCGCCGTGACGACCGCGAACACGACGTTCACCACCTCTCCAAGCAACACCGTCCTGCTGGTGACGGCTGGCGCGAACGGAGCGCGTCTTACGCGTCTTGAGGCCGTCCCGCTCGAAACCGTGACAGCCAACGCGCTGCAATTCTACCGCAGCACCGACGCGGGAACGACCAAATATCTCGGCGGGATGGTGACGGGCGGGTCGGACACGGTGAGCGGAACGGACGGCTCGACCACGGTGAGCTTCGGCTACTCCGAAGACAACGCCATGATCCTGCGAGCCAACGAGCGCATCTACGTCGCGACCGGCATAACCAAGGGATACCACTTCAACGCCGAGTGGGCCGACTATTAATGAAGGGCATGGTTGGGCGCATCCCGCAGGGGATGGCCGCGCGTAAAGCGCAGCCTGCTCTTGAGGTCATCGAAGTCCTAGAGGCCAATTCCGGGACTGGAACCGTTACAGCCCCGCGCACCTGCGTCGCCATGGTCTACGCATGGGGCGGCGGCGCTGCTGGCGGCGGCGACGGTGGCAACGACGGCGGTGGTGGTGGCGCTGCGGGATATATCGCGGTTCGGCTCGGACGCGGCCAGATCCTTTCCTATTCCGTAGGAGCTGGCGGCGTTGGTCCGAATTTGCAGGGTGTAGCTGGTGGAGACACGACCATTACGCTCCCCGATGGCCGCGTGTGTGTTGCTCAGGGCGGGCAGATTGCCGGAATTAAGGCTCTGGCTCGCGGTTTTGACATCAACCGCTACGGCGGCGGTGGAGGTATCGCCCCAGCCGGGGAGGCCGGGCAGGATGGGCAATTTGGCGGTCTTGGCGGCGCTACTGCGGACAACTCTAGCGGTGGCGGGGGCGCGGGCGGCTTCAGCGACAAAGACATCGGTCTTGTGGGCGGTGCGGGCACCATCGGCGAACAAAGCGTTATTTTGGCTAACGCGCCGGGGGGTGGGGCCGGGGCCTATAACGCCGTTGGTCTCCATGGCGCAAACGGGGCTGCTGGTCGTGTTCTGATCTATATGGTTCGGGCGCTTCTTTGAAATTCCCTATTGACATCCCCCCCGGCCTGTTCACCGACGACACGACGTTTGCCGCCTCTGGTCGGTGGGCGGACTGCGACAACGTGCGCTTTCGCCTCGGCAAGCCCCAGGTGCGTGGTGGCTGGGAAAGCGTTGTGACCGACCTCCTGGGCGGCGTCTGTCGCTCGGCCTTCCCGTGGACCGACAACGCAGCAACGCTAAACGTGGGCTTTGGCACGCACGCGACCCTGGAACTCTACCAGGGCGGCGCGGTGTACGACATCACCCCAACGCTTGCCATGCCCGCCAAGACGCTCACAGCGCCGTACACGGTCGTTGACGCCTCTACCTCAGTCACGGTCGATCATCCCGGCCATGGGCTTTCTACGGGCTCTAGCGTGGTCATCTCGGGCGGGTCCTATGTGGGTCGCATCAAGCCGAGCGGGACTTACAGCGTCACGGTCGTTGATGATGACGCCTACACCATCACCAACGGCTCTGCGGCGGATACGGCTGCAACCTTGGGCTCTAACCCGCTGTCTGTCGTGATCAGCACGACCAAGGTCACGGTTGCGGACACGGCCCACAAGATCGCGGACGGCGAAACCGTCACCATTTCCGGCGCGACGGCTGTCGGCGGCATCACGCCCAACGGCACGTTCACCGCGACCTACATTGACGCCAATTCCTACTCCTACAACTTCACCTCGGCTGCGACCTCCACGGCCTCTGGTGGTGGCTCCTCGGTTGTCGTCACCGTCCCAACGACGGGCGGCGGCTCTGTCACCGTCACCCCTCAGAACGCCTTTGCGGCGGGTGAGATCGACGGCACCGGCTCGACCGGATACGGCACGGGCGGATACGGCGTCGGGGGCTACGGCTCGCCCTCAACGGCTGACTACTTCCCCCGCACGTGGTCGCTTGGAGCCTGGGGCGAAAACCTCATCGCCAACCCTCGCGGCGGAACCATCTACGGGTGGGAGAACGATACGGGCGTTGTTGCCGCCCCGCTCTCCAACGCCCCGCGCCAAGTCACCTACGCGCTGGTCACGCCCACTCGCCAGGTCATGGCCTTGGGATGCAGCGAGGAGTTGAGCGGGGTGTTCAACCCCCTCTGCATCCGCGTGAGCGACACCGAGGACAATACCAACTGGGTCACAGCGAGCGACAACCTTGCCGAAGAGATCATCCTTCCGGGTGGTGGGCGCATCGTCTCGGGCCGGTTCCTTGGCGACTATGCGTTTGTGTGGACCAACGCCAGCATGTTCCTTGGGACCTATGTCGGCTCCACCACGCAGGGCTGGAAGTTCACCGCCCTTGGCCGCAATTGCGGTCTGATCGGCCCCAACGCGGCGGTTATCTTCGGTCAAACGGCCTTCTGGATCAGCCCTGACCGGCAGTTCTGGACGTGCCAGCTTGGCGGGGTTCCGACCCCGATTGACTGCCCGATCCGCGAAGCCTTCGCCGACAACCTTGCGGCCTCTCAGGGTGACAAGATCGTGGCCTCCTCGATCACTGAGTTTGGCGAGGTGCGTTGGGACTATCCCGATAGCCGCGACGGCTACGAGAACTCCCGTTACATCGCGCTCCAGGTTACTGGATCTGATGCGGGGGCGTGGTCGCGTGGGGTTCAGGCCCGAACCGCAATGGTTGACGCTGGACCCTCCGCCTATCCGCTTGGCGTGACCTATGGCGGAAACGTCTATTGGCACGAGCGCGGCCAGTCTGCGGATGGCGGCGTGATGAGCGCCTACATCGAGACGGCAGATATGTACCTTGACCCCGCCATGCTGATGCTGGTCCGGGGACTGTGGCCCGACATTCAAGAGCAGGTCGGCGGCGTCAGCATCACTCTCAAAGGCCGCTATAAGCCCCAAGGCGATGAACGCAGCATTGGCCCCTACGTCATGGCTGTGAGCGAGGACAAGACCGACCTTCGGCTTAAGGCCCGGCTGGTCAAGGTCAAGTTCTCGGCCAGTTCAGCGCCTGCGTTCTTCCGCCTCGGCAAGCCGATCTTCGACGCGGTTCCTGCCGGTAAGCGATGATCCCCAAGGCCTTGGAGGTGTCGGGCGAGGGCCTGACGCCTGCTGACGTTCTGGACCGGATCAAGACCGGGCAGGCTCAATACTGGTCGGCTCCTGGGGCCGAGATCATCACCGAGGCCGACGCCTTAACTGTCCATATCTGGCTGGCGGGCGGAAGCCTTGCCGGAGTCATCGACCTCTACCAGCGCGTGGAGACTTGGGCGCGTCGGATCGGGGCCAAAGACATCACAATTGACGGACGACCCGGCTGGCGTCGTGTCGCGAAGGCTTACGGGTTTGAAGCCCACGGCCACGGACTGCGGAAGGTGCTTTAATGGGTAAGCAAAAAACCACCACCACGACCACGCCGAATAACCCCGCATGGGCGACCGGCCTTGTCTCAGGGGTCGCCGACAAGGCCACGGGGCTGATCAACAGCGACCCGTCGTCTTACGTGGCTGACTGGAACAACTTTCAGCAGTCGGCAGCGGATCGCGCTGCGGCGCTCGGCAACAACCCGTGGTTGGATGAAGCCACGAAGATGATCAACCTCACCGGCAACGCCTCGGCCCCGTCGGTGACGGCTGGGAGCCTTCTGGACAACCTGCAAAGCTATATCAGCCCATATACCGGGCAGGTGGTGGACTCCACGCTCAAGGGCTTTGACTACAACGCAGGCCAGACCCGTGCGGCTCAATCGGCGGATATGGCGCGGGCGGGGGCCTTTGGTGGCTCTCGCGCCGGGATTGCCGCAGCCAACACCGAAAGCGGCCTTGCGCGCGAACGCGCCATGACAGAGGCGGGCTTGCGCGACCAGGCGTTCAACACCGGGGCCAATCTCTCTGGTCAGGACGCCCAACGCCGTCAGCAAGCCTCTGAGGCCAGCGCATCGCTTGCCATGCAGAAGCAGGGCCTCAATGCCCAGCTTGCCTCTCAGCTCGCCGCCATGGGCTTCCAGCAAGCCGATAGCGCGCGGGCGGATGTCAACTCGCTGCTTGGCGTGGGGAACACGATCTACGACGCGCAGACCCAACAGAAGCAAGCGCCCCTGTCGCTTCTCAACAACCTGTCTGGCGTGGCGGGTTCTCTGCCGCTCAGCAACTGGACCGGGCAGACGCAGACCTCAACGGGCGGCGGCGGGCTCCTGAGCGGGCTTGGCAGCCTTGCCATGGGCGTCGGCTCCCTTGCCTCTGGTGGGTTGCTTGGGGGCCTCACGAGCGGGCTGTCTGGCCTCACCGGGGCAGCAAATGTCGGCGGACTTCTGAACAAGTCCAAGGGCCTGGCGTCAGCGTTTTAAGGGGTCCTGATATGGGTCTATTCGGAAACAGCATTAAGCAGCCGGTCGCGCCTACGGCGCAGGCCACGCAACAGCCTCCGCGTTGGGCTGATGCGCTCACCGCTATCGGCGCAATCATGGCCGATGTTGGGGGCGGACAGGGGCCGCAATACTCCATGCAGCTCGCCGCCGCAAAACAGAAGGCGGCTCAAGAGGCGCAGCAGCAGGCCCAAATGCAGCAGCTTGCGCAGACCGCTGGCGGGGATGATCCGATCTTGCGCGCCCTGTTTATGATCGACCCCAAGGGCGCTGCTGCGGCCATGGCCGACCGCTACAAGGTGCAAAAGCTCTCGCAGGGCGATACGGCGTTTAACCTTCCTGGGCAGCAGGGTCCGTATGTGGCCCCGGTCATGCGGTTTGAGGGTGATCAGGCGATCACCCAAGGCCCCGGCGGAATCCAGATCACGGGCCGTCGCGATCCCTCGTTTGCTGAGAACACCGGGCGGATGAACGCTGACGAGGGCATCCGGCATAACAAGGAATCGGAAAAGCTCGGATATGGTAATCTCGCCGTGTCGCAAGGCCAGCTTGGCGTGTCGCGCATGAACGCGGGAACGTCCGCCGGGCAACTCGGTCTTGGCCGCGAGCGCCTGAATTACGAGAAGTTCGGCAACGCCATTCCCGTGCGATCCCCGGCGGACCTTGCGGCTCTGCCGCCGGGTTCCCGTTACGTTGGTCCTGATGGTGTGTTGAGGGAGAAGCCCTGATGGCTAATTGGTGGGAAATCGGAAAGCCTGTCGCGTCGCCTCAGACGCCCGCAGCGCAAGACGCCCAACGCAAGGCGACTGAGTGGGTTAACCCGCTGGCTCAAGAAGCCGCCAAGAAGCGCGAGCTTGCCGCGATGGCGGATCAGTTCATCGGCTATAACTACAACCGAGGAACGGGCGGCATTATGGAGGCTATCCCCAATTGGGGACAGCCCAACCGGCAAGCAATGGAAGGGCTCACCTCCAAGATGCTCGCCGCGACCATCGTCCCCGGCCAATCCAAGTCCATGGACTCCAACAAAGAAATGGAGATGGCGCTTCAACGTCTTCCCCACGTTGGCGCCCAGGGTCCGGTCAACCAAGATCGCGCCGCGCTCATTCAGCGTGAATCCTACCTCGCCAACGAGAAACTTCGCGCCGCAAGCGAGTGGGCCAAGTCGGGCCGTTCGCCTGCTGACTTTGAGATTAACTGGGAGCGCCAGCTTCCAACCATTGAACAGCGGTTCAAGTACAGGGCTCCCGGGGCACGCGCGCCGGGGTCTGGAGTACCACGCAAGGGGGCGGGGGTATCGGCCATGTCTGACGCGCAACTCAAGGCATCGTTGGGGCTCTAATGGCGACAAAAGAAGAATTGCTGGCCGAGGCGTATAGGCGCAATCTCCTGACGGGCGAGAAAAAAGCAGCCTACGAGGAGGCTATGCGCCGGGGGCTTGTGCCTGGCGGAAAGCCCGCGTCCGGCGCGAGCCCAAGCGTGGTTCAGGACATGGTTAGCGGGGCGGCTCAGCCGTGGGTTGACGCCTGGAACACTGCCAAGGCGGGCGTTCAGGAAAAGGTCGCCCGCGCCGCATCCCCCCCTAAGCTGTCGCAGGTTCCCGGCATGATGGTGGGTGATCTTGCGCGTGATGCTGGCTTTGCGGGCCAGCTTCTGGGGCTCATTCCAAACACCGTGACCCAAGGCGCTGTTCGGCCCGTCGCCCGCGCCGTCAATCGAGCCACGGCAGGCGTCCCGCTCTACGAAGCCCCAAGAATGACCGACTACGCCGGAATGGCTGTAAACGCCGCTCGGGGAGGCCCCGCCTATTCCCCCCGCGAGCTTAACGCAGACGAGCGCCAGACCGCGATTGAGGGGAACATCAACACCGCCCTGTCGGCGGCCAAGCCCGCGTCGGCGCGCTACCCCACAGCCCCGAAACCCGCCCCGGTTGATGTCCAAAACCTGCGACAAATGAAAACCGACGCCTACGCTGCGGTGGATAACGCGGGCATCAAGTTCGTTCCGCAAGAAACCGACGCCATGATTGACGGGATGCGCCAAACGCTTGCCGCTAGTGGTGTTGACCCCGTGCTGAACCCCAAGGCCGCCAGGACCATGGACCTCTTGGAGCAGCGCAAGGGGAGCACGATGTCGCTTTCAGACGTGGAAGACCTCCGCAAGATCGTGCGCCGAGAGGTTCTGTCTTCCAAGGAAGGTGGCGACCAGTTCTTTGGCGGCCTGATGCGGGACTCTATCGACCAATTCATTGACGGCGTTACGCCAGCGCAACTGATCAACCCGGCCTCGACTCAAAACGCTGCCGAGCTGGTCGGCGCGGCACGCGAAGCAAACCGCCGATACAGGAACGTCAAAGAGGTCATGGATCGGACGGAGAGCGCCGACCTGCGCGCGTCGTCTACCTATGCTGGCGGTAATCATGCGAACGCCACGCGCCAAAACCTTCGCCCGTTGATAGACCCCAAGAGCCCGCAAAGGCTCAAGGGCCTGAGCGCGGACGAAACCAAGGCGCTTAACGATGTGGTTCGCGGAACCCCAGGTCAAAACGCGATGCGGGTCACGGGAAAAGTTCTGGACCCGCGAGGCCTGTTGGGCGCAACGGTTCAAACTGTCTTGGGGCTTCCGACGTCCGGCGCAGCGTCGGCGGTGAGCATCCCGGCTGGTATTGCAGCGTCTGAAATGAGCAACGCCATGACGGCGGGCGCGGTCAAAAAGGCTATTGATGTCCTGGCTACGGGCGGGGCGACCAAGAGAACGCCGCTACCCCCTCCGGTCATCGGGAAGGTTCCGCTTCTCAGTGTCCCGGGCGCAATAGGCGCTGGCGTAACTGCTGCGCCTCTGACGCGCTCACCTTCTGGCCGATTTGCGAAATCCATCGGTAGTAAGGAACGACCAGCCCCGCCGAAAAAGCAGCGAGCGCGCGGATAGCCGCTTCTTCGTGACTGTATGCCACGGAAGAACACCCGCCGACATACGCCAGAAACACCACCGCCTCCCATAGCTTTGGGGTGGTGTGGCGCACGACCTGCATCGGAAAGTCTGGGTCTACAGGGTCTTCAACGACCTGCCATTCAACGTCCGTGACGGGCGGCTCTCTATTCATCCCACAACCCTAGCACGGACCTCGCCATGCTTCCATTGGAATGGGCGCAAGTGCCCCTGTACGCACTCGCAGACCGCATCTGGGGCGGGGACGTGCGCCACGGTCGCCGCTACTCCATCGCCATCGCCCTCGGGGCTGGCGCGGGGTTTGGGTGGCTTGAAGGCCAGAAGCAGGGCGCTATCGTCGGCGGGGTTCTGGCGCTGGCGTGGCTTGTCTCGCGGTCCCTGCCGTTCCGGTTTGCGGGTGGCTCGGCAACACCCCGCAAGGGCGGGCAGTTCATCGGGCTGGTTGTCCGTCACGCGCTGTTTGTGGTCCCCGCCTCGGTCTGGCTGGCGTTCAACATTCAGGGCGATCCGCTGCGCAACGGCCTCACCTACGGCGCGTGGGCGCTCTGTGCTGGCGTTCTTGGCCTGATGTATGGCGAGGCCAACGCGCGGGCTAGAGACGACGGGCGGCCTATCCAGGGCCTTTGGAACCAGCTTCTAGAGCTTACGCGGGGCGCGCTGTTTGGCCTGGCGAGGGTCGTCGCATGACCCAGCCGTCGCATGCTGATCTCTCCGTTCAAATCGCCAAGATACTGACCCGCGTCGATGCGCTGACCGAGGTTGTCACCGAGCTGAAGACCGACGTTTCGGAACTCAAGGCCCTGCGGAACCAGGGCGTCGGCTTCATCGCCGCGATCACCCTGACCGGCGCGCTCCTGATGCTCGGCCTCAAGTCGTGGATAGAGGGCCTGATTGCGGGGATGAAATGACCGCCTCAAACTTCCCGACCGCCCTGCGTGAAATCCTACGTCATGAGGGGGGTTATGTAGACGACCCCCGCGACAACGGCGGCGCGACGAACCTTGGCGTTACCCTCCAGACCGCCCGCGAGAACGGGTTGGACATGGATAGGGACGGGGACGTTGACAAAGCCGACGTGCGCGCCCTGACGCCGGCAGTTGTCGGGCCTGTATACCGGGCCAAATTCTGGAACGCCTGCGAGTGCGACAAGCTGCCGTCTGGCTTAGACCTGATGGTATTTGATTTAAGCATCAACAGCGGCCCCACGCGCGCCCGTAGGATGCTTCAGCAGGCCCTTGGCGTGACGGTTGACGGTGTACTAGGTCCTAAGACCCTGGACGCCGCACAGCGGGCCGATACGCGCTACACCATTGAGCAAATGCGGATGCTGCGTGAACGGTTCTACCGCTCGCTCTCCGACTTCCAGCATTTTGGCAACGGATGGCTTAGGCGGCTGGCGGGGGTCTACGCCGCGAGCCTGTATCTGGCTGGGGTGCGCAAGTGACCCGCCTTTCCCTCGAAAACCTCGCCGTCATCGCCCTGCTAGGCGTGCTCGGCATCCTCTCGGTCTTCTATCCGATCCCCTCGGCTAACGACCAGCTCGTGGCGACGATTGCGGGCGTCCTGGGCGGCTATCTCGCCAAGTCGTCCATGAGCC
>Ga0208916_10000748_pt1 | contig 14676 bp, 22 predicted proteins | sample DEB19_08_DNA_5_FD_184523 | JGI IMG/M metagenome (GOLD analysis project Ga0208916, IMG submission 184523) | Aqueous microbial communities from the Delaware River and Bay under freshwater to marine salinity gradient to study organic matter... | ecosystem: Environmental > Aquatic > Marine >... | reverse complement strand
TCCAACTCTTTACCAAGAACGGCCAGAACCAGCCGGAACCAGCGGCGATCGCGCACGACCGGCCGAGACTGGAAACGATTAGCCCTGACGGTGTCGGATCGTGGGCGGCAATTGTGGGGGACATAGCCCAGGAGCTTCTCGGCTTAACGATGCTCCCTTGGCAGATGCACGTGTTAGATCAGATGCTTACCTTTAATGCCGATCAAGATCTTGTGCATCGATCGAGCCTTGTGTCGGTGGCCCGTCAGAACGGAAAGACAACAGTCATTCAAGCGCTCATCCTCTTCTGGCTCATTGAGATGCCGAAGATCCGTGGCCAGCGACAAACAGTCGTCTCACTCTCGCATCGTCTCGATCTTGCCTGCATGCTCTTTGAGGAGATCGCCCCAATCCTAGAAAAACGATGCGGAGCCAAGGTCATCATGTCCTACGGCCGCTACCAAGCCACAATGCCAGACGGCTCCAAATGGTATGTCAAAGCAGCGCGTCCCTCGGTCGGCCACGGCATGACAATCGATTTGGCAATCATCGACGAATTGTTTGATGTCTCCGACGAAGTAGAAGCAGGACTCTTGCCGGCTCAACGCGCTAGGCGCTCGCCTTTAACCGCCATGTTCTCTACGGCCGGCACGGAGGCTTCCAAGTTGTTTATCCGTCACCGAGAGAACGCGCTTCGGCTCATTGACCTCAAGAAGCCTTCGTCGTTCTACTTTGCCGAATGGTCGCCCGAGCCATCGCTAGATCCGTTGCATGAGGCGTCGTGGTATTGGGGCAACCCAGCAATCGGACACTTCTTGACGATTGAGACTTTGCGCCAAGAATCCGAAGGGCCAGATCGAGCACTCTTCTTGCGCGGCTCTCTAAACATGTGGGTCGCCTCCGCTAACTCTTGGATCCCACACGGCCTATGGCCAGACTTGCTCTACGAAGGAGAAGTCCCTGCCGGCGGAGTTGTCGCCGTAGAGGCTTCTATGGACGACACCCGATACTTTGCCACCCGATCCGTCTCATTGCCCGACGGCCGCGTCGTCAATTCCGTGGCCTTTACAGCCGAAACACAAAAAGAACTACTGGAGCACCTAGCCGAAATTGCTAAAGATCCAGCCGTCAAGTTTGCGTTCTCCCCAACAATCGACGTGTTAGTTAACTCCGCCACGTTTGACCGCCGCCGGATAGTCGTCGGATACGGCGAGATTCTCAAGTACACACCCGTAGTCAAAAACATGATTCACGAAATGCGGCTTGTTCACACGGGCGAAGCCATGCTCTCCGAGCACGTCCAACGCGCCGTCCTCGTCCGCACCCAAGGCTCAATCGCCGTCTCATCCCAGAAGTCACCCGGCCCGATTGAGTTATGCCGCACCCTGATCTGGTCGGCAACCTTGGCCTCACAAAATCGCGTTACTCAAAAGCCTTCACTAGTCATCGTCCCGAACTAACATCCTCTCGGCAGCCGTTCGTGAGCCCTACCTTTCGTCGGGATCGGAAACGCCTCCGAGCGGTTGCCACCATAAACGCGCCAAGTGTGTCATGCTCTAGGGATGGGATTATTTGATCGCAAAGTAAGCAAGGCTGCTATCTCGCCGCCACCGGCTAAAGCCGCAGCCGCAGGCGCAGGACTTAACTACGCATCAAACAATGCCGGCGTCTCCATGATCGGCCAGTACTACACGTATCAAGAGGGCGAAGCGCGTAACCGTGCAGTACAAGTCGCCGCCATAAATCGCTCAAGAGATCTCATGGCATCGGTCATTGGATGCATGCCGCTTCGCTCTTACGTGGAGCAATGGAACGGCGAATACATGGAGAAGATTTACACCGCCCCTCGATCATGGTTGCGCCGACCCGATCCCGAAGTGCCATACAACTTTCTTATGAGTTGGACGTTTGACGACTTGTTCTTCTTTGGTCGCGCATTCTGGTACATCACTTCACGCACCGCCGACGGATACCCAGCATCGTTTACACGTCTTCCAGCCGGCAGCGTCACTACTCAAGACATGGCAGGCCCCGTGTGGTTTGCGCCGTCCAAGGCCGTCTACTTCCAAGGCGGCGAAATAGATCCTTACAACCTTGTACAGATTCTTAGCCCAACGCAAGGACTAATCTATTCGGGAACGCAAGTTGTTGAGACAGCATTAAAGATCAACGACGCACGCACACGCAACGCATCTTCCAGCATTCCAGCCGGCGTACTGAAACAAACTGGCGGCGAACCACTAAGCGCACAAGAACTAGCCGATCTTGCCGCGTCGTTTAACGCTGCACGCGCAACGAATCAAACGGCCGCACTCAATGAGTTCTTATCGTACGAACCGACAACAATGAGTCCAGACAAAATGCTTCTCATTGAATCAGCAAACTACAGCGCTCTCGAAGCCGCTCGCCTTTGCAATGTCCCACCGTATCTCGTAGGCGTCTCAACCGGATCGTATTCCTACCAGTCATCCCAGCAAGCACGCGCCGACTTGTACATCTTCGGACTCAAAATGTACGCAGAAGCAATCGCGGCCGCTCTTTCTATGGACTCCGTTCTCCCTCGCGGAACCTACGTCGAGTTTGACGCAGAGTCCTATTTGGAAGAGAACTACATGGCCGACAAAGCCGACGAACCAACCATCCAAGAAAACACTCAAGAAGGATTAGCAAACCGATGATCAAATTAATTGCAGGAGACTTTACGCTTGACGCCGCAGCAGGCGACGCACCACGCCGAACGATCTCAGGAATTGCGGCGCCTTATAACGTTGACGCTACGGTTTCGGATGGAACTACCGTTCGGATATTGCCGGGCGCCCTTCCGACCGAAGGCAAAGCACCACGACTCTTCATGTATCACGACGCATCTCAGCCAGTAGGCGTTGTCACGGAGCGCGTAGACACCCCAGAAGGCATGCTCTTCACCGCCAAGATCAGCGCCACTTCTCTCGGAAATGATGCGCTTGTTATGGCCGCAGACGGCACCATTGACCAAGTCTCAGTTGGGATCAACCCAGTTAAGTTCTCTTACGACGAAGACGGAACCATGGTGATCGAGTCTGCTATCTGGCAAGAATTGTCGCTCGTCCCCATAGGAGCTTTTGGCGACTTTGCACAGATCACCAAAGTCGCGGCCAGTATCCACCAGCCCGAAGAAGAAATCAGTAATAATGAAGAACAAGAACCTCAACAGGAGAACCCAATGTCCGAATCAGTAGCAGCACCAGTCATCGAAGCAACCATCCCAACCGCTTCTCTTCCAGCAGTACCGAAGCGCAAGTTTGATCTTCCAACCCCCGGCGAATACATGGCAGCAATGCACATCGGCGGAGAAACATTCCGCAACGTTGCAGCCGCAGCAACCGAGTTTATGAAGTCAAAGCAAACTGCACTACAAGCAGCCGCAGGCGACGTACTTACTACTGACACTCCTGGCCTCTTGCCAGTACCAGTCCTCGGGCCAGTCTTCCAAGACCTCAACTTTATCCGTCCAGTTGTTAACGCAATCGGCGCACGCGCAATGCCAAACGGCGGAGCATCAAAGACTTTTATTCGTCCAACGATCACCACGCACACAAGCGTCGCTGCACAATCAAGCGAACTTGCTGCCGCATCCGCAACCACAATGGTTATTGCGTCAAACACAATTACCAAAACAACATTGGCAGGACAAGTCACGCTCTCAATTCAGGACGTTGACTTTACCGATCCAGCATCGTTGCAGATTATCCTCAACGACTTGCTCGGCGAATACCTCATTGCATCAGACAACGTTGCGGCCGACGCAATTACCGCAGGCGCATCGGCATCTGGCTCGACATGGACATTTGCCACCGCCGATCCATCAACGTTAATCGCAGCATTGTATGACGCAGCAACCGACATCTTGACCGCAACAAACTTCTTGCCAGACCATGTTTTCGTCAGCCCGAACGTATGGAAACTTCTCGGCAACCAGTTAGACGCAGACAAGCGACCTGTATTCCCGTACACCGGCGCAGCAGGACTTATGGGCGTAAACGGAATGGGCGTTGCAAACATCACAGAGAGAAGCACATTCAACCCGTTTGGTTTGACTCTTGTTGCAGACAACAACTTTGCAGCAAACACAATGGTCGTCGCACGCGCACAAGCCATCGAGTTCTACGAACAAGTTCGTGGCCTCATGAGCGTTGAGTTGCCTTCTACTTTGGGACGCAATTTCTCGTACGCAGGGTACGTATCTACGTTTATTGCAGACGCAGACCAAGTCAAGTCCATCATCGTTAGCCCATAATCGGAAGGTAGGCCCTAGTAATGGCCACCTATACGGTCACCAACAAGTACCTCATAGACGACTTTGCCGTCCTCCAACTTCTTACCCCGACGGAGTTGGAGGTCGGCCAGTCAATAACGGTTGCAGGCGTAGACGCCACGTTCAACGGAACCTACACCGTCCGCGCTCTTCCGCAATATCTGTTTGAGGGCGTAGACACCGAAGGCGATCTTCTTTACGACGCCAACATCCCAATCGCTAACCAAGTTCTCTACGCAAGAACGGCCGCCGATGTCGAGCGAACCGCCGCGTCTGGAACCCTGACATCAACTCCGACTTGCACGTGGATCAGCGCAGGAGACATCGAGGACTGGTTGGGCATCGGAACCGCCACCGCAGCCGACGCCACATTCCTAACCATTTGCGCGGCCAGCACAAACCAATTCTGTTGGCGTCGACGTATGGAAGCCGGCTACGTTGACTCTCTCACGACCGTCCCTTCGCAGGATGTCAAACTTGGAACGATTATGTACGGCGGAGCGCTCTACCGTCAGCGCGGATCTATGGATTCCTTTGCATCCTTTCAGTCCATGGGAACCGCTCCCGTCATGGGCCTCAACGGAATGATCCGCCAACTCTTAGGCATTGACCGTCCGCAGGTGGCCTAGTGCCAGTCCCGACCTACACCGATCTATTCAATGAGGGCTACGACGACCTAGTCGCCAAACTCCAAACCGTTGTAGGGCTTCAAGTAGTTAACGATCCACGCAACATCGTCCCTCCGTGCGTGTTCGTCAACATTGACTCAATAGACGGCTTCAATTACAACATCGCCAAACTCACATTTACACTCCAGATCGTGACGCTTGGCCCCGGCAACCTAGACGCCCAAAAGTCCCTACTCAACATGCTCGCTCAGGTCTACGCGCTTAACATTGGCATCATTTCAGGCCGCCCCACAAACGTTGACATTGGCGGATCCGTCCTGCCGGCATACGAACTTACCGTCGCAACTCAAGTCCAAACGGCGTAATCCACACCTAGCGCCCGAATCTATGTCAAACTAAAACCACAACTCAAGGAGCAATCATGGCAACCTCAACAATCCTCTCGAATCCAAAAGTGACCATCGGCGGAATTGACCTGACCGATCAGACGACCGCAGCAACTTTGACTCGCACCGTTGAAGCACTTGAAAGCACCGCATTCGGATCAACTTCGCGCGTCTACACGGGCGGCCTAGAAAACAACGAACTAACGGTAACGATGTACCTTTCGTACGCCGCATCGGAAACCTACGCAACGCTTGCCCCATTGGTCGGAACACAACTCAACGTCATTGTCAAGCCAACCGACGCAGTTGACTCGGCAACAAACCCAGCCTTCATCTTGACGGGAACCTACTTGGAATCCCTGCCCGTGATCAACGCATCGCTTGGCGAATTGCAAACCGTAGACCTCACCTTTACTGGTGGCGTCTACAGCGCAGACACAACAAACCCATAATCACGGCCGTCCTCGGCCCGACACTAGGAGAACCATGAAAATCAAACTCAGCCTTACGCGCGGAGAAGTAACCGAACAACTATCAACCAATCTCTTCGTTATTGCCGAATGGGAACGCCTAGAGAATCGCCGAGTCTCTGACGGGCGCGGCATCGGCGCATCAGATCTAGCGTGTTGGGTACACACGTTGCTTACCATCAAAGGCGAGAAACTTCCAGCAACTTGGCGCGAATGGCTCAAACAAAACCCAGACGTCGAGATCGCAGCGGAGGACGCAACCGATCCAAACCCTACGGACGCGGCTACCGCCGGCAACTAGCCGAACTGGTAGTCGCGACGGGATGGGCTCCGACGTTCTATGCGGATTCGTTTGACTCACGCGACCTTCAAACAATCATTAAAGTCCTTAATAACCAAAACAAAAAAGGACACAAATGAGAGACTCAGCCGGCGGCATTGAAGCACGGATAGAAGTGTTCGGCCTTGGTCAAGCGCTCAAGGATCTTAACAAGATCGACAAAGCCCTTCGCCGCGACATTACCAAGGAATACAAGCGAGTTACCGCAGGGCTTGTCTCGGACATCCAATCAGCAATCCCGTTGAACTATCCGCTCTCTGGCTGGCAGCGCCAATGGAATCTTCGTGGCCAGTACGAAGTCTTTCCATGGCCAACCGACCATTCCGTCAAGGCATACATCAACACCAAAGCGCCCAAAGAAGTATTCGGCGGCAAAGTAAACCTCTCGACCTTCGCCGTCAAATGGCTCGGAGCCGCCGCCGCGTTCTTTGACTTTTCCAAAAGTAATCAAATGGGCGCCGCACTATCAGCCAAATACGGCGACCCGTCGCGAGTAGTGTGGAAACAGTACGAAGCAAACAAGAGCGATCTTGAAGTGGAAATGGCGCGGATCGTTGACCGCGTCGGAGAAGCCTTAAGTCGCGATCTAAGCGCAAGGTAATTCATGGCCGTCATTCTTCCAATCATCTCCGAATACGATCCCAAGGGAGCCAAGCGCGCAATCGCGCAATTTAAGCAACTAGAAACCTTTGGCGAAAAGGCAAACTTTGCAATTAAAAAGGCAGCACTCCCAGCCGCTGCCGCCGTTGCCGGCTTAGGCGCAGCACTTGTAGGAGCAACTAAGGCCGCAATGGAAGACGCAGCCGAGCAAGCGAATCTTGCGCTTGTCATGCAGAACGTCACGGGAGCAACCGACGCACAAGTCGCTTCTCAAGAGAAGGTCATCGCCGCGATGTCAAGGGCGTCTGGTACGGCAGACTCCGAACTCCGTCCAGCCTTCCAAGCGCTTCTTGTAGGGACTAAGGACATCACTACAGCCAACAACGCTCTAGCGCTTGCTCAGGACATCGCACAAGGCTCTGGCAAGGATCTAGCAACCGTCTCCGATGCTCTCGCCAAAGCGTACGGCGGAAACTTCAAAGCCCTAGGCCAACTCTCCCCAGAGATCAAGGCCATGATTAAAGACGGCGCCACGCTTGACGACGTGATGAATGTACTTGGCGGAACCTTTGGAGGAGCCACCGCAAACGCGGCAGAAACCGCCGCAGGCCGCATGAAGATCCTTAAAAACTCGCTAGACGAAACCAAAGAATCAGTCGGCGCCGCACTTCTCCCAGCATTCGAAGCCGTCCTCCCAGTTGTGCAAAAGTTTGCAGATTGGGCGCAAGCAAACCCAGGAGTCTTCTTGGCCATTGCCGGCACGATCGGCGCTATCGCCGTCTCAATCATGGCCGTCAATTTTGCAATGGCGCTCAACCCATTCTCCGCTATTGCAGCCGGCATCGCCGTCATGGTTGTCGCGCTTGTGGCCGCATACAAAAAGTTTGAATGGTTCCGCGATGGAATCAATGGAGTAATCAATTTTATCATTGGCGCATTTGAGAACATGGCGAACATGTGGATCAAAGCAATTAACGTGCTCATCAAGGCATACAACGCAATTCCGTTCGTTGACAATGTCGGGACACTAAATGAGATATCCCTTGGCCGTATTGGTCAGGCGCAAGAAGCGGCTACTGGTGGCATTGGCGGAATCCGCATGATGGCCACGGGAGGCATCGTGACGGCGCCGACTTTGGCAATTGTGGGTGAAAAGGGGCCAGAAGCCGTCATCCCGTTAGATCGAATGAGAAATCAAGGCGGACAGAACATCACCGTCAACGTAAACGGCGGAATCTCCACGTCGGCAGACATTGGCCGCGCCGTCGTTAACGCCATCAAAGCCATGAACCGTGTAGACGGCCCAGCACAAATACAAGTCGCGTAATGGCAACGTCAATTGTTGAATCGGGATCCTACGATCTTCTCATCGACACAGGCTTCATTGTTGACGGCTTCACACTTGACGACACAACCAAAGGCGTATTAAATAACACCGAATACGTGCTCAACGGTACGACTCAATACGCATCCGTTATTGAGGGATCTACAAACATCACCGTTACACGCGGACGACGCGACATCGGAGACCAATTCACAGCCGGCTCAATGAACTTCAATCTCCTAGACGGCTATGCCGGCGGAGTCTTTAACCCGTTCAACCAAGACTCGCCGTTCTTTGACACCGCAAACGGTCAACCGGGATTAGCCCCAATGCGAAACGTCATTCTTACGCGCGAAGGCGAAGAACTCTTCAACGGCTACATCATTGACTACACCTACGATTTTAATCTCGGCGGCCTTGATGAAGTCAACGTCGCTTGCGCCGACCGCTTCTATGTCCTTTCCCAAACTTACATGGACACATTCAACGTCTCCGAAGAACTAGCCAACGTGCGCGTAGAAGCCGTCCTAGACCTACCAGAAGTAAACGCATTTCAGTTGCCGGGCGAACGCAACATAGAAGCTTCTACCGTCCTGCTCGGCGGAGCGGCCGCCTACACCGTTCCCAACGGAACATCCGTCGCCGCATACATGGCCAAGATCAACGAATCAGTACAAGGCCGAATCTTCGTCGCCAGAGACGGAACGTTCACCTTTCAAGATCGGATCGGAACAACACTCTCCGCATCCGTAGCCGACTTTCACGACAACGGAACCAATATCCCCTACGACCAAGTAGGCATCTCATTCGAAGCAAACCAAGTCGTCAACCGTGCATCTGTAACCCATGCCGGCGGAGCCCCAGAAGTAGCCGAAGACCTAGCATCCCAAGCGACCTACTTTATTCAAACAACTTCGATCTCCGACGCGCTAGTTCACAACGACGCAGCAGCCCTAGAACTCGCCCAGTATCTACTGGTGGCAGAACCCGAGCCAAGATACACAAGCGTCTCTACGCCGTTCTCAACCCTTACCGACGCCCAACGCGACACCGTGGCCGTCATCGAGATCGGCAACACGATCACCATAGAAAAGTCTTTTAACACGGGCAACACCACTACGTCACTAGCCCAAGAATTAGCCATCGAAGGCATTCAACATCAGATCGACCTATCTACAGGCCATCGGATAACCCTGTTTACAAGCCCAACAACGCTCGTCTACGAACTCATCCTTGACGATCTCATATATGGCACAATCAATACCGAGAATGTCTTAGGATAGGAATCACTATGGGAGCAAACGCACAAACCGCCGTTCCAGTTTTTACCGCTGGTCAGGTATTAACGGCCGCACAAGTTACGCAAATCAACACGGGCATACCTGTTTTTGCTACGACAACGACGCGCGACTCGGCTTTTTCTGGTACGGGCGAAAAGGTGCTTGCCGAAGGCCAGTTTGCTTACATTGAAGCAAGCAATACAACGCAATTTTACGATGGCACCAATTGGCTTACACTTGGTGGAAAAATTGGACAAGTTGTTAGCACAACAAAAACAGATACTTTTACAACGTCAAGCACTACTTTTGTAGACATTACTGGAATGAGTGTCAGTATTACCCCTACCTCAACTTCAAGCAAAGTCCTAATTTTAGTAAACTTTACTGCCGCAGTAAACGCTGACATTGCTGTATATTTCCAACAGTTGCGAAACAGTACTGCAATTAATATTGGTGACGCTGCTGGAAGTAGAACAAGAGTGTCAGCAATGTTATTAGCCCCTAATATCTACACTTATGCACCTCATAACTGGCAATTTTTAGACAGCCCAGCGACTACAAGTGCAACGACATATAAAGTTCAAATGGCAGTAAATACTGATGTTGGTTATATAAACCGAACTGGAAACGATAGTGACTCTGCTACGCGACCACGGGCAACAGGCAACATTACCGTCATGGAGATTTTGGCATGAACATTGACTACGCCGCAATACTTGCTGCTAATTATGTTGGCGCACAATGGACATTGGACGGCGACAACTACGACGGCCTCACATGGTTAGACAGCACACCAAAGCCAACACAAGCCGAACTAGATGCTGCATGGCCTCAAGTTGATTACAACAACCAAGTAGCAGCCGTGGAAACAACACGCCGCACACAATACGAAGCACAATCAGACGGCCTATTCTTTGAGTGGCAACGCGGCACAAACACCAAAGAAGCATGGGAAGCCGCAGTGCAAGCCGTTAAGGATGCAAACCCATACCCACCAGCACCGCCTACGAAGAAGTAATGCGATGGCGTTACCTACTTGGCTGCACAATCCTTGTAGCAGTAGTGGCTTGGGGCTGTAGTGGATGCAACAGCACAAGAGTCAACATTGAGCCGAACAGGTGCTCGACAAAATCGGCTTGCGATGTCGCCAGAGGATAAACACGCACGACTTATATTGATCGTCGGTATTACTATGTCGATCTGTTTTGCTGCCATTGTCCTTGGTTTTGTTATGGGCCTTTTATTCGTAAACCAGCCGCTTGAGCAAGCCCCAAATGACGCAGCCTTCATAGACCTACTTTCGACCGTTGTCGTGTTCTTAACTGGATCACTTGGGGGCCTATTAGCATCTAACGGAATCAAAAAAGCAAAACCGACAGGAGCAACAGATGAAACCCAGCGATAAAGCAATGATCTCGACATACATCAACAGCGCCATCGCAGCAGCAGTCGCTTTATACATGTCAGGCAACACCGACCCGAACGACCTACTAGGTGCAGCCATCGCAGCAGTAGCGCCGCTATTTATCGGCTACGTCAACCCAAAGAACAAGGCTTATGGCATCGGCAAAAACCCCGAAGCCTAAAGCCCAACCGCTCCCAATCGTTGGCGCTAGGCCGTACACGGGCAACACGGACGGAGCCTCACCTAAACGACGTGCCGGCATGGACGCCTTTATCAAAGAAGTTATTTGGTTAGGCCAGGGTGCTCTTTGGGATAACGGCTCGTATGGCGTTCGCAATATGCGCGGAAAGGAAACGCTCTCAGTACACGCGACAGGCCGCGCCGTCGATCTCTCGTATCGTCCAAGCGCCAGCAAGAAACTTGCAAACCGTAAGGACGCGCTAGAAGCAATCGAGAAACTTTGCGCTAATGCAAACGATCTCGGAATAGAAATGGTTATTGACTACTTCCCACAGCCGTTCGGCCGCGCGTGGAAATGCGATCGTCAAGCGTGGAGCAAATACAGCAAGCCAACAGTCACGGGCGCACCCGGCGGAGACTGGTTCCACATCGAGATCACACCACAGGCGGCAGACTCCCCAATCTTCGTCAAAGCCGCATTCCTAAAGGCGTTCGGGGAAATCCACCCCTACTAAGCAAGTCTTGGCTAAGGTCGGATTACCGACGAAAGGCCATTCTATGACCGATCCACAAATCTTCGACTATCTGGTACTCAAGACAGTTCTTGACAACGGCCAAGAAGTACTTGTGCAAATCTTCATGAACGGCGGATCCGAGGCGCAATACCTAGCCGGCCGTATGTCCTTCAGGACAGCCACGGGCGACTCATGGAGCCCACCCTACGAATTGGAGAAACAATGATTACAGCCCCACAAATCATCATTAGCGTCATCGGTAGCCTATGGGCGCTAACGGCGTTCCTAGGCGTTGCTAGGAGCCTCCCAGAGCCTTCTGATATGCCACCCGTGGAAGTTGTCGTGCCGGCATCAGTCCCCATCACAACCACCACGATTACGACGATCGCCACGTGTGACGACGCGCTGCAACTAGCCCTCGATCTTGGCTTCCCAGCCGACCAGTTGGCCACGCTTGACTTGGTTATGCACCGAGAATCCCGATGCCTACCACACGCGCACAACATTGACGACCCGATGTCAGGTTCTTATGGCCTCACCCAAATCAACGGCTTCTGGTGTTTACCAAACTCTCAATGGCCCATCGGATGGCTACAAGAAAAGGGCATTCTTAGCGAGTGCAGCGATCTCTTAAACGCCACGATCGCACTTCGTGCCACCCATGCCATATACCTAAACTCAGGTTGGAATCCTTGGAGGACTGCAAAGTGAACGAAGCGCCCTATCCCGATAACGGCATCAGCGAAGAAATGCGAAAACAACTATTCGCATTCATTGACGAAATCATTACACCAAATCCACACGCCGAACTTATTCGACGTCTACGCGCACTTCGTAACGGAATGACATTGGAAGATCCGATGCCATTGCACGACATCACCACACTCGATAAAGCAATTCAAGCATTGGAGGCGCACTCATGACCAACCTATTCCATCCTTCGCTGCCATACAACGGACACTCAGGCCACGTTGCCGGCTCAGAAACATCCAAGGCGCGAGCAGTAGCCGAAGATGAGTCAGGCGTTACCGCGTCACGCCAGAAGCAAATACTGGAAGCGTTGCAAGGCTGCAAAGTCGGCTACACGTGGAAAGAATTAGCAGGCAAACTAGGGCTTCATCACGGCCAGATCTCGGGCGCACTCTCAGCGCTGCACAAAGACGGCTGGGTGTTTGCATTAAAGCAAGAACGCAACGGCTCGCAGATCTACATGCACTACGGCTATCGAGACGAACACGGCGCCGCAATGCGACTTGACTTCCCAGCGGTCACACGGTCAAACGTTAAGAAAGCCGCAATTGACGATCTTGCTAAGGCCGTAGAAGTGTTCTTAGAGACGCGCACCTTCCAAACAGAAGATCAACTTCGCGCAGCGTTCAACGTGTACAATTCGCTCACTCATACCGACTAAAGGACACCCGACATGGCATGGCAAGACGAAGCCACACATAAGCAATACATGTTTATATATTCATTGGAACAGCAACTAGGTCGCATTCCAGCAAATCGATCAGGCTTGAATAAACAAATGGCCAAGACGCTTATTGAAGACTTGCTAGACGAACTTGAAACAACTAAGAAAATGGCAAAATATCTTGTGGACGGACTTGTAAGAGATCTTCAAGCAGAAGCAAAACCGAAACGAAGTCAACGTGGCGTTTGATCTCAGCAACTACGAAACAGTAGAAGATCGCCTGATTCGATTCTGGGCAGATCACCCGAACGGCCGCATCGCCACGTCACTCATCGCGCAAGACGGAGATCAAGTGATCTTTCGCGCCGAAGTGTTCTTTGAGTTCATTGACACATGGCCCAAGGCGACAGGGTACGCAGAAGAGATCCGTGGCTCATCGCCAGTTAATAAGACCGCGCATATTGAGAATTGTGAGACATCAAGCATCGGCCGCGCGTTGGCGAATGCCGGCTACGCGACACACGGCAAACGGCCGTCACGCGAAGAAATGTCCAAAGTGTCCCGGACGGGGAGTCCCTCAAAGGATGAGACCCACGCCTCCTCGTCTGGGCAATTCGCTACACCTAAACAGATCGGCTTCCTAAAGGCCTTAGCGCGAGGTAAGGAACTCAACGACCTAGACCTACTGGAGTTTATTCATGGGACGCTAGGAGTTGAGGACGTCGTCCTAGAGACGCTCACAGGAGCACAAGCCTCAACCGTGATCGATCGTCTCAAGTGATGAAGTTTGATGCTTCCGACCCGTCCGCTTCACGGCTTAGGGATCAGCACTATCAGATTCAAGATTTACTTATTGGCATCGACGAACTCAAATTACAGATCACATGGCTCACTTTGCAGCGTGACGTGCTCATTGAACAGGCCCGACGATGACCGAATCAGACTTTCAGAAGGTCGTGATCAATCTGGCAAAGATGCACGGATGGTTAGTGCATCATCCGATGCCGGCTATGAACAAACGTGGCGTCTGGGCTACTCACGAACTAGGTGATCACGGCTTCCCTGACCTTGTGCTTGCACATCCTTCGGGCCGTGTTATATTCGCAGAACTTAAAAGCGATAAAGGCAAGATCTCACCGCTTCAATCACGATGGATTACAACGCTTCAACAAGGCGCCGTCGTGTGGGTGTGGCGTCCAGCCGACATCAACTGGATCTCCCAATATTTAAGTCTTAAAGGACGCACAACTTCATCAGTCTCATCGACCTAAGCCATTCGCACGGCAGTTGGTAACACACGGGAACGTGGGTAGATCGTCGCGTCCTGAAACATGCAACACGAAATGCGTTAGGCGAAGCGACGAAGCGAGCCGTCAACATAATCGGCTAGGTAGTGCAAGGGTACGGAGTGAGTGCATCCCGTGGGTGAGCATTACCGCATTAGGCTTGAACGTGCCGGCATCACATACCGTTAACAAACCCAACTCAACCGAGACGAGCCCGACATGATGAACTACTACTACTCGCAACAGCAAGGCGCTTGCGCCGCGCTAGCCCAAGCCGAAGGCGCGGGAGAATGACACGCGCACGCTCAGAGTACGACACAAAGGCATACAAAGACGCCAGACGCCAACTCCTACGCGATGAACCATTGTGCCATTGGTGCCAGAAGAATAAAGCAACAGAAGCCGATCACCTAGTCGAGCACGACGCAGGAGGCAGCATCGCCGATGGACTTGTGCCGGCTTGTAAGCCATGCAACTCATCACGCGGAGCAACATACAAAAACAAAAACGACGCGATGCGAATACAAAAACGAAATGCGACACAAAATGGTTTTTTATACAGAAGTGAAACGCC
>Ga0208916_10000747_pt1 | contig 14680 bp, 19 predicted proteins | sample DEB19_08_DNA_5_FD_184523 | JGI IMG/M metagenome (GOLD analysis project Ga0208916, IMG submission 184523) | Aqueous microbial communities from the Delaware River and Bay under freshwater to marine salinity gradient to study organic matter... | ecosystem: Environmental > Aquatic > Marine >... | reverse complement strand
GTCTTTCCTCTATCCGATAGCCCTAACCAGCCCGAACTGGCGCTAACTGGCCATGACCAGCCCAGATTGGAAACGATCCAGCCTGAAGCTGCCGGGTCTTACGCTGACGCTGTTAGGGATTGGGCTTTGGAGCATATGGATGTCACGCTTATGCCTTGGCAGGTTCACGCTTTGCATGGTCAGTTGTTGCATGATAAGAATGGTGATCTTCTTCATCGCACATCGCTTGTTTCGACGGCGCGTCAAAACGGTAAAACCGTTGCACTGGGGGCGCTCGTCGGTTGGTGGCTTACAGAGATGCCCAAAATACGGGGAAAGAAACAAACTGTGCTTTCCACAGCAAACCGACTTGATCTTGCAGTCAGTTTGTTTGACGCGCTCGCTGACACATTAGAAATTAGGTTCGATGCCAAGATTATTAGAGCGTATGGGCGTAACGCGGTAGAGATGCCTGACGGATCACGCTGGACGATCAGAGCTGCAAAGCCTTCTGTGGGTCACGGTACATCTAACGACTTGGTGCTAGTCGATGAGCTGTGGGATATTGCCACGACCGCTATTGACGGCGGTTTGATCCCGTCTATGCGCGCTAAACATTCGCCTTTGTTGTCGGCTTGGTCAACCGCTGGAACAGAAGCCAGTACCGCGTTTTTACGGTGGCGAGAACAGGGTCTACGGTCAATAGACAAGGGTGAAGCAACCTCGCTTTACATGGCTGAATGGTCTCCGCCGCCAGACCTAGATCCAAATACTCCTGCCGCATGGTGCTACGGAAACCCTGCTCTAGGTCATGGCACTATTGAGATGGCAACTATTCAAGCCGAATCGGAGAACCCTGATCGAGCGCAATTTCTACGCGCCTCGGTGAATTTGTGGGTAGCCAGTGATAAAGGTTGGATCTCCTCGGGCATATGGCCTGCTCTTAAACATGATGGTGACATACCGTTAACAAACTCTGTTATTGCAATAGAAACTTCTATGGATGATGCACGATATTTTGGTGTTCGTGCAGTGCAATTACCTGACCGCAAAACGGCTGTCAAAGTTGAGTTTGTTTGCGACAGTTTTGTTCAAGTGATGTTGGAAGTTGATCGACTGGCTACAGATCCGACAGTGAAGTTTGCGATCACGCCTTCCATTGACATTCATTGGCCTGTCAGATTAGAGCCACGCCGAACCATTGTCGGCTACGGGGAGATCTTAAAGTACACGCCAACAGTACGAAACATGATCAACGAAAAGCGTCTAGTCCACGATGGATCGGCACAACTTGCTGAACATATCCAGCGCGCAGTCGCAGTCAGATCACAAGGATCTATTGCATTGTCTAGTCAGCGTTCGCCCGGGCCAATCGAGTTGGCACGCTGTACGGTCTGGGCGGCAGCTCTCGCATCAAAGTCACAAATTACAGGGAAACCCGTTATCGCTTTCTCACGGTAACTAGGATCCTTTTGGCACTCGTTCACTTGCTTGTCTATCGTCGGGATACCGCTTGTCGACTGGGCGAGTGCCACCATTAAACGCCGATCTTGTGGCACACTCTTTGTATGGCATTTTTTAACCGTGTAACTAAGGCCGCTATTTCGCCTCAAGATGACAGTCCGATTAAGGCTGCCGCTGGCGGTACTTACATGAATTACGGATCTAACGCCGCTGGCGAAGCTTCCATTGGTCACTACTACTCGTACATCTCGGGCGACGCACGCAATAAAGCGATGGGTGTCAGCACGATCTCAAGGTCACGCGATCTACTGGCATCCGTTGTTGCGTGTACACCGCTCGAGATGTACACCTTGCGCTGGAACGAAATAACAATGGACGAAGAAGAAATTGAAATCGCACCGCGTTCATGGTTAAAACAGCCAGATCCACAGCTCACTTATTCGGCTTTTATGGCATGGCTATTTGATGACTTATTCTTCTTTGGTCGCGCTTTTTTGTGGATCTCATCGCGCACAGCTGACGGATACCCGGCAACCTTTACTCGACTACCTGCCGCAATGGTCAACACATTAGACATGGTTGGCCCAGTGTTCGCGTACGGAACATCAAAACAAATCTTCTTCCAAGGCGCAGAAATACCTTATGAAGATGTTTGCCAATTCATTTCACCTATACAAGGCATTTTGTATCAGTCACCACAGATCGTTGCAACATCTTTAGCGCTTGAACAAGCGCGTTTACGCAACGCAACATCAAGTATTCCAGCAGGTATTTTAAAGCAAACATCTGGCGAAGCATTAGACGCGGCAGGTCTTGCAGAATTGGCTAGCAGTTTCAACGCAGCGCGTATGAGCAATCAGACAGCAGCACTCAACCAATATGTGGACTGGCAACCATCAGGTACAGATCCATCAAAAATGTTGTTATCCGAAGCCGCCGACTTTCAAGCAAAAGAAGCCGCTCGACTTTGCAATGTGCCGTTCTTTTTAGCAGGTCTTGACATCGGATCGTATTCGTACACAAGCAACCAAGGCGCACGCGAAGATCTTTATGTGTTCGGCGCACGCGCTTACATGAATTGCATTCAAGAAACTTTGTCGATGTATTTGCCTAAAGGCACATATGTTCGTTTTGACATTGACGATTATCTTTCAGAAATCTTAGAAACAGAAATGGATGACATGGACGAAATGCCTATGCCAATGCCAACAAACCAAAACCAAGGAGTATCGCAATGATTAAGTTTATTTCAACAGATCTCACACTTGACGCAGCCGCACCAATCGAAGGCGCACCACCAAGTCGATCAGTGTCTGGAGTCGCCGTTCCTTACGGAGTAGCGGCAACAGTGTCCGATGGAACAAAAGTTATTTTTGAGCCGGGGTCGCTTTCCGCTGAAGGCAAATCGCCCAAGTTGTACATGAACCATGATTCATCACAGGCTGTTGGCATTGTGTCCGAGCGCGTAGACACTCCAGAAGGCATGATGTTTACAGCCAAAATCAGCAAAACCGCAGCTGGAGAAGAAGCCTTAACGCTTGCTATGGACGGCGTAATTGACTCTGTTTCTGTCGGTGTAAACCCAACAAAGTTTAAGATGCAAAAAGACGGCACAATGCTCGTACAAGCTGCTGATTGGCTTGAGTTGTCGTTGGTGACAGGCCGTCCAGCGTTCGCAGATGCGATCATTACACAGGTCGCGGCATCAGCCGATGAGAGTATCCACCACGAAGAACCAAATACAGACAATAATGAAATCCAAGAACCTACACAGGAGAAACCAGTCATGTCCGAAGCAACACCAGTAGAGGCAATCATTCCAACTTCACCAGTCGTTTTTGCAGAAGCAAAGCGCGAGTTTCGTATGCCATCCGCAGGCGAATATCTTGCAGCAATGCACATTGGTGGCGATACTTTTGCAAAAGTAAACGCTGCTTTCCATGACGCATCACGCCGCAACCAATCAGCAATCGAAGCTGTATCACAAGACTTGACCACCGATACACCCGGTCTCTTGCCAGTTCCAGTTCTTGGGCCACTGTTCCAAAACGTGAACCTGCAATATCGTCCAGTAGTTAACGCTTTCGGTACTCGCGCAATGCCACAAGGCAGCGGTATCTCGTTCACTCGTCCGTCGATCACGACACCAACCGCTTCTGGCAAACAAACAACACAGGGAACTGCAGTTACTTCGCAGACAATGGTGCTTGCAGCCAACACGGTTACTCGTCAAACCATTGCAGGATCTATTCAGATCGCGCAACAAACAATGGACTTCACAGATCCAGCCGCAATGAACATCATCTTAAATGACCTTGCAGGTCAGTATCTCAAGCAAACCGATGACATCGCAGTTGACTACATCGTTTCGCAAAAGCAGGCATCGGGTTACACATGGACTGTTACAGCTGGAGACGCAACATCGTTGATGAACGCGATCTACGGTTGCGCAGTCAACATCTCCAACACGACAAACTTGTTCCCTACGCACATGATCGTTGACCCAACAACTTGGTCAAAATTGGGCGCACAGTTGGATTCAAGCAAGCGTCCATTGTTCCCAGCGATTGGCGCACCGGGCTTGATGGGTCAGAACACACTTGGCGCAGGCAACGCAACTTCATGGTCGGGTATGAACCCACTTGGTCTTGAATTGGTAGTTGACGGCAACGCTGCAGCAAACACAATGCTCATCGTTCACGGCCCTGCTATAGAACTGTACGAAGCACAGCAAGGTATGCGTTCGGTAGATGTACCAGACTTGTTGGCTCGCACATTCAGCTACTACGGATACTTTGCAACCTTCGTACAGGATGCACAGAACCCATCAGCTGTTGCAGGTAGCCAGTTCGTCCAAGCAATCACCATCGCTTAATCGAGAGGCGGCCTTACCGCCATGACACAGACTTACAATGTCAGCGCCAAGCAACTGACATCGAACTACGCCGTATTACGAACATTAGAACCAAACAATTTCGTAGTTGGTCAGTCGATGACAGTTGCTTCCGTTGGCACACCGTTTAACGGCACATTCCAGATTCTTGACATTCCCGAGTATTACTTCATGGGGATTGACAGCACTACTGGAGCGCCATATTTTGACACGACTCGACCTATTGAAAACCAAGTTTTGTACGCTTGCACAGGCGACGATGTTTTGTGGGTTGTTGTCAATGTTGGAACTATTGCGTATTCGCAAGTTTGCAGTTGGGTTACAGCCGCTGACATTGAAGCATGGTTAGGTATCGCTGTAGCGACTGCCGCCGATCAAACTTTTATTACACAATGCGCGTCAGCCGCCAACCAGTTCATCTACCGTCGCCGACAAGAAGCAGGATATTTTGACTCGCTTACGACTAGCCCATCTGGCGATGTCACTTTAGGAACGATCATGTACGGCGGCGCTTTATATCGTCAGCGCGGCTCGATAGATCAGTTTGCATCGTTTACCGAAATGGGTCAAGCGCCTGTCACAGGCTTGTCGCCGATCATTATGCAACTCTGTGGTCTGAACCGTCCAGCGGTTGCCTGATGGCTGTCGCCGCTTACACCGACCTCTTTAACGAGGCCATAGACGATCTCACAGCCACCCTAAACGCCGTTACAGGGCTTACCGTAGTAAACGACCCTAGAAACATTGTGCCGGGTACAAACTCCTGTCTGTTGGGCGCACCGTCGTTCACAGCATGGAACTACAACATTGTCAAAATGGTGTTTCCAGTACAACTCATCTCTACAGGCCCATCCAATCTGGACGCGCTTCGATCTTTGCTTTCAACCGCAGCTTTACTGCTCGGCGCAAAAGTCGCAGTTACTGACGGCAACCCAATCACCTTAGAGATCGGCGGCGCAAACTATCCTGCCTATGAACTCTCCATATCACTACAGGCACAAACCGCATGAAACTAATAATTAACTCACCAAGACTTGGCACAGTAGGCGCAGAGTTCACGCCTAGCGAAGGCATCAACATTGAAGCCCTGATTGAGGGCGGCTTTCTTGTATCCACAACAGAGCCCAAGAAATCATCTAAAGTCAAATCAGAACCTATCGAGGAGTAATCATCATGGCTACTAGCACCTACCTATCTAACCCACTCGTCACCGTCAACGCAGTAGACCTGACCGACCAATGCACCGCAGCGACTTTCACCAAGACGCTTGAGTCGCTTGAATCAACCGCTTTCGGCAATACTGCTCGTTACTATGTTGCAGGTTTGCAAGCCAACGAAGTTACTTTGACTTTTTACAATAGTTTTGCAGCCTCAGAAACTTATGCAACATTGTCGACATTGGTTGGTACACAGACAACAGTGACCGTTAAGCCAACATCATCGGCAACTGGCGCAACTAACCCAATTTTTACTTTGACGAACTGCTACCTAGAATCTTTGCCAATCGTTAACGCATCACTTGGCGAACTTGACACCATTGACATCACTTTCACAGGTGGCTTGTACAGCGTTGCAATCGCTTAATTAACGGCCTACCTTGGCCCGACGGAAGGTAAACCATGAAACTTAAATTACGAGTGGACACAAAAGACGGCACAGGCGAACGAACATTCTTTACAAACCTGTTTGTTATCGCTGAATGGGAACGCATCGAAGGACGCAAAATCTCTGACGGACGCGGCATCGGCGTATCAGACATGGCGTGTTGGGCGCACATTCTTTGCAAACTTGCTGGAGATCCTGTGCCTGTCACTTGGCAAGATTGGCTTAAAGCTCATCCTGATGTAGACATCGACATCGAGGACGCAACAAACCCAAACCCTACACAAGGGGTCACTACCGACTCCAACTAGCGCAACTGCTAGCGGCGACAGGTTACTGGCCCCCAGACATACCCTTTGACACGCGAGACTTAACCACAGTGATTACAGTCTTAAACAAAGCGAACAAAGGCAACTAATGAGCGTTTCAGTATCCACCGAGGTTTACGGCATCAAGGACGCAATCAAAGAACTAAAAAAGATTGACCCTGAATACCGTAAACAATTAAACAAAGATGCTAAAGCAATTGCGCAGCCTGTCACCGACGCAGCCAAAAGCGCGTACCCGGTGCAATTCTTGTCAGGCATGAAATATGGTTGGGCGCAAAAAGGTCGAGTGAAGTTTCCTTACGATCAAGGGCGCGCGCAAAAAGGTGTACAAGTCAAAGTTGATACATCAAGAAAAAATCAAGGCACAATTGTTATTACACAAAAGGATCCTGCCGCAGCTCTTATTGACATGGCAGGCAAAAAGGGTGGATCTAACGCTCGCGGTGTAGCAATGATTAGCAACTTGCAAACCAAGTTTGGTTCACCGTCGCGTATTATGTGGCCCGCATACGATGCTAAAGCACCACAGATTGAACAGAACATTGCTGATCTTGTTGAAACCATCATGGAGAAGGTCAACAGGAATATAGTTGCCATATGAGTATTCGCATACCGTTAATCACCGACTATGACTCCAAGGGTGTAGACAAGGCGATCAAAGACTTCCAGCAACTTGAGGGCGCTGGAGCTAAAGCAGGTTTTGCTATCAAGAAAGCTGCCGTACCTGCTGCCGTTGCTGTGGCAGGTCTTGCAGTGGCTCTGGGCGACTCGGTAAAAGCCGCTATGGAAGATCAAGCGTCACAAGCGCAGTTGGCGCTCACTATGGAGAATGTGACCGGGGCTACTGACGCTCAACTTAAAGCCCAAGAAGCAATGATTACCAAAATGTCTTTGGCATCAGGTGTCGCTGATGATGAGTTGCGTCCAGCGCTCGCAAGCCTTGTGCGCGGTACAAAAGACATCGAAGAAGCAAACAAAGCCTTAGCACTAGCCCAAGATGTCGCAGCAGGATCAGGCAAATCACTAGGAGAAGTATCTGACGCACTAGCCAAGGCTTACGGCGGCAACATGAAAGGACTACAAGCCTTATCGCCTGAAATTAAAGCCATGATTAAAGACGGCGCATCGCTCGATGATGTTATGAATGTCCTTGGCGGTACTTTCGGCGGCGCTATGGCAACACAAGCTGCAACCGCACAAGGCGAAATGAAACGCTTTTCAGTAGGTATTAGCGAAGCAAAAGAATCTATTGGCTATGCACTTATGCCAGTGCTTGAAGCCGTAATGAAACCGCTTATGGCTTTCTCACAATGGGCGCAAACGCATACACAAACATTCTTAATTATTGCTGGAGTGATCGGCGGTATTGCTATAGCAATCTTGGCTATTAACGCTGCCATGCGAATCTATGAAGCAACACAAATAGCAGTAAACGCTGTAACAGCAATTTATAACGCGCTGCTACTTGCCAACCCAATCACGCTCATTATTTTGGCTGTTGTAGCGTTTATTGCAGTCATGGTCTTGTTGTACAATAAATTTGATGTCGTACACAAATTTGTGAATACAGTGTTTACTGCATTGAAAACAGGTATAAGTTTGGTTGCAGATGCTTTTACAACGGCAGGATCAGCAATTTACGGCGCGTTTAAGTTTGCGTTTAACGGCATTGCAAAATTGTGGAACAACACAGTAGGCAAAATCTCGTTTACATTGCCATCGTGGATACCTGTCATCGGCGGTTCAGGGTTCTCTATGCCACAAATACCTCTTTTGGCTAACGGTGGAATTGTCAACAGTCCAACACTTGCCATGATTGGCGAGGCAGGCCCAGAGGCAGTCGTGCCATTAGGGCGAGGTGGCGGCATGGGCAACATCACCGTCAACATCACAGGCGGTCTGGACTCAAGCGCCGAAATCGGTCAAGCAGTAGTCAACGCCATCAGAGCGTTCAATCGCACGAATGGCCCTGCACAAATCTCGGTCGCATAATGGCTGGCTATGCAGTAATTGAGTCAGGTAACTACGACCTAGAAATTGACACAGGTTACTTGTGGGATGCTTTCACGCTTAATGACAGTGTCAAAGGTGTATTAAACAACACCGATTATGTGCTTACGGGAACGACCCAATATGCCTCGGTCATGGATGGCACGATCTCATTATCAGCAAAGCGTGGTCGACGCGACATCGGCGATCAGTTCACTTTCGGCACATTAAACTTTGTACTCAACGACACACTTGCCGACGGTGTATTTAACCCTTTTGACACGACCTCGCCTTACTACGATCCGAACAACAGTCAGCCCGGACTTGCACCATTACGCAAAGTTAGATTTTCGCGCTACAACTCATTAGGTGTCAAAAAGTATTTATGGGTAGGCGTAATCGTTAACTACGACTACACATTCAATCTTGGTGGCATAGACACAGTCAGCGTCAACTGTGCCGACTATTTCTATTTACTAGCCCAAACATATCTTGCCGATTGGAACACCACGGAAGAACTATCAGGCACACGCATGGCAGCTTTGCTAGCCCTTCCAGAAATCGCTTACACAGGCACACAAAGCCTTGACGCTGGCACAGTCACACTTGGCGGATCAGCCGCATACGATGTCGCCAACGGAACATCAGCCGCAACATATGCCAATCAAATTAATCAAGCCGAACAAGGTCGAGTGTTTGTCAACCGTGATGGAACATATGTATTCCAAAACAGGATCGGCAACACGCTTTCGGGATCGGTAGCAGACTTCCACGATGACGGCACAGGCATCCCATATCAAGAAGTTGACATTTCATTCCAAGCTGACCAAGTCAAAAACCGTGCATCAGTAACCCATGCAGGATCAAGCACCGCACAAGTAGCCAACGACACCGCCAGCCAAGCCAAATACCTGATCCAAACCATCTCAATCACAAATTCACTTGTACACAACGACGCATCCGCTTTAGCTCTCGCTAACTACTTGATCGTTGGCAACCCTGAAGCAAGATACAACTACCTAGGCGCAAAACTGCCTGCCATGACCAGCGCCCAAAAAGACGCGGTAGCCCTCATCGACATTGGCGACACGATCACCATCCAAAAGCAAATTACCACCGGGTCAACCTCATACCAGTTAGCCCAAGAACTATCCGTCGAAGGCCTTGAACATCGCCTGACCTTGTCAGAAGGTCACTATGTCACCTACTACACAGCGCCAACCACCATCGTTTACGAACTCATCTTGGACGATCCGACCTATGGCACACTTGACGCAGAAAATGTCTTAGGATAAACATTATGACTACGCCTTTCCCATTCGTTTCAGGTGCAGTTTTAACAGCTGCACAATTAAACGCAATCACGACTCTTCCGATATCGGCTAAGACCGCCAACTACACGCTTGCGGTTGGTGATGTCGGTTACAGAATTCAGATGACTTCCGCATCGAGTACAACGATCACAGTTAACACAGGCATATTTGCGGCAGGCGACACAATTTGGATACAAAACATTGGCGCTGGCACTTGCACAATTACGGCTGGCACTGCAACAGTTGGTACGGCATCATCTTTAGCATTAGCGCAATATGGGGGTGGCACGCTAGTTTTCCAAAGTGCTAGCGCCGCAACTTTTTTTAGCCAACAGGCAGCAACTTACGGCGCTGCAACAGGTTTAACAGGCGCATTGGCTACACCGCCAACAGGATATTCGGGTTTGTATGCGACATCAGATGGAACGCTGACTGTCACTCGAGCAGGAATTTTTGATGTGCTTATGTTTGGTGGCGGCGCGTCAGGTGGCTACACCTCAAGCGTGGTGAACATTGGCGCGTCGGGTGGCGGTGGTGCAGGTGGAATGGTATCTGCGACCGTCTATTTGGCGGCTACAACTTACGCAGTGACTATCGGTGCGGGTGGCGCATCAACTACAGCGTCATTGGGTAATGGTCTCAAAACTTCGCTAGGTAGTGTGCTTGTAGCAGTCGGTGGCGGTGCAGGATACGGTGATCAGTTCACTGGTCTTGGAGCAGCCGAAAGACTCCCCGCTCAAACTGGCGGAGGTGGCGGCGGCGGCGGTCGCGTCTACAACGCAGGCGGAGTCGGAATGCAAGGATTTAACGGAGGGTCGCAATCAGGCGTTACAGCTACTAGCGCAGCTGGAGGCGGGTCAGTATCGGCAGTCGGGGCTAATGCTTCTGCCACGACGGGCGGAGCGGGCGGAGTCGGATTTGACATAGCGACTTTTACTGGTAATGCGTCCGCGTTTAAGGGTGCTGGCGGCGGTGGAGGCGCAAGCGTTACAGCTGGCGCGGCAGGATCAGTTGGTGCAGGAGCAGGATCGACAGGTGCAACTGGTGGAAGTGCTAGCGCAAATACTGGATCGGGTGGCGGTGGCGCATACGCATCACCGGGCACAGGCGGATCGGGAGGGTCGGGCGTGTTTTACATTCGCTGGAAATCATGAACAATCATCAATACTTCGCGCAATTAAACGATGACAATGTCGTAATTGATGTCGCTGTAGTGACTTATGAGTTTATGCAAGAAAACCCAGAGCGTTATCTTGGTCAATGGGTAGAAACCTTTTTCAATTTACCTAACAAAACTTACGCAGGAATCGGCATGATCTACGACGAAATTACTAAAGACTTTTACGCGCCAATTCCAACACCGATTCCAGATGAAACTCCTAATTCTTAGCATCATGCTTGCACTTGTCCCGATCGGTTGCACACAGACTCGATCTAACGCATCAAAAAAAACAGTACGCAACAGCGCGCTAATGTCAGGATGCGAAACAGTAAGGCAATGCGACAATGGCTAAAGACAGATCAGAAATTGACTACCTACACGCCCGAATGATCGTGTTTGTAGCCTGCACAATTGCAATAACTTTTGCCATCACCGTTATAGGTTTTGTTTACTTTTTAGGCTTTGTAGAACAACCCGAAAAACAAGCACCAAACGACCAAGCCTTTATCGACTTGTTAAAAACATTGTCAATCTTTATGACTGGCACACTGTCTGGATTAGTCGCAGCCAACGGTCTTAAACGAAAGCCTGACGATGGCAGTAATACCAGCAAACCCTAAAATTGTCGGTTCTAAGCCGTACACAGGAAACAACGACGGAGAAGCTGCAGGCCCTCGCGCTGGCATGGACGAATGGATCAGGCAAGCCATCAAACACGGCAAAGGCGCATTTTGGAATAACGGCTCATGGGGTGTACGCATGATGCGCGGATCCGAAACATCTTTAAGCGTTCATGCAACAGGCAGAGCTGTAGATCTTTCATATCGAATGTCTCAACAACACCAAGGCGCAAACCGTAAAGATGCGTGCGCGTTCATAAACATTGTGCTTGAAAATGCAAACGCTTTAGGTGTTGAATGTGTGCTGGATTACATCGGCCCATTCGGTAGAGGCTGGAGATGCGAACGACAAAGTTGGCAAAAATACACAAAAGAAACCATTCATGGCGTGCCGGGTGATTGGTTCCATGTTGAGATCTCGCCTGCAATGGCAGATAACCCAAACGCCGTAAAACAGGCATTTGACAGGGTGTTCACCGAAATCCCCCACTGACGCACACAGATCCTCTATGGTCGATGTACCGACGATAGGAGTACCAATCATGGTTGAACCACAAGTCTTTATCTACGAAGTAGGTAGATGCACACTGGACAACGCGCAAGAGGTCTTGATACAGATCTTCCGTCATTCGGACACACACAAAATTATTCGCGCTCAAATGGCCTTCCGAAACATGGCAGGCGAATCATGGGGCATACCTACAGAACTGGACTTTCAACAATGAGCTTTCTAACGATCAAAATTGGTGCTTGGGCAATATGTGGCTTGGCGGCGTTTACGCTCCTCTGGGGGGCTAGTAAAGCGCCTGAGAGCCAACCAGCAATCAACGGGCAGATCACCACCGTCCTCAATAGCGTCGTACCAACAATCCCAACCACGACCACGACCGTTGTTAAGGGATGCGCGGCATATGTCGCTGACGCAATTACCGCTGGTTGGTCTGCCAATGAAGCGCCGACCATTGCGCGAGTCATAATGCGTGAATCAGGATGCAACCCACTCGCCTTCAACCGTCAAGACAGCAACGGCGGTAGTCGAGGACTATTCCAGATCAACGGTATTTGGTGCAACAAATCAAAAGCATGGCCTAACGGCTGGCTGCAAGCAAAAGGCATCATCACAAGCTGCAAAGATCTATTTGACCCTGAAAGAAACACAATCTCCGCACTAGCCATATGGCAACATAGTGGAGGTTGGTCGCCTTGGAACCTTCCCATGCTGCCATGAGCGACCAACCATTTAACGAAATAGGAATAACCAACGAAACGAGGAAAGCAATGTATCCCGACAACTACACCGACAAAATGGGTCACGCATTTAAGACAATGTTGGATGACATTTTTAGACCAATGCACATTCCGCGTCCAGATCCAGTAGACCACAGCATTTTGATTGACGAACTAGAAATGATGTATGAAGCACACATGACAATCGGCGGTCAACAAAACAGGTTTAACGCAAGCGTCTTAAAAGCGGCTTTAAATGTTATACGCGCCCTGTAAAGCGTGCGGTCTAACAATGCACGGCACACGGCATCAACATAACCCCGAAAAAATTATGTGGTTACACCCCGGCTTAAAAGCGTGTACTAAAGTAAAACCAATAAACCCGACAAACAGAAAGAACCCGACATGAATGACCAAATGCAAATGTTTCATCCGTCCAACGGCTTAGAGGGCTATCGAGAACGCCTCGTACAACGAAACACGGTGACGATCTCACCATCAGCAAAACCGACATCAGCGGCAGCTGCACTACGCGCATTACCTCGCACAGGCACATACCGCAAACGCATCTATGACTACCTGATCCAAATAGGCGGCGCGACAGATGAAGAAATAGAGAACGCACTAGGCATTTCAGGCAACACGGTACGCCCTACACGCGGATCACTTGTCAAAGATCGACTGGTCGTAGAAACCGATGTAGAACGACCAACCAAGTCTGGCAATATGGCGATCGTTTGGATGGCGCTCTAATGGCACACTTTGACTTATCGCTTTATGAGACCGTCGCACAGCGTCTAGAACGGTGGTGGAAAGAGTTTGAGGACGGACGCATCATCACGACCATTCACCATTACGACGGCTCAACAGTCATTTTTCGCGCCGAAGGATACAACAACGAAGATCGACTAATCGCCACTGGATACGCAGAAGAAGTATTTGGCAACAGTCCTGTGAATAAAACATCGTTTCTAGAGAATTGTGAAACAAGCGCGATTGGGCGAATGATCTCAAATAGTAAAATTGGGCATACAGGAGAGCGCGCATCAGTGACAGAAATGGAGAAAGTGAATCGCGTAAACAGTACGCCTGCACCTGATTCGTTCGGTGGCGCTACACCTAAACAAATTGGCTTTCTCAAATCATTAGCCCGGGGTAAAGCATGGGATGACTTCCAGCTGTTGGAGTTTATTCATAAGACCCTTGGCGTGGATGATGTAGTGATTGAGACATTGTCATCGGGACAGTGTCGAGTGCTAATTGACAGGATGAAACTATGAGCAACCCAAACGAACAATACGACCGTTTACACGATCATTGTCAGGCGATAGCGCGCGAGCGCGATTGGTATAAATCAGAGGTAGATCGCCTCACTGATGAACTCGAATTAGCCCATGAGGCATTGCGTAGGCAAATGCCATGAGTCGCACAGTTTGGCTTGCATTGGCTTTGACGCTGCTATGCGGCGCGCTATTGGTTAGGTCTGATAGAAAGTAAACCCTTTTACAATTGGCTAGTCGCACGGTCGTATCACTGTCGCAAGTGACGGGGCTAATCCTCGGGAACGAGGTTTGATCGGCGCGCCCAAAACCTGCAACACGAAAGGCACTGGGCAACGCGTCGAGGCGAGTCGTAAACATAATCGACTAGATGAGCAAGGTAACGGAGTGAGGCATCCCGTGGGTGAGCATCATCACTCTGTCTTGAATTACCATTACAGTCAGATAACAACAAACAAACACAACAGAGATGAACCCGACATGACACTCAACAAACAACAAACAGAGAGCAAGTCCGCAGGACGCGCTAGCAATGGGTAAAGCACACCAATCCCCCGAATACCAACGCAACCGCAAACGCCTACTATCAGAGCGCGGCATCAGCTGTCATTGGTGCGGATCAACAGAGAACCTAACAGCAGATCACCTACTCGAAGTAGATGCAGGCGGTGGACACGAAGCAGACAACCTCGTAGTCGCTTGTGCATCATGCAACAACAGACGAGGACACAAATATGTACAACAAAAAAATGCGCACAAAATAAATGCAAGAAAAAACATTACAAAAGTAGACAACGCTTTTTTACACACAAAAATACAAAC